>SMTZ1_10000596_pt1 | contig 34144 bp, 31 predicted proteins | sample DeeMarSWOR136_30_FD_25667 | JGI IMG/M metagenome (IMG submission 25667)
ATTGACACCGCCTTGTTGGCCGCAAGGGCCGCCGCCTTGCGAATGGTATCAAGCGTCGCTTTTTTCTTTTCGTCTAATCCAACTAAAAGTACCCGCTTGGCGCATATATTTGTATTGCCGTACACAACCGCGCTCGTTCCATCTTTTCCCTTGAAGTCGCCTAATTCGATCAATCGCTCAATCGCACCATCAAGTTTCCTGTTAAGTCCTGAGTTCAGTTTATCAAGCTCTTTGGAGTCACTGAAGTGCCCTGTCACAAGCAAATCCGTTTCGCATGTTAAGAAATCAACCGTTCGGGTCTTAATTTTGACATCGATAATATCTTTCATCTTTTCGCCTTTTATTTTTTACTATGTTGTGTTTTGGCCCGGTGACGAAGATAGCTTTCTATAAAACCATCAAGCTCTCCATCCAGCACTGCATCCACGTTGCCCGTTTGAAAGTCGGTGCGATGGTCTTTTACCATCCTGTAAGGCTGTAAAACATAGCTTCGTATCTGGTTGCCCCAGGCGATTTCGCCCTTCTTGCTGTAAAGCTTCGTCAGTTCGGCATCCCGTTTTTGCTGTTCGAGCATATACAATTTCGCCTTGAGCACCTTCATTGCCTGGGCCCTGTTTTTGTGCTGGCTTCGTTCGTTTTGGCATTGTACCACGATTCCGGTCGGGTGATGGGTAATCCTGACCGCAGAGCTGACTTTGTTTACATGCTGCCCCCCTGCCCCGCTGGCTCGATAAAAGTCAATCCGTAAATCATTTTCGTCTATTTCTATATCTATATCTTCATCGAATTCAGGTACGCAATCCACTGCCGCGAAACTGGTATGCCTTCGTTTTTGTGAATCGAATGGGCTTATTCTGACGAGCCGGTGCACCCCGTTCTCACAAGACAGTTTCCCGTACGCGAAAGCACCGCTGACATTCAACGTGATTGATCGTATCCCCGCTTCCTCTCCCGGCGTTATTGAGAGCTCACGAAACTTATATTTGTTTTTTTCAAAGTATCGGCTGTACATCCTCAGCAGCATAGCTACCCAGTCACAGCTTTCCGTCCCACCTGCCCCCGCGTGGATACTGAAAAAGCAGTTTTTCGCGTCCTCCGGCTTTGATAAAAGCCCTGTCAGCTCGATTTGTTCACATCTTTTTAAAAGGTTTGAAAGGTCATCTTCTAATTGTGTCAGCTCATCTTTGTCCGAATCAGCAGCCGCCATCTCGAAAAGTTCCTGCAGGTCTTCGACCTCGTGGTGCAGCTCTTCGACGGGCTCTATTATTGATTTAAGGGCGCTGAGCTGGGCCACAACCGGCTGTGCCGATTCGGGATTGTCCCAGAAGTCCGAGGAGGCCATCTTCTTTTCAAGCTCACTAAGGGCGGTTTTTTTATTGGACAAGTCAAAGCCAGTCCCGGATTTTTTCCACCCGGGCCGTTAGCTCTTCTATCGCTGTTTTTAGTTCTGCCGTTTCCATATTTTTCCTATGAATTCAGAGATTAAAAGCCGTTTATAGCACATTTAGGCAAAAAGTACAATCAAGAATTATTGCATGTAAAACTGACTCGATATGAGATGTAATCTAATCGGTAATATGAAAAATTGCAAATTTTAAACACCGTTTTGCCCAACAAATAAAGGGTGTTCTTTTTGCATTAAAAACCTTGACTTATAAACGCTATTGAAAAAGCTGCTTTGCTGGAAGAGTAACGAAAATATCTGAAGCAGGTTTCGTTTGTTTCGCAAATAGCAGTGCTTATTCAGTCTATTGACATGTTATTATGGTAAGGTATTACCGATTACTCGCAGAGAGATTTACCAAAAAAGACGATGTGAAGTTAAATCAAATTAAAGTGATAAAGCCTTATAATGAGAAAAAAGGCTCGTTAAATTTCAAAGTATGGTATATATCCAACAAACATATATGTCCGCGAAGTGCACTTTCATATATAACAGGTTTGATTATAATTCGTTATTCCATTTTTCTCTTGGTTTTCAATTCTTAACGCTTACTAATTACTTCTCAATTCTGAATTCCTTAATTGTTCCACGTGAAACATTTTATAGGTACCGATCTGATTAAGATATTTTTAATGGAGGTCTGTTGCACTCTTGAAAGACCTCCATCGTTTAATCGTATAAGTAGATCTTGTTCAATCCATAATCATCATTTGTTATTGGTATGTGATTGAAACTAATCGACAACTTTTAACTGTCTGGCATTGATAAGCAAACCGTATGATCAATAATATCGTTGCAATTATTGAAAGATTAAAGGCATAAAAAGTGTTATAGAACATAGAATATTATATCTTTGTTTTGCTTATGTGGTTGTATTATCTAAGTAGCAAATTGCAATTTCATTCTCTTTAGTCAAGTACAACGTTATGATAAATCTTGTTTCACGTGAAACATTTTTCTTCATCAGGCAGTTTTGTCCTTCCAAAGTTACAGTTTTTTTTGCAAAATTCCGAAATATTATTTAGGCTGCTCGATAAACGCCTATTTTCAGTAGGTTAATAAAGACTATGAATATTCATATAGAAGAACAATATTTTGTAGACTTGCAAAAAATGTCCTTAGACTTATACCGGAAGCAGCCGTTGTTCTTATAGAGTTGGCATCTAATTGATATGTGGAAAATGGAAGATTTATTGTAAAGGAGTGCTGATATGGCAGTAAAAAAGAAAGAAAAACAAAAACATCTCGGTAGGGGGCTTGAGTCTCTATTAGGTCCGATAACATCTATGCGTAGTTCACTCAAAATCAAGCAGCATCCTGATTCGACTGAGGAGCCTAACTTCCCGCTGGATAAGGAATTACATCAGTCGCTGCAGGAAATAAGCATTCATGATATCTCGCCAAATCCATATCAGGCAAGAACAGTCTGGGACCAGCAGGAATTTGAGGAATTGGCCGAATCTATCAAGGTAAATGGCGTCCTTCAGCCGATTATAGTTAGACCGGCAGCTCATGGTTTTGAGCTAATAGCTGGCGAACGCAGATTCAGAGCTGCAAAGTTGGCCTCCCTTTCGACGGTACCTGCCTTGGTACGATCGGCTACTGACCAACAATTACTGGAATTGGCCTTAATAGAGAACATTCACAGGGCTGACCTCAATCCTATCGAACGTGCTAAATGCTACAGGAACTACCTTAACACATTCTCTTTAACCCAGGCAGAGGCTGCACAACGACTTGGAGAAGACCGCTCTGTAATTGCTAACTACTTGCGACTGCTCGACTTACCTGATACAATTAAACAAATGTTAGCTAAAAAGCAATTATCCATGGGCCATGCACGTGCAATACTTGCACTGCCGACAGAAGAGCTCAGGCAAAAGCTTGCTAACAGAGCAATGGCAGGCCGGCTTAGCGTCAGAGAAGTGGAAAGATTGGTACGCAGATATATGACGGGAACCAGCAATGAAAAAGCAAAAAACTATATTAAACCACCAAATATTGTGGACCTGGAGAGAACTTTAAGCACGCAGCTTGGCACTAAAGTAATCATTGAAACCCGCAAAAACGGGCAAAGAGGAAAGATTATAATCGAATTTCACTCACTTGATGAATTCGACAGAATAGCGGAACAAATTGGGCTCGAGTCTGCTGAAAAAGTTTAAAAAGTACTGAAATATCAATTTTTGCAACTTTTTGTAAATTTTGAAAGGAATTTTGGTGTATAATTGTTATGAAGATGTTAAATGACCGGTTAAGAAAATCCATTGGTCTTTATTAACATTTCCAGAATATCGGAGGATATATTGTGAAACGTATAGTTATGTTGATTTCGGCTTTGCTGATTGTTTTTTTCAGCGTTACCCAAAGTATTGGTGCAATAAATTTGCCGCGGCCAATTGTTAAACTCCCCCAAAACCAGGATAAGATACAATATCAGTTGCGTTTTAAAGAGGGTGAAAAGTATTATCTGAGGTTCGTTACAGAGCAAAACATTTCTCAGACTGTAAGCGGTCAGCAGCAGTACACACAGCAGACTATCGGTATTGGCTGCGACTTGGATGTTAAAAGTATTGAGCCAAATGGAAATGCCTTGGTGAGCTATACTTACAGGTGGGTAAAGCTAATGCAAACGGCAGCTGGGGGCAAGTTAGTATACGATTCATCTGATAAAGGTTCTCCGGTTCCACCTATGGCGCAGGGATTTGCTGCGCTTTTAGATGAGGGTTTTTCAATTAAAACCACTCCGAAGGGAAGGGTTGAAGAAGTCATGGGTTTACAGACGCTTCGCGACAACGTCACAAGTAAGCTACCGGAGGGGCCAATGAAAGAAGCATTGAGGATGGGAATAATCCAATTTATCAACGGGGAAGGCATAAAAGAAATGACGGAAAGCTCATTGGCAATATATCCGGATAAACCTGTGGGTATCGGGGATTCTTGGAAGAGAACGCTCACTTTGACTCGAGGCGACTCAATGACGGTGGACAATGAATGGACTTTGAAAGATCGCAAAGATGGGATTTCATTTATCGAGGTTAAGTCCGACATCAAATCGAATCCTAAAGCCAAGCCTGTCGGAATGGGCTCCGCAAAGGTGAGCTATGATCTGTCAGGGAAACAGCAGGGGACGATGGAACTCGAAGAGTCAACAGGAAGACTAATACGCAGCAGGATAAATCAGGATATTTCGGGACAGATAAAGGTGGAGGTGCCCAGCCAGCAGACACAGCAGCCGCCCATACCAGTGAGGATGAATGGCATTGTGACTTGCGAGATGACAAAGCGAAATGATGTAAAGCCGGTTCTTATTGATAAAGAAGTTGTAGTTACCGACCCAAACGACCCAAATGCAATTATGGACAGAATCAGGGCATTTGAGGGCTTGGAAGAGGAATTACAAAACGTTGAACAGCAAAGCGAAAATGAGATAACCGAATGGATTAACGGCTTAGAAGGCTCAACACATACAATAGTGCAAGCCATTTATGAGCAAATAGGAGCCGAATTTGAGTTCATCAGAGACCAGGCTGTTGAAGAGTCGGCGGAAAAAACAACAGTTGCAATCGATGGATTACTTTTGGCCAGAAGTGAGCGCCTGGAAAAGCTTGGTGAAAAGATGCAGGAAGATGCGTTCCTGCGAGAGGTGCGGGAGTCAAGGAGAAGTAGGGGTTCAAGAAGGGATACACGTGGACGAACAGGTACCAGGGATCGAACAGGTACAACAGGTACTGTGAATGGTGTTTATAATAGGGGAGGATACGGTAGCAGTACAAGACAGGATGGCAGAAGAAGGACCCGGCAGGATATGACAGACGGCCGGACGATAACAAAAGTAACCATGAATCTCCCATTTACGGATCCCAATGTAGTTAAGGCAAAAATTAAGACCTTTGAAGGACTGGATAAAGAATTGAAAGCCATTGACAGGATGGGCATAAGAGAGACGCGAGGGTGGACGGCAAGGCAGAGCGAAAGCTCACCGATTCTTGCTAAAGCTGTATATCAGCAGGTCGAAAACGAGCTTACTTTCACCAGAAAGATAGCCGTCGAAGAAAATGCGGCAAAGACAACGGCGGCGATTGATGGATTGCTGCTAACAAGGAACGAACGCTTCGAAAGGCTCCTGAAAGTAATGCAGGAGGAGAAGAGAAGATTACGCGAAGAACAGCGCGAAGAACTGCGCACAGGTCGTATCAGAACGAGATAATAGCGAATAAAGTTTGAGTTTGCCATAACACACTGAGGTAGTCAAGCCGCTTGCCCACACCGTGAAAAGCGGGCTTTCCCTTTTCGAATTTTTCCGTTATAATCCCTGCACGATTTTTAGAAGGGCTGCGAAGTGGAAAAAAGGTTAAAAGGAAAAGTCACAATCGTTACAGGTGCGAGCCGGGGAATAGGCAGAGCTATTTGTCTTGCATTTGCAAAAGAAGCTGCCACGATTGTCCTGACTGCTCGCGCAATGGATAAACTCAAAGAAACCGCCGAACAGGTAACAGACGCCGGCGGAATAGCACATATAGTCCCCGCAGAACTAACTGTTGAGCAATCTATCAAGAATCTTGTCAGGGCAACCGGTGAAAATTTCGGCCGGCTCGATATACTCGTCAACAATGCAGGTATCACCCACTCGGCAAAGCTTGAAGATACCTTAACGGAAGATTACGACCGTTGCATGAGTATAAATGCACGCGCCCCTTTCATCCTTTGCAGAGAGGCCCTGCCCTTGTTAAAAAAAGCTGATTCTGCTTATATAATCAACATTGCCTCGGTTGTAGGAGTAAAGGCCTACGCCCTTCAAAGCGCCTATACCTCATCCAAACATGCACTCCGCGGTATGACAATGGCCCTGGCTGAGGAGTTGAAAGGTTCGAATATTCGCGTGCATTTGCTTTGTCCCGGCGGCGTGGATACCGAGCTGGTAACAAAAGTCCGGCCCGATATAAAAAAGCAGGACCTTATGCAGCCGGAAGAAATCGCCGAATTGGTCCTCTACCTCGTCACCCATAAAGGAAATGCCGTCATTGATGAGCTGCACATCCGAAGGGCGGCCTCGACACCCTGGTTTTAGAATTTCTTCTTGAGGAAAATTATGCGTTTCGTTTGCCAGCGGGTTCTGAATGCAAAGGTTGAAGTCGGGGGCCAGTCAGTCGGCCGTATCGAAAAAGGCCTGCTCGTTTACCTCAGCGTCGGAAAAGACGACACCGCCAAAGATGCCCAGTTCATCGCCGAAAAGCTCGTGAACCTGCGCATATTCCCCGATGACGCCGGCAAGATGAATCTAAGCATACTCGACGTCGGTGGAAAAATACTGCTTATCAGCAATTTTACCTTACACGGCGACTGCCGAAAAGGCCGACGTCCCGGCTTCGACGCCGCCGCCCCACCCCGGTTGGCAGAGCAGCTCTACGAAAAAGTGGCCGACCTGATTGCCCAGCAGGGCGTGCCTGTAGAGAAAGGCGTCTTCGGTGAATATATGCTCGTTACAAGCATAAACGATGGCCCGGTTACCTTCCTCCTCGACAGCTCCAGACTATTTTAACTATTTTAACTAATGGATTGGGGACAATATGAAATCGGTTTGTCCATTCACCTGATTGTGCTTGTTGTTTTACCTTTTTGGTTGATATGCTCAATCCCCTTTCATTATTCCCGCCTTTGGCTCGATACGATAGACGCAGCACTTTTCTCTTGCCAAATACTTAATAGCGGCCTGTCGGACCTTTTCGCCGGACACATTCCTCAGCCGCTGAGCCAATATGGACCTAAATCCTCCGTACCGAAAATCATGCATGGCCCATTGCAGGCCGATATTGCCTTCAATCATGGCATAAGATACATTTGGTGGTGCCTGGGCCATGGCCAGCTTTGGGTCCGGTAAGTTGGTTAATTGATATGAAAGTTGTCGACCAAGCAGAGATGCTTCTGTAGATGCCGAAGTCTCAGTGCCGAGGATTCGGAGATGGGATTCGATTCTTTTGCGGACATCATCAAATGACGCATCAGGCTTAATGGAGGCCGAAACGTAAAAGAAGTTTCCTTCGGGCGTAACTAAATCAGTGCCGGCCAAGACCATCCCCGACGACTTTTTCAGTTCAGCATCGGCCGAGAGCTTCATCGTCAACCACGGCCCCGCAACCATAATGCTCGGATAGCTTGTCTCGGCAATGGCCGGTATCGGCCAGGTTAGCACCAGGTGACGTGCATTCAGGTCCCAACTCATTTCCCGGCTGCCTGGGTGCAGTTTGAGATGCTTAGCCGTTGTCGCTTCTGACGTTATCGTCCCTAACTCTTTGTTTATGAAGGGCATAAGGGTTTTCGCGTCAACCCCGCCGACGACACAAACGACGGTTTTGTTAGGGACAAACAGGTGTTTATCACGGTATTGTTGGATTTGGCCGAGCGTGGCTCTGTTAACGTCCTCTTTAATGGCAGCGTGGCCTTGGCCGTGACGATAACCCTGCGCCCAGGCAGCCATCGCAAACTTGTGCGTTGCCTGCCTTTTGGCCACAAAATCGCACTCTAAATTTACCTGTCGTTTTTCTGCTTGAAGGTTTTCTTTTGTAAACGGGATCCCTTTGAGCCACTTGGCATGGTGAGAAATACCCTCCTGCCAGTTATTAACGGTTCTATAGAAATCAAGTCTCATGTGGTCCGGTAATGTTTCACCGTTAGCCTCCATTGAGCCGGTTGGCACCGTACTCCTTATCGTCAGGTGTTCGACTAAATGTGACCACTGTGACTGTCCCGTAGCGTCGGCAACAAGTCCCATCGGCAGGAAGGTAAAGACCGAGACATTATTACTATCGGATATATATAGCAGAATGACCCGAACCCCGTTTTCAAGTGAAAAGGTATCGACTTGAGGTTTCGCAGCCGGCGCCGCACTGCTCCCCAGCAGAATAATGCCTGCCAACAATATGCTAAACTGTCCTCTAAATCCCATTTTCGCTCCCTTTCGGTTCTTTTTTAATCATCCGCCTTTCTGTTCTTGCCCTGAAAATGAGCAAACCTGTTAAAACCCCGAATACGGCCAATAATATTAAATTAATACCCCACAGAGGCATATCAAAACCGGATGGACTCTCACGATAAAACTCCATCCACTTTTCCCATCGCAAATTGACTACCACGAATGTAAGCAGCGAAATAGACATCATATCGGTTATAATAATACGCCAATATTTTTCGGACGCTTTCAGGCACATTTTTGTACTGACGGTGAAAAGGATAATCCCGAATATCAGTACAGATAATGCGATTAACCAGTCTTTGGCAATGTATGAAAGGGGGAATATCCAGGCTATCGAGCCGAAAATACCGCCGCCGAAAGCGCCGTATACGTTTGCCTTCGTTAATTTCATAGGTCGACGTTTTGCCTTGATGTATGTACCTTCTTCTATCTGGATTTGTCGCTGTCGGGCGTTGCTCCGGATTATAAACGGCACCAATAGAGCAAAAAACAGGAGGGAAGACGCAAAGCAGGCCCATTTGGGAAACACGCCGGTCAGTGCTAATATCAGAGGAACAGCTATCAGCAGAACAAGCCCAATCCAACAGGCAACGCTCATTGTAATCACAAATCTTCTCTCGCGGGCTGAGCTTGTGTTCTTAATGCTCATCCACGTACCAAAGATTCCGCCGAGCAGTCCAATTATCGGACCCAGCACCGCGCCGGAAATCCCGCTCAGAAAGGCTGCCTTCGCCACCGGTGCGCCTTTTGCCGCAGCGCCCGCCACTGCCGCCGTGGCCGTCTGCGCCGTTATGGCCGGAAGCGCCGCAATAACCGCCACGGTGAACACCTTACCCGGCCGCGTCCGCCCGAGCACATCCTCCACAACCATCGCAATCTCGGCCTTCAGCATCTTGCGCCCGCGCGAAAGCCGCTGCCTCGCCACATCCTCAGACAATCCGAGCCCCGCTGCCACCTCGTCTATCGATTGCTTCTGACGATAAAACAGAACTATCGGCTCACGATAATTCTCTGGAATCCTCTCTAAAGCCGACCAGACCATGGCCTGCTGCTCTTTACTTATTACCATTTCAGCCGGTCCCGCCTCTGCCGATTGGATGCTGTCCGCAGCCTCAAGCGGCTCAGCAGAATCTATTGCATCCTGCCGCCTTCTCTTGATTGATGTCCTAACCACATTACGTGCAATCGTGCACAGCCAGCCCCGAAACTTTCCTGGCTCCTTTAAATCCGCCAATCCCTTCCACGCCCTGATAAACGTCTCCTGGGCCAGTTCCTCACTCCTGCTCAAATTCCCCGTAGCGCTATAGATAATCCCGCAAATAAGGGATTGATACTGTTCAACAATGCTCCCGAACGCCTCTCTGTTGCCCCCTATGCTCGCCTGCAATAATTCAGCTTCGTTTGTCATCTTCTCTATCACTGAAAATCCTTCAATTTATCCATATTATAGACTCGTAATAATAGACCTTAAAATTAAAAAAATGTGACAGGACTGCCATCTTGTTTTAACAAAATACTGTTGTGGAACAGGTGTTGAAATCGGGATAAGATATTGGTATTATTCAACTTGAATTGTACTGGAGTGTAAAAAAAACAGTGTTAAACTCGCAGAAGCACTGTTTACGAAATTAAATGGTAAATCACTATTGAGGAAATTGTTATGAAAAGAACGTACCTTTCCGCACTGCTATTGGTTTGCATAGCTACAGGTTTTTCTCCTGCCCGTAGCATCACGCTTACCGTTGACCCCGACAGCGTAGTCTCCGAAATTGACAACAAGATATATGGCCATTTCCTCGAGCATATCTTCCACTCGGTAAACGGCGGCCTTTGGGGCGAGCTAATCTGGAACCGAAGCTTCGAACAGAACGAAATGGGGCAATGGACCGTCACCGGCGATAGCATCGCTCAGGAAGGAATGGGTACCAACGTGCGCCTTACTTTCGGTGATCCGAACTGGAAGGACTACGAATACACCCTCGAAGCAAAAAAAACCGCTGGACAGGAAGGTTTCCTAATACTCTTTCGGGTAAAGAGTGAACAGGACTTCTACTGGTGCAATCTCGGCGGATGGAACAACGCCAGACACTCCCTCGAAAGAGGCAACAGGGGCCGGGGACGCTGGGGGATGGTAGGCCCGGCCGTCGATGGTAGAATCGACCGGGACAAATGGTACAGGATAAAAATCCGTTGCGAAGGCCCGAAGTTCAAAGTCTGGCTCGATGATGACCAGGTAATCGACTTCACCGATGGTGACAATGCCCACCTCGGTGGGTGTGTAGGCATTGGCACCTGGTCGACCAGGGCCGTATTTAGAAACCTCAAGGTCAAATCACTCGATGACAAAGTTCTTTATGAAGGCATCCCTGAAAATCTGGCCAGCCGCAATGCCGCAAAATTCTGGCAGCCCTACGGCCCCGCCGAAGTCTATCTCGACCGAACTGATCCGCTAAACAGCCAGGTTTGTCAGAAAATTGTAACCACAGATGAAGGTGGCGGTTTACAGCAGCAGGGCCTCTGTATACGTGCCAACCAATCGTATGAGGGCTCCGTTTGGCTGAAAGGCGATGCCCCCGATGGAATAATCGTTCGCCTCGTAGGCGACAACGAGCAGCAGACCGAAAAATCAATAGGCCGCCCCTCTTCTAACTGGCGGCAGTACAGATTCACCCTCAAGCCCAAATGGTCGTCTGAAAACGCCTCGATTTGCATTGGCCCAAAGGCCAAAGGCCGGATTTGGATAGACCAGGTCAGCCTTGCCCCCGAGTCCTTGAGCAACACGGGCGGTTTTCGTCCCGACCTGCTAAAAGCCATCGCAGACCTAAAGCCACCCGTCATCCGATGGCCGGGCGGCTGCTTCGCCTCTTCCTACCAGTGGAAGCAGGGCATCGGCCCGCAGTACAAACGCCTCCCTCACCCGCGCGAAATATGGGATGACCTCGACGTCTATAGTTTTGGCACCGACGAGTTTGTAAGAATGTGTCGCGCCGTCGGCGCCGAGCCCTTGATTGTCGTCAACATCGGCTCTAAAGCATGGAACAGCGACGCCGATACCCACGACTACACTCAGGACATTCTCGACTGGATTGAATACTGCAACGGCCCAGCCGACTCAAAATGGGGCAAAGTCCGTGCTGCAAACGGCAGTCGCAAGCCGTACAACGTCAAATTCTGGGAAATCGACAACGAGACTTGGCACACCCCCGCCGCCCAATACGCCGAGGAAGTCCTCAGGCTCGTTCCCTTAATGAAGAAAGTCGACCCGTCTATCAAGCTGCTTGCCTGCGGCAGTGGTGGGATGGGAAGAAACAACCGAAACGGAATGCCCTACAACCGCACCGTTATCGAACGATGCGCCGACGTCCTGGATTATATCAGCATCCATCACTACGAGAATCCCGACCGGTTCGCTACCGGTCCGCGCAGCTATGAGGCTTTCTTCCATGAGCTTGGCGGAATCATAAAAGCCTCGAAAAATCCGGATCTGAAAATCTACGTCTCCGAGTGGAATGCCCAGAGCACCGACTGGCGCACGGGCCTATATTGCGGCGGCCTCCTCAACGCCTTCGAGAGGTCCTCCGATGTCCTCACTATGGCTGGCCCCGCCCTCTTCCTTCGTCATACATCGGCAAATTCGTGGGACAATGCCTTCATCAACTTCGACAACCGAACCTGGTTCACCGCTCCCAACTATGTGGTTATGAAATTATGGCACGATAGTTATGCACCGTTGCGACTGCAATTCACGGGAGAAACCTCTCCGCTAAACGTCGTTGTTACAAAAACGAAAAATGGAAAAACTCTTTACTGCAAGGCCGTAAATCCAACACGGGATCCGATTGATGTCGTCCTCGATGTCAAAGCCGGCTTCAAAATCCGCAAGGCCGCGATGCAGTTGGTTACCGCTGATGCGTTGCAGGCCCGCAACACGCTCGAAGAGCCAAATCGAATACGCCCTGTGCCGGCCAATGTGAAAACCGAAAGAGAATCCGTTCGATTTAATATGCCCGCTTACTCGGCCGCCGTCGTTTCCATCAATCGCTGACCGGCGGCAAATTTGGCTTGACGAATTGAAGGCTTGATAATAAACTTGCCTTTTCATTTTATCGTTTTTTCTGGGATTAGATTGTGGAAGAAGCTATTGCAAAAGCTGGTGCGCTTATTGAAGCGATGGAATATATCCGCCGCTTCCGGGGACGAATCGTCGTCGTAAAACTCGGCGGAAGCGTCCTTGAAGATACCGCTCTGCAAAAAAAACTCCTCACCGACATTGCCTTCATGGCCACCGTCGGTATACAGCCCATTATCGTACACGGCGGCGGAAAGGCCATCACAAAAGCAATGAAAGAGGCCGGACTTGAGCCCGTCTGGGTACAGGGCCGACGATACACCGACCAGCGAACCCTCAACATAGCCGAGCATACCCTCGTGCACAAAGTAAATACCCCTATTTGCGAAATCCTCACGGATTTGGGCTGCCAGCCTATGGCCCTGCACTCGCTCAGCAGTTGCGTCTTATTTGCCGAGCCCCTCAGACTGGCCGGCGAAAACGGCCGAAAACTTGACGTCGGTCTGGTCGGCCAGATTGTCGAGATAAATGCGCCGTTGTTAATAACGCTCTGTGCAGACGGTACCGTACCCGTTATCGCATCCGTGGCCAAAGATAAAGCGGGCGGAAAGTTGAATGTCAACGCCGACAGCGCCGCTGGAAAGGTCGCCGCTGCAGTTGTCGCCGAAAAGCTCGTCGTTGTAAGTGACACCCACGGAATACTGACTGACCTTAACGATCCCGAAAGCAGAATCTCAACCGCCAACGAAACCAAAATCAAAGATATGATTGATGCGAACATAATAACTGACGCCATGCTGCCGAAGGTCGATGCCTGCATAACGGCCCTCGACGCCGGTGTCAAAAAGGCCCATATTATTGACGGCAGAATACAGCATTCTCTGCTGCTCGAAATATATACCGATTTGGGAATAGGGACACAGATAATTAAAGAGTAAAATGACGAACAGACGCCGTAGAGGATACATATAAAAGACTTAAAATATCGAAAATGGATTCCTGTCTTCTTTCGTGAGGGTAAGTTTGAAACTGCGAAAGCGGGTGCAGGAATAAAAATTACGCAATACGACATACGCAATACGAGATACGAATTATGACTACACAGGAAACGATTGATTTATTTCATAAATACGTTATCGGCAACTACCCCCGCCTGCCGCGGGTTATCACCAAAGGCCAGGGCTGCTACATGTTCGACGCCGACGGCAACAAAATACTGGACATGTTCCCCGGCTGGGCCGTCAGCGCTATTGGCCACTGTCATCCCAGGGTTATCGAGGCCATCCGCACTCAGGCTGGCGAGCTTCTGCACATCGACAATACCTTCTACTCAGAGCCACAGGGCAAACTCGCAAAACTCTTAAGCGAGAGGGCCTTTGGAGGCAAATCCTTCTTCTGTAACAGCGGTGCCGAGGCCAACGAGGCCGCAATGAAGCTGGCCCGTCTGCACACGTCGCAGAAAAAATACAAATTCATCACTTGCGAAGGCAGCTTCCACGGCCGCACCTTTGCCACGATGACGGCAACGGCCCAGCCAAAACACCACCAGGGTTTGTTACCGCTCTTACCGGGCTTTGTGTATGTGCCCTTTAATGATATCGCCGCCCTCGAAGCTGCATTCACCGATGAGGTTGCAGCCGTTATGGTAGAGCCAATCCAGGGAGAGGGCGGAATAAATATAGCGGATAAGGAATATCTACAGGCTATCCGCCGCCTCTGCGACGACAATGACGCGCTTCTCATTTTCGATGAAGTCACCACCGGGCTCGGCCGAACCGGAAAATGGTTCGCCTACCAGCATTTTGATGTCACCCCGGATATTATGACTATGGCAAAGGCCCTCGGAGGTGGCGTCGCAATAGGGGCCATGATGGCCAAAGAACAAGTCGCCGCCTCACTAATCCCCGGAAAACACGCCACCACATTTGGCGGCAGCGCCTTGGTTTGTGCAGCGGCAATTGCAGTTATTGAGGCAATAGAAGAAGAGAACCTGCTCGAAAACGCCGTAATAATGGGCCGGTACACAAAAGAAAAGCTCGAACAGCTAAAGCAAAAACATTCCATCATTGACCATGTCAGAAGCGTCGGCCTGATGATTGGCGTTCAACTAACCAGTCCCGGCTCGGAAATCGTCGATAAATGTTTGGATAAAGGCCTCAGGATAAACTGCACACAGACCACTGTCCTGCGGTTTATGCCGCCCATGATTGTAAATGAAAACCAGATAGACCAGGCAGTAGATATTCTGGATAATGTATTAACGGAGCAGACAAAGTGAAAGATTTTCTCTCTATAATTGATTATTCCCCTGAAATGCTCAGGGACTTGTTGCGAACAAGCGCCCGATTGAAAAGTTTGTATAGCGTCGGCGGCAACGATTTGTGTCTTACAGGCAAAGTCCTTGCAATGCTCTTCGAAAAGCCCAGCCTCAGAACAAGAATCAGCTTCCACGTCGCCATGACGGAGCTCGACGGCGGTGCAATCTACGTCAAGCCCGAAGACATCGGCGGCATCGGCAAACGCGAACCTGTCAAAGATATGGCAAGGGTCCTGAGCCGATACGTGGACGGCATCATGGCACGGACCTTCGAGCACGCCAAAATCGTCGAATTGGCTAAGTTTGCAAGCGTGCCGGTTATAAATGCCCTCACCGACTGGCTCCATCCCTGCCAGGCAATGGCCGACGTACTGACCATGCAGGAGCATTGCGAAAATTTGAAAGGTCTGAAAATCGCCTTTATTGGCGATGGCAACAACGTTGCCCGCTCTTTGGCGTTTGCCTCTGCCAAGCTTGGTATGAAAATGGTCATCGCCACTCCGCCCGGCTACCAGCTCGATGCAGAATCCGTACAGAAGGTAAATCAAATTGCGCCTGACACCGTCACCCAGACAAACAACCCGGCTCAGGCCGTCACTAAGGCAAATATCATTTATACAGACACCTGGGTCAGTATGGGCCAGGAGCAGGAAATGCAAAAACGATGCGCCGACTTCAAAGGTTTTCAGGTAAATGCCGAACTGCTAAAAGTCACGCCGCCAGATGCAAAAATTATGCATTGTTTGCCGGCCAAGAGAGGTCTTGAAATCACAGACGATGTCCTCGAGTCTCCTAATTCCATTATCCTTGACCAGGCCGAAAACCGACTCCACTTCCAGCGCGCACTGTTAAAAAAATTATTAAGCTGACTAAGATATGACACATCATAAGATAATAATTGGAGATTCAAGATGCATGGCGGAAGTTAATGATGAGTCCGTCCATCTTGTTATTACTTCTCCACCATATTGGCAGCTAAAGGATTATGGAAAAAGCGAACAAATAGGTTTTGATGACAGTTTTGAGGACTATGTCAACAACCTTAATATAGTCTGGAACCAATGCCACAGAGTCTTGAAGAATGGTTGTCGTTTATGTGTTAATATTGGTGACCAGTTTGCCCGTTCCGTTTATTACGGAAGATACAAGGTAATTCCTATAAGAACAGAGATTATAAAGTTTTGTGAAACCATAGGTTTTGACTATATGGGAGCAGTTATCTGGCAAAAGGTTACGACATGTAATACTACCGGCGGGGCAACAATAATGGGCTCGTTCCCCTTTCCAAGAAATGGCATCCTCAAAATTGATTATGAGTTTATTTTAATTTTCAAAAAGCATGGTACTGCACCTAAGACCAGTAGAGAAAACAAAGAAAAATCAAAAATGACAATAAAGGAGTGGAACCGACTTTTTACCGGCCATTGGAATATCCCGGGAGAAAAACAGGATAAGCATTTGGCGGTGTTTCCTGAAGAGATACCTCGGCGGTTAATCAAAATGTTCAGTTTTGTAAATGATACGGTTCTTGATCCGTTTCTTGGCAGTGGTACGACTTCGTTGGCCGCCGGAAAACTTGAGAGAAATTCTATCGGATATGAGATAAATCCCGAATTTCTGCCATTGATAAAAGACAAGCTTAGTATAAACAAAAAGCTGATCTTCGAAGATGCCGATTTTGAGATAATCAGACAGAGTAGATCAAGTACAGATTATAAGAAAGTTACAAGAAAGCTACCTTATATTTTCAAAGACCCTGTCAAATTCGACAAGAAAGTTGACCCCCGTAAGTTGCAGTTTGGCTCGAAAATTAATAATCACAAATCCAAAAGGGAAAAATATTATCCTGTAAAAGACATAATTTCTTCGGAGCAGTTGGTCGTCGGTGATGGACTGAAAATAAAACTGCTTGGAATACGGGAAAAACCGGGAAAGAGTAATGAAGCCGTTGAATTTCTCAGAGGAAAAACCCGTGGACAAAAAGTTTTCATGAAGTTCGACACTTTGAAATACGACAAGGACAATAACTTGCTGTGCTACTTGTATCTTCAGAATAAAACCTTCCTTAACGCCCATCTTATAAAAAAAGGGCTGGCCGATGTTGACACTTCGTTTAATTATAAACTCAAGGAGAAATTTTTAACGGCGGTGGGGAAAAATTAATGGAAAAAGAATGGATAACAGGTAGGGAGGGAAGAAATCTTAAGTTCAAAAGGGAAACCCTCTTAAATTATGCTATGAACCGCTGGGCACTCAATAAGGCACACAGTGTAGGTCCTACCTCTGAATTGATAAGGAAATGTTCGCCTAAATCATTTAAGCAATGGGAGGCTTTTTACTTCGACAACGCTGCTCAGAAGAAGAAAAATGGCGTTAAAATAACAAGAGAATACATCACAGATTTGGGACGAAGACTTTATGTGAAACTCTCTGAACTAGTCCAAAATGAATTGGAATCCATTGAGGAGCAGGAATGTATTGATTATGCCTATAATCTCGTTCTCAACAGAACATACGAAGGTTATCAATCGGAAATCGATACGGTATATGGACAATTAGAGACACTTTTAGGAGTCAAAATTCACCCTGCTCCCGATAAATGGGACAGAACTTACAATGTGGATTTTTATATTAAGGTAGGTGAAAAATATATCGGGCTTCAAATTAAACCTATATCTTCTGGTCTGGCGTTAGACCAATATCAGTGGGATAAAATGCATGAAGTGAATCATAAAAAATTTGAAGAGAAGTTTGGGGGCAAAGTTTTTTTTGTTTATTCAATCAAGTCTGGTAAAAAGAAGAAAATATATAACATTGAAGTGATCGAAGAGATTAAAAACGAAATAAAAAGATTGCAGGATTTAAAATAATCAACCTTGGCTACAACTAAAAAAATTCTTGTTGCTACTACCAATCCCGGCAAAGCCGCTGAATTAGAAACTATGCTCGACCTCGACGTTGATTGGCTTACTCTGGCTGACTTCCCCGGCATTCCCGATGTTAAAGAAGATGGTACCACCTTCACCGAGAATGCCCGCAAAAAAGCCATCGGCTACGCAAGCGCAACCGGCCTCTGGACCATCGCAGACGATTCAGGACTCGTAATCGACATGCTTGATGGTGCCCCTGGCATAGAATCTGCAAGGTTTAGCGGTGAAAAAGATACAGATAGAACGCTGATAGACCATAAAAACATCGCGAAGGTCTTAAAACTCTTAAAAAGTGTCCCCACTGAAAAACGAACGGCAAGATTTGTCTGTTCTCTCTGTCTTGCAAGTCCCGACCAAAGATTAATCGAAACACAGGGCACTCTTGAGGGCATTATAACCGAAAAGGAAATTGGGCAAAACGGCTTCGGCTACGACCCGATTTTCTTCGTGCCGAACTTGAAAAAAACAGTCGCACAGTTAACACGCGAAGAGAAAAACGCAATCTCACACCGCGGCAATGCAGTTAGAAAATTAAAACCTTTGTTGGAAGAAATCCTCTGCAGTTGAAAAGAACCTCGGCGTGAAACGCCGGGATAAATATTGATACATGATGCTTGAAGGGTGGCATCCTCAAGCGAAGCTTGGGGATGGCTTGTCTCGATACTCAACGAGTATCAGACATCTCCCTATGGGACACCTTAGGTGGAGAATCGAGTAATTAAAGGATAGATATTATGATTGATATAAATCGTAGAAGTTTCCTGAAAAGTTCTATTGCCGCGGCCACTTCTCTGGCTCTTGTTCAAAGCTCCGCTCATTCTTCCCGCCGGAGCCGTCCAAATGTCGTGGTCATACTTACAGACGACCAGAGATGGGACTGCTTGAGCTGTGAGGGACATCCGTTTTTAAAGACGCCCAACATGGACCGCATCGCCAAAGAAGGCGCACGGTTCGCCAATATGTTCGTTACCACTTCCCTCTGCTCACCCAGTCGGGCATCGTTTTTATCCGGCCTGTATGCTCACGCTCACAAGGTAACCAATAATTTTACCGATTACCCCGCCGACCTGCCGAGCTATCCACTCCGCCTGCAGCAAAGCGGTTACGAAACGGCCTACATAGGCAAGTGGCACATGGGCGAGCAAAGCGACGAGCGCCGCCCGGGCTTCGACTATTGGATCACCCATAAAGGTCAGGGCAAATACTACGACACAACCTTCAACATCAACGGAAAACGCCAGGTCAAAAAAGGCTACTACACCCACCGCGTAACCGACATGGCCGTAGACTGGCTCAGGGCCGAGCACGATAAACCTTTCCTCTTAATGATAGGGCACAAAGCCCCGCACACTCCCTTTACACCGGAGACCAAATACGAACACATCTACGATGACGTCGAGATTCGTTATCCCTGGACCGCATTTAACCTGGAAGGCAAACCAAAATGGATCCGCGAACGCCTCAATACCTGGCACGGCATTTACGGCCCGATATTCGGCTTTCGCAAAGATTTCCCCGATACCTCCGCCGAAGGCGTGCTCAAATTCGCCGACTTTGTCCGCGCTTATACCGCTACCATAAAATCCGTGGATGACAGTGTCGGCAGAGTATATCAAATCCTCAAAGACCTTGGCCAGTTGGACAACACCGTTCTTGTACTCGCCGGTGATAACGGCTTCTTCCTCGGCGAACACGGCATGACTGACAAGCGAACAATGCACGAGCCCAGTATCCGTGTCCCCCTGCTCGTCAGATACCCGAAGCTCATCAAGCCCGGCACGGTCATAAACGAAATGGTCCTAAACGTTGATATGGCCCCCAGTATCCTTGATATCTGCGGTGCCGAGCCGCTTAAAAACATACACGGAAAATCCTGGAAGAACTTGCTCACCGGCCACTCCGCCGGCTGGCGCAAGTCGTGGTATTACTCCTATGACTACGAAAAACAATTTCCATACACCCCAAATGTCCGCGGCGTAAGGACCGACCGCTTCAAATATGTCCACTATCCTAACGGTGATAACAAGCCCGACCTATACAAAGCCGAGCTTTACGATTTACTTAACGATCCACTCGAAAAAAACAATCTGATCGACAACCCGAAATATACAGCCAAAGTCACCGAGCTTAAAGCCGAGCTTCACCGCCTGATGGCCGAGGCCGACGCCTTACCCGATAAGATGCCCCTCTATATGGGAATAAAAACCGAACTGCCCGACGAAAAGATCAGATAATACCTTCAAAGCATTCACCGATTGCAGAAAGTGACAGCCTCAAACTTTGTTTGGGGATGGCAACACACTTCATCAAAACATTCGCCCGCTTCACTTCTTACCTCTATCAATCCACAGGCCGGGCAAAATTATCCCTTCACATCTCCTTGTACGTCCACTTGTTCTCTCAGGCGTCTTAATGTTTCTCTTAGATGTTGCCTGATGTCATCGTCATCAAAGCCTAAATTTGGAAGTGCCTCGGAAAAATCCATATCAGTGTCGGCTATGGCCGCTTCCATCGACTTCATTATTTCCTCTTGTTCTTCCGAGCTGTATTCATCTGTGAATCCGGGAACAATATCGTATAGATAGTCACCCGTTGATGACTGCTCGATATTTTCTATGTGGAACAGGCCGTAAAGAGGAAGCCGAAGACGTTGCAGGAATTTTTCTCTTTCCGGGTCTTTCCTTCCGCGAATCACGATGGAAGCAATGACTACTGCAAAAAACAATGCCGGCGGAATGCCGAGCCACCACCAGCCATATCGGTACATCAGAAATACTATCAAGCCGATAAAAATGAGTATCCATATTATCGGTAGAGACCATCCTTTTCGATTGCTGGTCACCGGTGTTTTCATTTTCAATTTAGGGTCAAAAGGTAATTTTCTATTTCCGGTTAATGTCACAATTTTATTCTTTTTTTGTTGATGGACAAGCCATTTTTTCCGCCTCTCCTCCTCGATAGTTCTTTTAATCCCAAAAAAGAAAATGGCAGGAGGATATGCCGAGAAGATTTGAATAAAATCCGGCGCGAAGCGTATATTATTACAGAACAGGATTTGTTTTTTCTGAAGTTGGCCGGAAACAACAAAGTAATGGTTAGACAAGGAGAAAAACAATGACACATCTGGAAGCCAAAGAGAATTTGCAGCCGGTCTGTCCGCATTGTTCTACTGAGCTAAGAACTATATGGATGCAATTGCTCAGAGGCATTCTCGGCAAGCGTTACGTTTATTTCTGTCCTAATTGCCGCAAGGTCCTTGGCGTATCTCACCGTAAAGGTTTCTGGATGGGCTAACATCCCACAGAAAACAGATGATTGTGCAGGAACAGCTCTCACCCCAGTTTATAAATTTTATCTAATCCCGAACAATTCCGAGGCAGGTATTGTCCTTGCTCTGAATAGGATATATTGCTATACTCAAGCTTGACTCCATTGGCATGTTGAAGGAGGCAAGTAAGATGAATCGGCAAAAATTTCAATCCCTCATATTCGCGGCTTTGATGATATTGATAAGTAACTGTATGGGGGCGATTGATGTTGAAAACTACACTATTGGTAATACAGGGCCGGAATGCTTCAGATTTGCTGTCTTTGCTGATCCACAGGTAGGCCCAGAGGGTGGAGATATTGCCAAATTAGCAGAAGCTGTGGATAAAGTAATAGATATAAATAATGATGGTGATCCGAATAACGACATACGGTTTGTAATAGTTTTAGGTGATTTCATTCAGGGTGGAGAATCAAAGGGTGAGTCCGAGTATAGACAGGAATATGAGCAAGTCCGGACGGAACTGGAAAGATTAGAGGCTGCTCGCCCGGCCGGAGCAGGCATTCGATATGTTCCGGTTATAGGTAATCATGATGTATGGTTTGATTTTGCTGATTATACGTCTGTTGACGATTTCCCGGATTATCCCGAAGAGCTTTTTGCAGATTATTTTGACTCGCAATATGAAGAACTAAGCATGTCCCTTACCAACTGGTCCAAACAGGAAACCATGCCTTCCAGTAATCCGTATAGCCTAACCTTTCCCGCCCCCTGCTTCCAAAATTTCGCCTTTGACTGCGGACCATATCATTTTATCTGTCTGGACTTTTCTGCAAGGGATGACTTTGATCCTATAACTTCAGGATTTATTCCCAGATTGAAAAAATTCTCCGGTTACGCCGATTTACATGATGTTAATAACGGCACTTGGAAATGGCTGACCGGTCATCTTTTTGAATGTCGACAAAGTGGGATCAAAGATATAATTGTCTTCACACATCACCCGCCATTATATCAATTAGAAGTGCATACCGGGAATCCCGGAAAGATTAGGACAACGCCCTATCCGTTTGCACCTTTGGCGTCCCCGGCCGAAATAAAAGGTGAAATGCGTGTTATAAGTGATCCCCTTAACAATATACCTGCCGGCACGACACTTTCTAACTATCGAACTGGGCCTGGATTTCTAAGCTGGGATGGTGAGATTCTTGTTGATTATATGGAAGTGGATAGAGTGGAAGGTGATGTTATACTTGCATTCAATAAGCAAAACTATGATGGGCAAAATGAATACGACCGTTTGGCATCGCTGTCTTCCGATTATGGAATCAACATCGTTCATTGGTTTTCGGGACATTATCATGTGAAAGGTTTCGAGTGGAAAGATAACAATATTAATGCTGATGTCACGGCACTACCGTCGGTTGTCCCTGCCTCGATGATTTTCGGCATCGAGTTCGACGGAAGTGTCAGGATAAACGAACAGGCGGATGCGATTGTTACGCCTCAGGACAACCCAAACGGTAGTATTGCAGTCGTTCGGGTTCTGGCTTGCTACGCTGATATAGATGGGGATGGCAACGTGAACTTTAAGGATTTCGGATACCTTGCCTCACAATGGCATAGTAGCCCCGGCAAACCTTCAGCCGACATCGCCCCCTTACCTGATGGCGATGGTTTCGTGGATGGGCAGGACTTGGCAGCCTTTGTTGAACGTTGGCTCGAAAGATGCCAATGACGACCTGATTTCAATCAACGTTTATTTTAATTCATGACCTGTTGTATTTATTACTTCGGGAATTGTAGATAAAAAAAGAATGCGGGAAGATGGCTCGATTAAAAAGAATATTAAAATCGACCGTTTATGCGATAGCCTCAAATGTCTTCCGACATATCTGAAACTTACTTCACTGTTTTCTTTTTGTTATAAGTGCGTACAATGTTTTTAATCTCATTCCTTAGGTCCGGACTGCTTCTATTTCCTGCAGCTCGTATTATTCCATTTTTATCAACAACTATATAGAAAGGAATTCCAGGCATTTCGTAATCATATTCGTTCTGTGTTAGGTCAAGGAAGCCATGTGACAAAGCATCCCATTTTTCATCGGCAAGTTTCTTTTTCCACACGTTGATATCTGTGTCCTGGCTTACGGTCATAAACATAACATCATCCGAGCCAATCTCTTCTGCCAAAGCATTTATCTTTGGCATATTTCGAATGCAGGGGAGGCACCATGTAGCCCAGAAATCATAAACAACTACCTTACCTTTGAAGTCTTCAATCTTTATTGTCTTCCCGTCCTTATCTACTAAGACTAAAGGTAAAAACGCTTCGCCCGGCAGGCATTTTATTCTCTTGCGGCCGACGACGATATTGACTGAAACATCTGCATGCTCAGGTAAGCTGTTGTTGGTCAAAAGCCGTGATTCACCGCTGCAATGAACAGATACGTCCCGATTTGGTATTACGCCTTTGAATACAAATCCACCGCTCGATTTTGTCTTCATAATCTCATAAAACAACTCGCGTTGGGAACCACCATCTTTGTCCCTGACCACCAGTATTACTTCTCTATTGACTAAAGGTTTTCCAAGAATATCAATTACCTTTCCCCGAATAGTTACGTCTCCGGGATCGACTGTTGTATCAAGAACCGGAATAATCGGATCAAAACGACATCTCTTCCCGGACTCAATTCTTATCTTCCTTCTGTCATAAAGAAACGGCTCATGCCTGTGTTGTCTTTTGAGAATATTAGTGGCTTCCAGGTAATAAATTCCCGCCGCGAGATCTTTGATTCGAACAATTCCCGGCCTCTTGGCCGTTACTGACAAGCGCAAGATATAATCATGCTCTCCGTTGACTCCGATTTTGCGAAGAATGACCTTTGCAGGAAATTTCTTTACATACTTTGGCAATTTTGACAAATCATATTCAAACGTTGCTGGAAGTCCGGGGCCAAACGAAACTCTCTGCCCATCTTTATTGGCGGTAAACGGAGCTGAACAGTAGCCGATCAGTTTTTTCTTGAACCAGCCCTTGGCTGCTCTCCATCCGATCACATAACTCTCTCCTTTTTTCAGTTTGCATTCCCACACATCTGGTCCGGCGTAGTTAACAGGTATCAAATGCACATCTTTCCGATACAAATTTCCCGCTTGATCTTTAGTTACAACGATGGGTTCTCCCTGTACGGTTTCTCCGGTTTTCTCAAGTCTCACTGTTATGTCTTTGTTATATTGGTTCTCTGTTGAATAACCTGTGCCGCACAGAAGACCTTGAGTGGCAAACAACACCATTAATGTATACGCTTTCATTGGCAATCCTTCCATGTCATAGTAAGATTACCGCTTTTACATGCCGCAGATACACCATATTCTACTCGACATACCATCGTTTAGCAATATCAACCCAGCACAGTTCTCCTCCTCAATAGTATCCATACTTTTTACCCCTGAAAAGAAAATATAAACCTGTTTCCCTGTCTCTGACATTCTTATCTGCTAATTCATAAAGTTCTTGACAGAAATAGGAACTATATAGTAATGTGTTAGAGAATTTGATCGTTATGTTTTGGGTGATTTCGGAAAATTAATATTTTCTAATTCCAGATAGGAAATATCGGATTTGACAATTTCATCTTTCGAGGAGGCATATCATGTTAAGAATACTTGTTGTCATCACGTCTCTCATAGTGTTCGCAAATACTTCATATGGCTCTCCAGTCTGGCCTATGCAGGCTGGTGAGATTTGGGAGTACACTGCCTATCCTACAGATGGCAGTGCGTCCTGGACAGAGCTTTGGCGATTCGGTGAAGAGGTGACTCTTGATTCTAAGTCGTATTTTCCGGTTGGAGGTACTTACTTTCGATCAACGGATGATAAAATATATGAATGGGAACCCGTTCTGGGAGAAACCGTATTTTTCCAGATTGCCCCAGTAGGAACAACGTGGAATCACTCAACCAATAATACAGTCGAAATCCTTGATAACAATTTCCCGGTTGAGGGTGTCTATGGTGGCCCCTATGAAGCTTATAAACTGAAATTCACAGACCCCGATGGGACTTGGTATGTATATGTCGTTCCAAATGTTGGTATAGTCCAGTGGGATGAGTTTGATACAGATCCTAACTATGTTTTAAAGCTAACTAATGTAGCGAATCAAGCCCAAGAAGACCTTTTAGTATGGCCGCTGAGTGAAGGACGCATATGGATATATCATTGCCAAGATTCAAACAGTACAGAATGGATAGAAACACGAGAAGTCATCGACAGCAATGTTCTGGGAGGTCAAATATATTACAAGGTACATTTCACAGACAATAGTCCGCATGATTATGAGGAATTTGATGTTTATGTTCGTTCTACGGATAAAGCTTTGTATATATGGGAAGACGGAAAAGAAATCATGGACTTTGTTATCGGCCCGGTTGGATTTGGTATAATTGTTGATCCGAATACAGTAAGGGAAATTAATTCAATAGATTTAATTACGGTTCCTTACGGAGGCCCATATGAAGCTTATTCATTTGGAAAAAGGCTCAACAGTGGCTTTAAACCCTACTTAACTGAATCTATTGTGCCTGGTTTGGGTTTTATAAAAATCCGTGATTACTGGGTCACCTATCCACCTGTCATAAAGGAACTAATCTCCATTTCTCCCGACAATTTATGTGGTGATTACGACTATCCCTACCCGGAAGGTGATATGAACCGAGATTGTATTGTCAATTTCAAGGATTTTCAAGTCATTGCTGAGCATTGGCTGGTATGCACGAAGTCGGATTGTTAAAGTTGTTGGTAATCATTCTCTGGTATGGTGGGTAAGAAGGCAAAGCTCTCCTGCTACATTGAGAATTTATTAAGAGATAAAAATTCATCTATAGCCCTCCTCCTCAGTAATTTTGTATTTACATCAAATGCGGAAGAATCGTGAAGTGGGTATTGTCCTTGCTCTTACCAGGAAACAGTGCTATCCTACTGAGCAATATCGAAAGGGAGTATGGCTAATATGACAATTATTGAAAAAATTGGAGCTATGGTTTTTTTAGCGATTATTGCAATTGTCTATTCGTTGGAAGTATGTTTCAGTCTTGTTTATGCTATCAACAAACTTAGAGGTAAACTGAAAGTAAATCCATTTGTTAGTAAATCGGCTCTTTTGATTCATCTTCTTGCGACAATTGGAATAATTTGTTTTCTTTACGGTTGTTTCGTTGAGCCTTACTGGATTGAAGTTAAAACGATTGAAATTAAAACAGAAAAACTCAGGGAGACTAGTTTTAGACTTGTGCATATTTCAGATATGCACTGTGACAAAAAATTACGAAATGAGAAGAGGGTCGTCGAACTGGTTAATGCTATAAATCCTGATGTCATTGTATTCACAGGAGATACAATCAATACATCAGTTGCTTTGGCGACATTTAAAGACACCATGAAAAGCCTTAAGGCTGTCATTGGCAAATTTGCTGTCCATGGTAATTATGATGTCTGGTACTGGTCGGACCTGGATCTGTTTAGTGATACTGGCTTTAAAGTGTTAGAGAAGGATGTTGTTACTATCAAGAAAAATAATGAAGTAATTCAAGTGTCCGGCCTTAGTGTTGGAAATTCTGAACTATATCCTCAGGTACTGAAAAGCCTTTCGTCTGAACGATTTAATGTCCTGCTTTATCATTATCCCGATTTGATCGAAGATTTGGAGGATTTCAATGTTGATCTTTATCTTGCGGGCCACACACATGGGGGCCAGGTTGCTATGCCTTTGTACGGAGCGTTGGTAACTTTATCAAAATATGGTAAGAAATACGAAGCGGGGAAATATATTGTTGGTGATACTTTATTATATGTAAACAGAGGTATAGGAATGGAAGGTGGTTATACACCACGAGTCAGGTTTTGGGCGAGGCCTGAAATAACGGTTTTCAATATTGTGTCCGAGAGGGGCTATTGAGATTAGAATGCTCTGTCCTTGCACCTATTAACGAAACGATGTATACAATTGTCACATGAGCTGTTTGTCCACAAAATAATAGTTGTATTTTATCACGGAACTTTCTTTTAAGGAGAAACAAATGTCAGATGCCCAAATCTTTCAAATCCTGTCAATCGCATACATCGCTGTCGGCATCGGGATACTTATCAATCCTGCCTTCTACAAAAAACTATTCGAAGACTTCATCGAAAATGCCGCCGCTCTGTACCTTGGCGGAATTATGGCGCTAGTTGTCGGTTACTTGATACTGACTTTCCACAATACATGGACAAAGGATTTGTCGGTCATCATAACCATAATCGGATGGATTGCTCTGATAAAGGGTATTGTGATTCTCGTTCGGCCGAAGATTATAATCGCCCTGGCCGGGGCAATGACCAAAAAAGCAGGTATCCTCAAGATAGAGGCCGTTGTGGTAATTATCTTGGGCCTGGCATTCTCGTTCCTCGGCTTCTGCCCGAAAAGCCCGATCTAAACACCCGCTTGGTTAAGGTCTTTTAAGACAACACAAAACTCTAATTTCTTACAGGTTGAACATCTCTTATTGATGCAAGGGCGGAAGACTTGTCGGGGGTAAATTCGAAAACCGCGTCGAGACCGGTTATCTTAAAGATGCCTTCTGTCGCCGGGGCGGCATTGCACAAAACAAGCTGACGTCTGCAATCACCCAGTAGTTTGCGCAGCTTCAGCAGCTTCGAGATACTCGAGGACGTTACAATATCCACATCGGAAAAATCAACCACCACGTCACAGTCTGCTCCATCACGCACAATATTGGCAACAATTTCAAGTTCGGTACCCATATCCGGTTCTGGCAGTAAGTCTACGGTCAAAACACCCTGCGATGAATGATCTATTCCCATTTTTGCTCTCCCAACTAACTAAACAAAGCCTTATGGCTTCATAATATTTTATCGGTCATGGGAATTGCCGAATTAACTAAAAAATACCTAAAAAAGTGGCCCTGCCCGCAATATCGCTTATTCCTGTTGCTATCTGTTATTTTGCCAGGCTTCTCTCACTTTTTGATAGTGTTTCCGGCTGCTGCTTGCCAGCAGGGTCAAGGTCCGTTTTGTCTCATCGCTATCGCCTTCCAGCACTTCGAAGTATTTACTCTCGCTTAATGCCTCTTCCAGATGCAGTGCTTCGGACAGGGCGTCTATAAGTTCAAAGTCCGCTTCCCCGGCCTTATTTATAAGCCCATTGACATAGCTTATGCTCTTTTCAATCGCCGCCGCAGGAAATCTTTCCACAACGAAAACCTCGGTGCCATCTTCGATCTTGGCCTGAAGTCTTTCTATCCAGCCGGCATGTTCAATTTCTTCTTTGGATAAGTCCGTCCAAAAGCTGCTGTATGCAGGGAATGTCTCCGCATAGACTTCGTATAATCCCGCAATCTCTTTTTCATGGACTTTAAGGGCCTCCAAAAGTCGGTTCCCGGCTTGCACAGCATTCATAAATTCTACTCTCCTAAAAACTGCTTTTTGACAAACTTCCTATAATCTCGCCTGTTCCTCTTTCTCTTTCCTCCGATAAACAGGAGTCGTTGTTCTATATCGGCCGTTTGACTTTTCGATTTTACTAATAAAACAAAAATACCCCCCCATAGCCCTCCTCTTAAATAGTTTGCTGACCGTATCCAATCTTGGACAATTGTGAGGGGGATGTACTTCTCAATAGGAAAAGGCAAAATCTATCACTACTATTACTCCTAATAAGAAATTCCTGCAATCCAAAGAATATGGTATAATTAATATATTCTATATTCCTGGAGAATTTAGGATGAACTACGAAAGAATCAACGAACATGAGATTGAAATTATCCCTGAAGAAACGCCTATTGATGAGATATTAGTAACTATGGCGAGGGTATCATATGAATCGGCAAAACCGCTTGGATCAGATTTTTTAGAACTTCTTGACAAAGAATCCAAAGAGATGGATTTTTCAGAATTTGTCCATCTTAATAGTTCTGAAGTTCTCAATATAGATCGTGTTAATGAGAGGCAATGTAAGACAAAAGTAAGAAGAACTGATGAGGGAAAGTATGTTTTTCATGCTTGGCTGTATGAAAGCAATAGGGGTAAGCCGGAAATATTTTTGAACAAGGTAAGATCGACATTAGAAGAACGTGCTGAAGACTCTGAGGCTTCTGCTGAAGCAGACAAACTCAAATCTTCGCGGGGGTGGAGATTGGTACGTTTCTTGTTGGATCTTCTTGTCGGGTAGAATTATTAGCTATCCCAGCTACCTGTCAATTTCAATTAAAAATCAAAACAATCAGCCCCACAGCTCCTTCCTCAATAGTTTTCAATCTCCGGGAAAGAAAATTGGCAGATGTTCCCTTAAAAGTTATTTCGCCTGCTTCCACCAGCTTCGACGGGTCGCTGCGAAGCCCGATATAACTGTGAAGGCCAGCATAAGCAAAAAAGTTACTGTAGTGAACCAGTAACCCCAGGTTGCCGTTTGAACATGGGCCATCTTAATCATCACCGTACCGATGGTAAAGGCCTGCAGAACTCCCTTGACCTTGCCGGTTGCCACCGCAGGAAACACCAGCCCCCGGGCCTCCGTGATATGGCGTATTAACGTAACGTAAGCCTCCCTGAGAATGAGTATCCCCGCCACGCACCAGTGAATCACCGCTAACACCCCTGCCTCAAGGCCAAAAAGTCTCGGCTCACCGATTATCGCAAAACAAACAAAGGCCCCGCACACGAGGATTTTGTCGGCGAGCGGATCCGTCATTCGCCCCAGCTTGCTTCTCACATTGAATCTCCGGGCTATCTTGCCGTCAATGATGTCCGTCACCTCGGCGATAACAAACAAAACAAAGGCAATGTCCAGAAACAATGCCTTATTTGTCACGGCTGGTGAGTACAGAACCATCCCTAAAAAGATAAAGGTCAGGGCAAACCGCGCAAATGTCAGAATGTTCGGTATGAATTTGACCATAATCAAAAGTTTACTTCTGTTTAAAATGCAATTCAATCCAAATTTTGTAGATAGATATGCCCTGTAGCGTATGGGCCTCACCCGTCACGCAAATATGTCTGCTGCAAGATATCATTGCGAGGAGGCCGAAGGCCGACGCGGCAGTCTCCGGCAATATTCAATCATCAATTATCATTAATCATTTAGATGGCCTGCCTGCAAGGCACTCACGTAGGATGGACTTTGGCCCATGCGGTCATTCTGAGCGCAGCGAAGAATCTGTTTTGAACCTTTGAATTTTGGTAATTCGAATTTGTTTCGAATTTCGTGCTTTGTTTTTCGGATTTTTGCGGGTTGTAGCGTGTGCAAAATTCGTTTTTGCACACGCGGAAATCTCATCACTTCTTTTCTCGTTTCAGGACGAGCAGCAGGTGGTTCTTCTCCTTGTTCGTGGAAAATTCCTTGGGCCCGTTTGGCTCGCCGGGGGACGCGTTGCACCACTTGAACGTGTCCCCTTCCACCTCATAAATCCCCGGAGAAACCTCGCCCCGATGATGTCCCTGCGCATCCTCTGTAAGTTCCATGTCCAGCGTCTTGGGCTGCTTGGATGGGTCGAGAGTGATTTTGCCCGTGAACAGCACCTTGTCTCCCTGCTTGAATGTTAACATATCACCCTCGATCACTATCTTCTGCTTTTCGAAGCCCGGCAGTGGACTGCCCATCCGCTCTGCGGAAACCATTTGCCAGCTCCCCTGAAGCTTGTCTTTGTCGCTCTGGGGCTCCTTGTCGCTCTGGGACTCTTTTTGGCTCTGGGGCTCTTTTTGGCTCCGGGGCTCTTTTTGGCTCCGGGGCTCTTTGTCGCTGCAACCTGAAAGCAGCGCTATTGCAAGCAAACCTGCTGTCGTGATGTATGCAAACCTTCTCATTTAATTCTCCTTGTTTCTACGCATAATCAATAGTTTTTAAATTAGAATTAATTCTGGGCAGTTCAAAGGCTCCCTCCTACTTTTCTTGCTCATCTACGTCCTGGTTGTTCTGTGAAGACTGTTGAATCTCTTCGATAATCTGCTTGGCTTGCTCTGCATGGTTAGCTGGAACGAGCACACACGGGACCATGCCGTCAACGCAAAAACCCCCTTGTAAATGTTCGTTGGTTATCTGGACCGGGATTCCTGCGTTCTCAAGATTTGCTTTCATCAGATAGGCAAACGCAACATCGCTTGCGGCATATACCTCCACGTATTCTTCCATATAAACACCTTTTTGCAAGCACGCCCAATAACTTTTTCCCCAATTGTACTAACCATTGCTGTTCCCGGCAACACATAATTCCCACATCCCCGCGAAAGAAAGGCCCAAAATAAAATGGCATTGCGAGGAGCGAAGCGACGCAGCAATCTCCAAAAATAATCAATTGTCACTCATCATTAATCATTTATATGGCAGGGACCAAGACGCCTTTTTTAATCATTCATCAATAATCATTAATCACTTCTTTCGGGTGGCAGCCTCAAGCGAAGCTTGGGGATGGTTTCCTGCCAGGTATGCAGAGCGCAATTATTAAATACAATTGATATTATCTACTGTTAAGCTCTTCCAAAGAGCATACGATTTGCATTCCCCCTTCGATGCTTTTAGTTATATGGCAGTCTTCGGCAGCCTGCATGATGCCGTCCCGATGGTGTTTGGACAGCTTTGCACGAAGGCGAATTTTGGCGTCGATTCTTGTGGTACGTGATAGTTTTACCTCTGGGGTATTGGTATCGGCCGGGCCGGTTTCTATACGTCGGCTCAATTCGATCTCCATGTCCTCATAAGGAATTCCATTTTCCTGACAAAACTTGGCTATATAGCCACCGATGCACATGCCAATCGAAGCCACAAAAAGCTGGGCCGGCCACATTCCATCCCGCTCCTTATGGCCATCGTCGCCGCGTCCCGTTGTAACAGTATACCTTTTGCAGGTAGCTGAAAAACGAAATCCGTTTTCATATTTAACTAAAACTTCCATGTACAATGATCCGTAGTCGAGTAGCCATATTTCTTAAAGCCTAAGCGTCTCTTATGCCCATCACATAGCCTTGATTTATCTTCTACAAGATTAATTATCGGTGGGTGACTTTTATTTAAGATTTTTCAACTATCCGCTTCTATAAGGACTGGGCCCCAGACCTTTAAGCGTTTCGGTCATTTCCCTTGCAATCTTTGCGAACTTGGGCCCTTCTGATGCAGATACCCATTCAAGCCTGAAGCGCTCTTCTTCAAGGCCGAAATCTTCGAGCAAAAGTACGATCGCTTCGGCCCTCTTCTCGGCACGCTTGTTGCCGTCCTGGTAGTGACAATCACCGATATGGCATCCGCATACAAGAACACCGTCAGCACAGCCGGTGGTGAGGGCATCGATAATAAAATTCGGATGCACCATACCGCTACACATAGCACGGATTATATGAATATTGGACGGATATTGTATTCGTGCCGTACCTGCAGAATCTGCCGACGCATAAGAGCACCAGTTACAGCAGAAAGCAATAATGACTGGTTCAAAATCATTTCCCATCTTATACCTCCACTACAGCTTTGATCATTTCCTCAAAATAATCAGGCTTAAAATGCCTTACAAAAATACCTTTCTTTGGACATGTTGCCATGCAGACCCCGCATCCCCTGCACACGGCCTCGTTAACTTCCACCGTCTTCTTTATACTGCCATCATCTGTCATGTATTCTATGAGTGTTATCGCATTGGAAGGACACGGATCAATACAGTAGGCACAGCCGTCACAAAATTCATCGACAACGAACGAAATGGCCGGAGACTTAACAAGCTCTTTTTGTGAGATGACCCCGGCCGCACGGGATGCAGCAGCTTCACCATCGATAATGGCGTCAAAGGCTCCGATATCCTCTCTGGCGGAACCGCATCTGAACACGCCTTCAGTATTAAAATCGAGCGGATTTAATATTCCAAGCATTCCAATAAAGAAGTCATTTTCATCTCTTTGCAGAAGCAAATCCTTCTCAAAGTCTTCCTCCTCCGTCTCTGTTGTCATTTTCGCATTTGTTGCCACTACTATGGAACCGATACGTATATTTTCTTTTCCGTCCGGTGTTACAATCTCTGCTTCGAAGTTGCCGACAAAACCTCCCGCTTTTCCAATTGTGGCCCCTGTATAGATTTTTACTCTCTCATTCCGGGACAGTCCGTTTATAAGGTCCTTCACAAATTTGTCGTCGTTCCCCTTGACCTTTTCAAGACTGTCCTCTTTTTCAATGAGGTAAACATCGAGATTTGCCTCGGCAAGCTTTGATGCACAGGCAAGTCCGCTGGGTTCTCCCCCAATCACAAGGCACGCCTCTGTTACAGATACATGAATATCATCCAGAGACTCAAGTAATCTGGCTCGTTTTACTCCCATTCTCATTAATGTTTTAGCCTTCTCTATGGCTTTTGTCTTGTCGGTTGAATGTACCCATGTGCAGTGGTTGCGGAGGTTCACAATTTCCATAAGGTAACGGTTCAACCCCCCGTTTTCTACATGAAGGGAAAAGAGGTCTTCATGTGTTTTTGGAGAGCAGGCGCCCATCACCAGCCTGTTATACTCTTTTGTCTTTAAAAGTTCCCTTATTGTTACCCCGTCACACCCGAAGGGAGTAACCTCAACACGTTTCACATTCGGCAGTGATTGTGTATACGTCACAAGCTCTTCCATATCAAGAAGACCGGCGATATTTTTGCCGCATTGACATATTACCACCAGAATACTTGGTTCATCCTGAGCTTTTACAGGCAATAGTTCTTTCTGAGGCGGCGCTGTCATTTCACTGCCTCTTTCACCGGTAAGTAAACATGCTGCATGGGATGCGGCGGAGCACGCCTGAATAATTGCATCATCTATTCCCTTGGGTGACAATGCGCTGCCGCACACGAAAATTCCTTCCCGTAATGTACGAATCGGATGAGAATCTTCCGTTTTTTCCCCGAAAAATCCCGACCCGTCAGGCCCAAGGCCCGTCTTTTCTGCGAGCTTAACGGCGCTGCTGGAAGGCCCAAGAGGCGGAACAAGGACAAGCATATCCGCTGTAATCTTTTCGTTATTGAAAAATATCTCAAGCTTGCCCTCTGTTTCCTTAACAGCGGTAAGAGCATCAACTTGAGTAAAGTTGATATTGGATTCTTTGGCTTTCACGTAAAAATCGTTGTACT
>SMTZ1_10001078_pt1 | contig 34142 bp, 31 predicted proteins | sample DeeMarSWOR136_30_FD_25667 | JGI IMG/M metagenome (IMG submission 25667)
GCCTTGCAGCAATTGCGCCGTTAAGCCAGCTACCAGCGGACAACTAACGGATGTACCCTGCTGGTACCAGTAATTTTGTCCAACAGTCGCTCCATATACCCTTACCCCCAAAGCGGATACATCGGGTTTGATCCGGCCGTCTGCCGAAGGGCCTCGCGAGCTGAAACTCGCTACCTCATTCGAGATCTCCAACGCACCCACGGCTAACACATACATACCATCTGCCGGCGCTGTAATTTTATACCAATGCCAGGCAGGATTTTGATTCCCAGCCGAATTCACCACCAGAACCCCACGTTTAGCCAATTCATTAGCAGCCCGGGTAACCAGAGTGGTCTTACCGTCCATATCCTGGTAAGAATAATTAAATTCACCCTCATCAAAAATTGAATAACCCAACGAACTAGAGACAATATCCACTCCCAATCGCTCTGACCACTCGGCCGCCAGCGCCCAGTTATCCTCTTCCAGATGAATTTCCTGATCGACGATTTCTGTTTTTGCTAAAATATAACTGGCACCAAAAGCTGGACCAATCAGTTGCCCTGGCGCATACCCCCCTAAAATGGATAATACCAGTGTCCCATGGCTATCCTGGTCAGCCCGATCACCCTCCTGGTTTGAGGTGACACTGTCTCCCTGTACGAAATCATACTCAGCTATCAGTTGGGAACGAACATGTTGAAGCGAGGGATTTACTAAACGAAAACCGGTATCAAACACCCCGATAATGACACCTTCACCAGTAAGATTCTCAGCATGCAACCGGTCAATATTATGAAACTGTATTTGTACAGCCGAAAGACCATAATCAAGATCCGAGTATGACCTTCTTAAAGTTTTGAATAACAATTGGTAAGATGTACTATCCGTAGGTCTTTTAACAAATCGCCATTTTACGACCGGCTCAACTCTCTCTACAAAGGGAAATTGCCTGATTTGTTCTATTACAGTCTCTACGGCATAACCACTAACCGCATTAAACCAGCGTAACTGGCCATGTATTTGAAAACCCTCTTGCTCTAAATATCTCAAATAATTATCATCTAATGGTAAATCCTGAATATTTGCTACTCTATCAAATGTTGGGATACTTCTTTGGTGGCGGCGCATGAGTGCCCGTTCCGAGAGATAATTTTCCATGAGATACTGACGTTTTTCCAATGTCAGCTTTTCGTACTTACCCTTATCAGTAAAATAAACAAGATATTTTTGACTGGTTTGTGCTTCAATAGAGAAGATTATACAATGAAGGGTAAATAATATTGAAAAAGGCTTCATATTCAGCTACTTCAAGTATGATTTTTCTTTACGATAAATTACCGGATAAGTTCACTCAAAGTAATAAATGTGTACTAAAACAGGTAGAAATTTTGTATTTTTATGTCATTATATGGTCAATTTCGGTTTGTATTGGTGATTTTACTAAATTTTATTTTTTAGAATAAAAGAATATTATAATAATTTGTTATCGGAGGAAACATGAATATTCAAATGGTCGACCTCAGACGTCAATACCATAAATACAAATCAGAATTTGATAAAGCGGTGTTAGACGTTATGGAGTCGGGGCAATTTATAAATGGACCGGATGTGAAATTACTGGCTGAGGAGTTGCAGGCATATCTGAGAGTAAAACACGCAATCCCCTGTGCCAATGGTACTGATGCCCTCCAACTGGCTCTTATGGCACTTGATATTGGACCTGGTGATGAGGTGATTACCACATCTTTTACCTTTGTAGCCACTGCCGAGACCATTGCCCTGATAGGAGCGAAACCTGTATACGTTGACATAGACGATAAAACCTATAACATCAATCCGGAACTTATCGAAGAAGCTATTACCCCAAAAACCAAAGCTATTATTCCGGTACACTTATACGGACAATCGGCTGATATGGATGCCATATTACAGATATCCAATGCCCATCACATCCCGGTAATTGAAGATAGTGCCCAGGCAGTGGGGGAGCGATATAAAGGGAAAACGGTTGGGGGTCTTGGTGATATGGGTTGTATTTCTTTCTTTCCCAGTAAAAATCTTGGGGCTTATGGAGATGCTGGTATGGTAGTAACCAACGATGATGACCTGGCAGAGAAAGTGAGAATGATTGCCAACCACGGCTCAAAAACCAGATATTATCATGATATACTTGGTGTGAACAGTCGACTTGATACAATACAGGCTGCTGTCCTTCGCGTGAAATTAAAGTATCTGGATCAATGGAACTATTTGCGCCGGGAAAAAGCACTGTACTACAATGACGGGTTAAGAGATACCGAAATTATTACTCCATATGTAGCAAATTTTGCTGATCACATTTATCACCAATATACCATCCAAATAGAAAATATCCGCAACGAACTGCAGGCATATCTGAATGAGCATAAAATTCCAAATGCCATACATTATCCCATCCCCCTCCACCTGCAAGTGGCTTATCGCAGCTATGGTTATAATGATGGAGATCTTCCGGTAGCCGAACGTACTGCTAAAAGGGTGATCTCATTGCCCATGCATCCGGATTTGAAACAGGAGGAGCAGGATTATATCATCGATACCATCAGAGCATTTCTGAAAAAAGGTTTTCAATAGAGCAAAGGACAAAAATAATGCTAGACCTTAAGTTTATACGCGAAAATCCGGATGTGGTGTTAAACGGTTTAAGGAAAAAGGGTGATATTAATAACATCGATGATATTTTAGAGCTGGATAACAGGCGTCGAACCATTATTCAGAAGGTGGAAAGTTTAAAGCATAAGCGAAATGAACTCTCCCAGCAGGTGAGTGAGTTAAAAAGGCAGAAGAAATCTGCAGACGGCATCATTAACAAGACCCGAGAAATAAGTCAAAATATTAAATCACTGGATGACGAGTTAAATACAATTGAAGAACAATTACAAAAACAAATAGCTCAATTACAAAATTTACCTCATGAATCGGTTCCCATGGGTAAAAACGCCAATGATAATGTAGTGGTACGTGCCTGGGGGAAAATTCCGGAGTTCGATTTTGAGATTTCCAATCATCTGGAGATAGCTGAACGATTAGATATTTTGGATTTCCCCCGCGGTAGTAAAATTACCGGAAGGGGATTCCCGGTGTATAAAGGAAAAGGAGCTCAGCTTGAGCGGGCACTGATTAATTTTATGCTGGATACCCAGATTCATGAAAATGGCTATAAAGAGATTTTTCCACCGTTTCTTGTTAATCGAGAAAGTATGTTTGGGACTGGTCAACTACCTAAGCTGGAAGAAGACATGTACCTGTGTGAAGTGGACGACCTCTTTCTCATTCCCACAGCGGAAGTACCTATAACCAATCTTCATCGAAATGAAATGCTTGATGGTGATAATTTGCCTATTAAATACTGTGGATACACTGCCTGCTTCCGCCGGGAGGCGGGTTCCTGGGGAAAAGATACCCGGGGATTTTTACGAGTTCATCAGTTCAACAAAGTTGAACTGGTTAAAATTGTGACTCCTGAAAGTTCTTATGAAGAGCTGGAGCATCTACTAAAAGATGCGTGTCGGATTCCGGAATTATTGGGAACTCCCTACCGGGTGGTGGAACTCTGCACAGGAGATCTTAGTTTCACGGCCGCCAAGTGTTATGATATCGAAGTATGGTCACCTGCCGAAAAGCGCTGGTTAGAGGCCAGTAGCTGCAGCAATTTTGAAGATTTTCAGGCACGCAGGATGGACCTACGCTTCCGGCGGAGTGCTTCATCTAAACCGGAATTTCCTCATACCATGAACGGCTCGGGAATGGCAACTTCCAGACTAATGGTTGCCCTGCTGGAGATTTACCAGACAGATGAAGGTTCGGTGATGGTGCCTGAACCGCTTCGCAAATACACCGGCTTCAGCATCATAAAGCGCGAGGATTACTAAATTTATGATACGAACCCTCATTTTTATTCCCGTAGCAATTATTGATACAATCATATCTGCACTGATTGCTTTAGTTGGTGGAATTTTTAATCCTTACTCATCCTTCAATAATGCGGTAACTCGAATGTGGGCCAGGATTCTTCTGATTTCTGCAGGGATAAAAATGGAGGTTGTGGGAAGGGAAAACATTCAGGCAGGAGAATCTTACATAGTGGTGGCCAATCACCAGAGCCAGATGGACATACCGGTGGTTATGGTCGCCATACCCTTACCCCTCAAATTTATGGCAAAGAAAGAGCTGTTCGGTGTGCCTTTTCTGGGTTGGGGAATGAAGGGAGTGGGGATGCTAAAAATCGACCGTGGAAACACCAAACAGGCTATTGCTACACTTAAAGATGCCGAAAATCTAATCCGCCTGCATCAACTCTCCATACTGGCATTCCCGGAGGGAACCCGCAGTTTGAATGGAAAAATGAAACCTTTTAAAAAAGGTGCCTTTGTCCTTGCCATTAATACAGGACTCCCTGTACTGCCTGTATCTATCAGTGGAACCAGGAAAATATCACCGAAAGGGAAAAAACGAATCCGCAGTGGCAGAGTGAAAGTAGTTATTCACCTGCCCCTGCCAATCTCAGAGAAAGAATACGAAAATAGAGGTAATCTGGCCGATAAAACCCATCAGATAATTGCAGAGGGATTCATTGAAAATTATGAATGACTATCCAAATCTTACTATCATTCCACACCTCCCCAAAATTTTTTTAGCAGAAATGGGAGATACTGGTGATCGCTGTTTTGTAACTTAGATATTAAAACTCGGGATTGAGGTGATCCCGGGATCTTGTTTCCTCCAAAAACTTCTCAAAGCGTTTGATTGATAGCGGAGCCGATCCTTCATAATGGTTGTTCATATTGACATATACGTTTACCTTCCGATTGAGTAAATCATTCACCATCTGGGCAATATCAGAAAGTTCCTTATTCCTCAGTACCAAAATTTTATCCCAATTTCCCCCGGATAATTTCTCAATATCAGAACGGTCCGGCCCATGTAAACGGATCACAGTGGTGTCTTTAATAAAAGTAGCAAATTTCTGATATATGGAGGTGATTGCCGGCATGTAATATCCCTGCAGGAATACATGACTCATTTTAAGTTCATTTAAAAATGTGAAATAGTCTTCATTTAAGTAATTGGGATTTCGAATTTCAATAGCAAAAAAAAGATCCCGATCAAGCTGCTGAATAAAATCAGTAAACTGTGATTGAAAAACCTTCTGGGAAGCCATCTTCTGCTTGTTCAAATACTCAAATTGAAACATGAGAATTCCTAACCTACCTCTCAACTGCTCAATACTCGATAAAAATTTTTTGAAGAGCTCAATAGAAAGAAAATATGGATTAGAAATCAATGGTTCAGTGGGTGTTTTTCGATAGAAGTGAGTAAGGGTAATACTGTTGGGGATTTTTATGGTAAAACGGAAATCCTCCGGCACCGAATCCGAATACTCTTTTACTGTAAATGGTGAAGGAAGCGATACCTTGTCCATTCCAAACAATGACCAAAACCATTGGTCTATTTCTACAGTGTTGTAATGATGAGCATATTCTGCCAGATAATTGATGGGATTGTTATGTGAATATATCAGACCTCGCCAGGAGTTATATTTCCAACTGCATGTGCCAATACGTAATTCTGCCATTTAGTCTATATCTCCTCCTTAATAATGATTGTAAACTAAAATCCGGTAAAATTTCAGTATGGCTCCATATCGGGCAAACTTTATCCAGTATTGCAAGTAAATAGTGATTTGTAGTAAACAGAAACCAAGTAAAATACCCCATTCATTAGAGCCTGGTATATATTTCTGTAAAAACCAAAAAATAAAAGTAAGGGTAGCAAAAAGTAATAAGAGTGATAGATTTAAATAAACAATCTTGACAGGATGTCTGTAAAAAAATCGGATTGATTCCAAAAATGTTAAAATAATGGATCGATAATCATTTTCTACCAGAATAACCCGGCAAATATCGAATAGTAAAATCACCAATAACCAACTTAACATAATAAATATGAATGCCCCAGAGTAAAACCAGAAATATACATCTTCAACGAAAGGTCTTGGGAGTAAATTTGTTAATGGAAGAATAATTAATAGATCAACAAAAGTAACAATGAATAGCAAACTAACTAACAATAATGCGAACTTTAACATTCTCCAAAGATAGTTCCAGCTTTCTTTAAAAAAGATACCCCATTTAACAACCCGACTATTCCCTAAAAAAAATAGTAAACCACCAGAGAATATTAGACTAATAAGATAATAACAAACAGCCCCAGCCAGAACAAATCGCTTGCCGGAAAGAACATCCGCTTTCATATAATGATAAAATTCGGCATAATAAAGGTAAAGATTCGATTTCCCTAAAACCTGCCCAGCCAACCGATCCGAAAAAAAATCAGAGAAGGTTTTCAGGTAGGGTAGTAAAAAGAATAAGGATAAACTAAGATTTATTCCTAGGAACAGAAGCAAAATTTCTTTTAATTTCCAGCTTCTGCGGATTCCATATTTAATTGCCTGACTTATCATAATCATTAGAAAGTTAACATGTTCACAAGAGCCTGCTGATACAGCTTCAGGCTGTTCAGCCAATGTCTATAAAAAGCTCCTTTTTGGGGAGAAACCGTTTTGCTGTTATTGGTCCAGTTAAGATCCAGACAAATTTTATTCATTGGATCAATCTGGGCAGCAATCAAAGGGCTAGAATGTTGAAAAGTATATACTTGTTCTGTCTCATTCCCATTCCATTCTCTCATAAGAGTATCACCATTCTCAAAAGTAAAGCAAATTTCAACCGGGATCTGGAAGGTCCCCTCACGTTTAACTAAAACTTCACTGGTATAAATAGTAGGACAATACTTCTTCCTATCCATGATTTCATTTGAAATTGATAATACCGAATAATCGATCACTTCGGTTGTCTGTAGTGCTTTTATTAAAAACCAGTCCATATTTTGAGGGGCAATTTCATTCACCACCACAAAAAAATCCTCTGATGTTGGATGTTTAAACTGCCAGCGATCAAAGTATGTTGATAATATTTTATTCATGGTTTCCTCGCCAAGCAGGTTTTCCAAAGTTTGCAGAATTAATACCGGTTTATCATATTGTGTAAAACCATATCCACCCGTACTGAATTCCCAACTCGGTTTCAAGACAAAATCCAGAGTCGGCTGCCTCATATAACTATTTTTATGGGAATCAAACTGTCCCTTATGAATGTTGAATAGAGTAGAAAAGGAAGAATGTCTACCAAACATATAATTCATTACTTTGTTGGTAGCATAACTGGTAAAGCCCTCATCCAGCCAGGGTTCTTCTACCTCATTTGAGGCGAGTAAACCATAAAAATATTGATGAGCATATTCATGTATGGTCACTTCTTCGGGATATAACTTTACATCGGAGGGCGCCCCCCATAAACTCAAAGTGGTAATGAAACAGGGATACTCCATTCCGGATGCACCTCCGGCAAATAACGGCACATCTACTACAGTCAGATTAGGGTAGGGATAAGGCTTCAGCCAATTTCCCAGATATTTAATAGCAACACTTATTGCTTGCAGGTAACGATCAATCTGGCCTGAGTGCTCGGCAGCATATAATAAATTCACTTCCACATCTTCTATCATCTTGGTATGTTTTTTAAACTTGGGCCAGGCAGTAAGAGCAAAATCATGTACATCCTCTGCCCGGAAATGCATGGTTTTAAGAGAATCTCCTTCTTCTAAATCAATTAGAATCCCGGTAGCCTCGACGATGTACTCCACCGGTAAGGTCATATTGACCTCATAAACCCCAAAATCTGAAAAGAATTCACTATTGATATGAAATTGATGACAATTCCACTGTCCATCTTCAAGCACACCGATCTTGGGAAACCATTGACCAAGAAGAAAAAAATCATATACATAACCAGTTCTGGCAATGATCCTCGGTAACCGACTACAGAATCCTATCTCAATCGTTATCTCCTTTGATGGTAATACAGCTATCGGGAGAGATACTCTGACAACAGTAGAGTCACAAATGTTTCCATCATCAGGTTGAATGAACTCGATCTTGCTGGTCAGATCATATTTCCCATCTACCACCAGTCTATCAATATCAATACCACCTAGCTTAGTGGAGTCAAGCCTAGAGAATCTTCTGTGTCTGTAATGAAGCTTTGAAAGAAAGGTAGATTTTAAATTACGAAATGCGTTAAGATAGAGGTGAAATTGTAATTCTCTTACCGGATGGTTCGAAATATTTTTCCATTGTAATTTTTCCGATGCATAAACAACCTTCTGGTCGGTATCAAGTCGGGCATTTATGACATAATTGGCATTTCTTTTAGAAAGCGGAGACTCAAAGATGATTTGAGACAATGAATATTGAAAAATAAGGCATATAAAAAAAACAATATAAAAAATAAATGACATCTCACAACTCCAAAACAAACATAGCTCGTATCAACAGAATTTTAATTGGGATAAAAAGAAAAATACTGAAAAACTATCCTGTTACACACACTTTATTACGTCCGGTTTCCTTCGCCTTATAAAGGGCTTTATCGGCTTTTAGAATAAGCTGGTAGGCCGTACTGCCATCTTCAGGAAAACTGGAAATACCTGAACTAATGGTAAGTCTCTCACCTGATGGTATTGATTTTAATTGGGGTAATTCTATATTCTCAACTATCTGCCTTAATTTTTCAGCCATTTTTTGGGCATCATCTTTGGATAGCTCTGGACAAATAATAACAAATTCTTCTCCTCCATAACGACATACAATATCACTATTTCGGGTATTTTGCATAATTTCCTGAGCTATCTGGCGCAATATAAGATCTCCTGCCTGATGACCATAGGCATCATTATAATTCTTAAAGAAATCTATATCAATCATGATCAAAGAAAAGGCCGACTGGTGCCGTTGACCACGATTAATTTCACGATTTAACTGATGAAGAAAATAACGATAATTAAACAAATCAGTTAAAGAGTCGGTGATAGCTTCCTTTTCTGCCTTGACAAATAAAAACCTTAACTGTTCCATCAGAGAGAGATTTTGATACATATAACTGGATGTCTGCACCAGGGTTTCCAGAAAACGATATTCACTGGACACGATTTTCTTACGAGACTTATAGTTGTCAATAAACACAAATCCTGCCCGATATAAGCTTTCATTTGACAGATATTCTTCCAAGTGTCCCAAGATAATATCTATATCTTCCGTCTCTTTGTCATGCAGACTTGGCAATAACGATTCCAGCATCGGTAGTACCCGCTCCCGTACATTACCTTTCTGAACCTGTTGGTTCGGTGTGCCGAAATAGGCAAAGATAAACTGTTCACTCTCTATTTTCTTGAAAATATTACGTAACTGAGGATCTTCAATCTGAGTTAGATTGCGAACCAGGATAATTCTGGTATTTTTAAATAACTCTTGTAGAAAAAGATGATTGAAGGGATACCTGTATTCATTCCAGCTCTCCGGTTCAATTCCGCGCGCATATTTAACTTCCAGACTCATATTTTCAGGATTAACATCAATAAAGGCACATCGATCATATTGGAACTTTTTGCATATTTCATCAATAAAGGTTTTTTTAAATTCTGTTGGATGATGGCAAAGTTGCAGACTATACAAGATTGATAGGGTATTTTCCAGGTACTCATTATATCCCTGAAGTTTTTTTGAGGTATTTTCCAGCTTACGGTTCGATACTTCTAGTTCCTGAATTTTATTGGTTAATCGATCTACTACTGCCGCCTGATATTGGCTGCCATGAATCTCACGTTCCTCCGCATCGATGATCTCTTTTTTACCTTCCAAAAATTGTATAAGTTGATCGGGAAATTTCTGCACATCAATTGGTTTGGTTATGAATCCATTGCATCCGGCGACAATGGTTCTTTCACGGATGTCCTTTTCTTCCATCGCAGTTAAAGCGACAACAATCACCTTCTCCAATTCCTTGGTATTTTTGATTTTGGTGGTCAATTCGTCGCCCCGAAGATCAGGAAGATCTATGTCCATAATAATAATATCAGGTTTCTCGGTTATAGCGATCTTCAATCCACTCATACCAGTAGAAGCTTCAAAATATTGGAAGGGGGACTTACTCAGTACTTTACGTAACAGAATTCTATCTCCGATATCATCCTCAATGTGAAGAACTTTTATATCCCGTTTCTGCTTCATTCATACTTACCTATTAAATGAAATTGATAAATCTTAACAGTAAACTGCAATTTAAATCAAAGAAATTCTATATCCAAATATGATATCAAACCTTGTTATTTTCTGGAATTTAAAATCCGGAAACACTATAAATACGATTTTTCATCAACTTTCATAAAAACAAATAATCGCCAGTATTCCAGTTATAAAATAACGTATATAGACACACGGTAAATATAGCAACATAATCAACCTTATTATCGAACTGCCTTTCTCTATTTAGAAGATCATCCGAATCATAGAATAAATAACCGTTGGTGAAATCATAATCTATTCGTATATTTGGTGCTTTTACTTTGTGAAGGTATCCATTAATAGTTAAAAGACTTGTATCTTTTTCTATTTAACTGAATCATAAAATTGGATTTATAAAAAAGAAACATTTTAAAAACTTTACAGTATTATTTGACTTTATTCACAAAGATTTAAATAAAAAGATTTAACATCATGACAGATCAACAATTGTAAGAGGATCGTATGAAATTAAAGATGAAAATAAAGATGAAGATCAAGCGTCACTCATTCCAAAGGGATTAACAATAGACAAGCCCTATTATTGTAGGGCTTTTTCTTTATAATTCTTATAAATTATCAATAGGTTACCTGATTACTACTCCATTTCTCGTTTATTCTGAATACCCTGAATAAAATGGTAAATCTTATCGAAAACTTTCTCTCTCTCCACATCGATACTAATAACATGATATGATTCTTCCAATACAAACATTTCTTTATTTTGTGAAGAGATATGATCATAAATGTACTGGAGATTTTCAAAGTGTACTGTACGATCTTGACGAGAATGAATTAAAAGAGCAGGAGAGGAAACTTCTGATAAATCTTCCCGGATATGACGAAATAGCTGGAGTAACTGATCAACTGATCTGACCGGATAACGGGAATAGGTCGGAATAGATTTTTTGATGGACTTATTTCTTATATCCGGGCCTTTGGATTTGTAATTATAAGGGACAAGATAACGTGCCAGGGGAAGTAAAAACAGCCGCCAATCTTTCAAGAATACTGCTCCTGCCAGGGTAATTATACCATCAACTTGATGATGTGAGGCCAGGTGCAATCCCAATGTCCCACCCATACTCTGACCACAAATAAAAACAAGCTTACATTGGCTTTTTAACTCAAAATATTTGTTTCTAACGAAATGGTACCAGTCTATCCATTGAAAGGCTTTTAAATCCGCAGGGTGAGTACCGTGACCAGGTAGAAGTGGCACAGATACAGTCAATCCCATCCGTTCATGCATCCATTGAGCAAACTCCTTACCCTCGAAGGGAGATGCCGTAAAACCATGAATAAAGAGTACACCGGTGTGATTCCCTTTGAGGAAAATTGGCTCTGAGCCTGGTATAAATTTATTCACCATTTTCATTTCCGTAATCTGTTGTAAAGAAACTGATTATTAAATGTAATATTAACAATGGGTTAGAGAATAAGTAATCACTGTAAATAAATTCAAATAGAGAAATGAGACTCGTTCACATATTATCTCGCATAAGGTGGGTATTCAATAATCCTTTCAATTTCGACCATAATCTTGCTAATTCATCTCCTTCCAGCTCCTTAACTGCCGTTTGATATATCATATGATGGCTTTTATCTAACAACAAAATGTTACTGGATTCAGACTGAAATTGGTAAGATTCAGCGAATACTCCTTTCCAATCTAGTAGAATCCATCTATTTTTTTCCTTTGGAAATTTGTTTTTAATCATTTTTCTGAGGAAAAAAGGTACTCCTCGCAGATCTGCTACCGGAAGAAAACTGACATCATTCTCACAATTCATACTTTTCAATGAATCATAAAGAGCAAAACTCCATTGTTCATTATATTGGCTTCCTTTCTTATCACTACCGACGATGATGACAATCTTATCCAGAAAATTTACTTCACTATAATTGTTACCGAACTGATCCTCGAGTTCGAATGCAATTAATCTCATTTCTGGTGTTTGACTTCCTAAATAACCACCTAAAACAAACAAAATTATCATACTCCAGGTGTTCAATGGTTTCATCACTTCTCATTATTTATGAATCTTAATGTACATTACTTATTTTTGTTCCCACATAATGAAAAGTTAAAGTAACCAAAAATGCCTAAGAAATCATTAAAACTTTTAAAATTCAATATTATATTAAAAATACACTCTTATGTTAAAAGATGGAGGAACTTATGCATCTGGTTTATATAGCAATAATCGCCGGGTTTATAGCAACAACAGGCATGACAATCTTACTGTAGCTTATTGATAAGACGGACCTTGGCAATGCGAACATGGTTCGAGCAGTAGGGAGTGCTGTTACCAGATCTTATAAAACCTCATTGATTCCCGGATTTATCATACAGTTCAGCCTGGGTGTTTTATTCACAACAGCTTATATTTATATTCTGCAGCAATTTCAGATAAGTGATACTCTTTCCCTTGCTTTTACAGGTGGACTGATTGGGCTAGGTCATGGATTTGCCTTCAGCTTCATTATGGTTATTTTAGCAGAGCATCATCCGGTAGAGAAATTCCAGAACGCCAGTTTTCAGGTAGCTATAGCACACTTTTTCGCTCATATTGTTTATGGATTTTTGATAGGTTTAATGTTTGCCGTGATGACTTAAATCAGAAGTTAGTTTTGAATAAAAATATTCCGCAGGGCCGAGTTGGTCTGAACTTTATCAGGCCTCTGTTTCAGCTACCCGATTAAAGAGATATACTGGAAGATAGGGAGAATTACTCATTATATTAATCATGCTGGTATTGGAAATATGCTACTTCATAAGTGAATGATTACATTACAGTATTTTACCAGCGACCTTTTCTATTCCACTGCACATGACCTTTCTCCAGCAGACGACTTTTCCCACCCAAACCGGCATGCTTTAATATTTTAATGTGCCGGAGACACCATGCTGCCATATCGGAATTTCTAACTCTATAAAATCGATTAAAATATTTCTTTTGCTTTTGGGAATTGGACAAATTACTGTAAAATGGTTTCATTTCACCCTCATATGATTTCAGGGTTTTTTCAAATTCCTTTTACCCAATTCAACTCGGATCTCAAAATTGGAATGATTTTTACTTCCCGCGATGGATTCGGGAAAATAGATAAAGCGGTACTGCGGTCGAATAGTAATAAAAAGTCTTTCGCTGGTTGTTATATCGGCGCCGATACCAATAGCGAAGTTAAATGTATATCGAAATTCATTTTCCCTGGGAAGTCTTTCCTGTTCTTCTGGTGGTAACAGGCTAAATTCAAAATCGTTATTCCTCGGATAATTCATACCAAAGGTTACACCCCCAGACGCGGCAATATGAGGTCGGAAATCTTCCTCAATACTTTCTTGAAAAAGACGTTTCTTTAACTCCAGGCTTATAGGAATAAGAAAGAGTCTGTTGAACTTATTCACCTGAACTGGATAACCATAAATATCATAACCAGTGAACTCGTTTTTATCTCTCATCACGTAGAAATCAGCCATTATCCCAATATGGAAATAGGAAGGAAGATCAAAACGATAAAAACCACCTAAACCAAAACCTGACATTGCCACCGTAATACCAGCTCCATATTCATTTTCATGGATAGGTGGAAGATCTTCATACTGGGCAAAGAGGACTGTACAAAAAACCAATAAAATCAAAAGAAACAGAGAATTACGCATAAAAAAACCTATCTTTAATATTTCTTCTAATTAAAATTTATACCCCAAAGAGAAAAAAAAGCTCCCAACAAAAAGAAGTTGGGAGCTAAAATAGCTAGAACGGGACTGAATCATCTTCGGTTGTTTCCAAATCTTCTGGAACCTCCAAATCTTCCGGTGTTTTGCTGGTTTCCATTGCTTCCTCTCTGGCACCTAGCGATTCCAATATCTGGATATCGTTAGCAATAATGTCAGTTGTATTTCTTTTTACACCGTTCTGATCCTGCCAGTCTCGATATTGAACCCGGCCTTCCACATAGACTCGCATGCCTTTATGCAGATATTGCTTGGAAAATTCGGCTAAGCGGGTCCAGGCAACAATTCGATGCCAATCTGTTTGTTCCTGAAAATTTCCCTCCCGGTCCTTGTATGAGTGATTGGTTGCCAAGTTAAAATTTGCCACCGCACTCCCACTCGGGGCATACCTGACTTCCGGATCTGCTCCCAATCGACCAATTAAGAGGATCTTGTTGACTGTTCCTCGTGACATAAAAACCTCCTTCCGTAAAAAATTTGAAAATTTGATAAAAAATTAAAATAACGGTAGAACAATATTAAAATAATGACTCAGAAAATACAAGTGAATTTCAAGTAGATAGATTAACTCCATTTCTACATTTTCTTTAACCATTCCAAAGGGTTAAGATTTTTGTTGTCTCCGTATATTTCAAAATGTAGCTGCGGGCCTTCCAGAAATCCGCTTTCTCCGACAGTACCTATTACCGCTCCATCTTCAATAAAATCATCATTCCGAACCATAATCTGATCAAGATGGGCATAAACACTATAAAAACCATCATTATGATCTACGATAACCGTATTGCCAAATCCCCCCATATAGGTGATCAAACTTACCACGCCGGAAAAAACGCAACGGACATTGCTACCTCTTAAAGCTTGAATATCAATACCCGGATTATTCAACACCGTCTTAAGTTCAGGATTTTTATATCGTCCAAATCCGTGAATAAGTTCACCCTGCACCGGCCAGTTGAATTTGCCTCGATTCTTGGTAAAACTACCAGTTAATCTTTCCCATTTGACCTGAGTCTCTACACTTAACCGCCTGGTAGATCTTCCCTTGTCCAGCGAAGCCAATATATTCTTTAGCTTACGGTAGCTTTCCTTTTTTTCATTGAGAGAAATAGTTAGAACACTTTTATTCTGAGTTATTTGCCTGATAAGTTGTGATTTTGTTTTCCGGCGAACATTTAATTTATCCTGTTCTTCTTTAGCTAAAACCAGTAGCTGCTCGGTTGATTTTACCTCATCTAACAACTGCTCTTCTTTGCTCTGCTTGATTAATCGGGCTTGACTCAGTTCTTCATATATAATCTCTTCTGCTTTTACAACCCGTTTAAAATAATTATATCTGATAAATATCTCATTAAAACTCTCTGAACCCAGTAGCCAATCATACTGCTGACCGCGCTGATATTTATAAGCAAACACTACCTGTTGTTTAAATACATCCTGTAATACAATAATTTTATGTCCAAGTGAATCTATCTCTCTTTCAAGACTTACAATCGTCTTTTTATTCTCCTTAATCTTGCCTTGATATAAATCTACCTTATCATGAGTTAAAGATATTTGTTTATCAATATTCTCAATAGATTTGGTTTCAACTATAAGCTTATTGTCAGTCGTCCTGATCTCTTTCTCCAGAATATTAATCTCCCCTTCTATGTTTTCAATTTCTTTCCGCATTTTTGAGATGTCACTGGTATTGTTCTGGGCAAAGATTACAGACAGAGATAGAACATAAAAGATATGGAAGATTGGAAAAGAAGATTTCATCGGCTGTCATTCTGTTTATAAGTAAATGAGAGTCCCCATAAATGAGTAGCTCCCAGAGAAAAATGATAGTGAAGGGCATAATGAATTGCAACACCTTTTCTTTTAAATGAAAATCCAACTGTCGGTATGGTCGGATCGGTATGCAACCCGCTATGCAAAATGAAAGATGTATTCGCTTGGTAGCTTATTCCGAAATGAAGACTCGCTGGTAACCAGGCATCTTTCCTGAAGGCGATATTAGAGCAAAATTTATCATCAAAATACACCGCCAATCCTAAATTAAAAACAACAGGTAATTCGTTTCGATGATGTAGCAAGGATGGATTATTTACATTCTGGACAGACATAGCTACAAGTAAATCTGGGTTGATGGCATATTGCATTCCGACATCCATGCCAATCGCCTGGGCTGACTGATAATTCTCCACCCTTATGGTATACCAGTTCAAATTCATCCCCAATAGCATTTTATGAGTTAACAGGTGCCTTGAGATATTCCAGGTGAATCGATTTTCCCGATATATTTCATTTCCAAGATTGGTAACAGAGAAACCAAATCCTATATCCTTAAAGCGAAAATTGCTAATAAAATTTCCACAATTCAGTTCAGTAATCCCAAAGGGACGAAAATAAGATAATCCAACATTAAAAGTGGGGATAACAGCTGTTACTGCAGGATTTAGTAAAAAAGCAGAAAAGAAATTTTTGGTTGCCACGGTACTGTTCACCAAACCTCCCGAAAAAGCCTCGGTATGGGAAATTTCGAATGCTGCCTGAAGCTCAAAAGAGATAAGAATCAAAAAGAAAAATTTTTTCATAGATTTTGCTCAGCCACAATTGCTTTCCGATACGGGAAAAGCTCTTCTATTACTTTGTTTCTCTCTATTAAGAGCGCTTCCTGCACAACTATTTTATCGGGAAATTTCTCCATGGAATCTATTATGAAATTACTTAATTTTCTTTTGGCATACATCATCACTTGTTCTTTTTCTCGCTGGTTGAGCGATTCATATTTATTTTGATAGTATCTGCGTTTCTCAATCACCTTATGATGGTCGCGCATGAATTCTTCCACAAAGTTCTGATAATCAAAGGCACCCATTGACTGAGGTTTGTGTTCAAAGATTGTTTGTCCGAAGGAGGATGCTTCTTTCAGCGAGACATTATTACGAATATATGCTTTGTATAACTTCTGTGGAAAGTTTTGCTGCAGAATTGTTAATATTTCCTGACTATGGCGGGTTCGGAAATCACACATGGTCATAACCAGTCCATTGAATTGTAGGGTATGGTTTAATTTAAGTTTTACCTTACGGAAGGTTTCATATAATGGTTTAATCGCTTTCATGGGCAGGAATTCGGGAGAAACGACCAACACAAACTCGGTTGAAGCAACCAGCGCAACAATTGAAAAAAATCCCAAGGTTGGCGGGCAATCAATTAAAATATAGTCGTATTGGTTCACAAATGGGGAAAGTATATCCCTCAAAAGATATTCGGGTGAGGCCAATTTTTGCAATTCAGATTGAGCAGCTTCAGTTTTCAGATTATTGGGCAATACATGAAGTGTATTATCTCTTTCAAGAACCACCTGATTGAAACTGGTAGTTTTTCGAAACAGCTCCAAGATAGTCATTGGGAGAGATTCAGCGTCATAACCAAAGTGTTGGGTAAGATTTCCCTGCGGATCCATATCCACACACAGGACCTTAAATCCCTGCATAGCCAGGTATCCACTGGTATTGACGGTTGTGGTAGTTTTTCCGCAGCCACCTTTTTGCAAGATGAACGAGACAATTTGGCCCATGTTTCACTTTCGAATATTGTATAAATTAGGTGACTTTTCCTTGAAAGGGTTTCAACTTGACCAAACGCATATCAGCAAATTTCGGTGATAAATGGTGAAATTTCTCGGGTATATCATAAATTTCGCTTTGAGTTTGCATGCTCAGCCTTTTGTCTTGCAGTTCTAACAAATCTGATTCTCCTTTCCAGGCCAAGATAAAGCCCTGGGAATTTAGCAAATATTTACTGGATTTCAGCAGAGTATGAAGGGAAGCGACAGCCCGTGCAGATACCACATCAAAGCGTCCCCCCAATTGCAAAAGATCATACTCCGGTGAAACTCTGACCTGCAAAGCAATGATATTGGTCAATTTAAGATCCTGTATTACCTTTTTTAGAAACAGGACCTTTTTGCGAATAGAGTCAACCAACACAACTTGTAAATCTGGTCGAATTATCTTCCACGGTAAACCGGGGAAACCACCTCCGCTGCCCACATCAATGAGTGCAGCGGCAGCAGGGAGTGGGATCACTGCCTCAGCAATAAGACTGGGAAACATATGGTGCTGCCAGAGATTGGCCTGATCTGCTCTCGATAAAAGATTGAAACGTCTATTAAATTCAAGTAGCAATTCTGCATAACGATCCAGTTGCTCTCGCTGAATGTTCGATATTCCAGGAAATAACAGCTCTAAGGCTTTCATCTCTTTCCCAAGTAAAAAATTGCCGATGCTTGGATATGTTTCACGTGAAACAGCTATCTTCCGATATTTTCTGCACTTACTTTGTTTCACGTGAAACATATTGGTTGTTTTTAAAATATTTCTCCAGATAAATCATTAGAACCGCAATATCACCCTGTCGCACGCCTGAGATTCGTGCCGCCTGACCCAGAGATATCGGCCGAATCTGCTGGAGTTTCTCGCGTCCCTCGTTCGATAAAGACGGTATCGCCAAATATTCGAATTCAACTGGAATACGGCGGTTTTCCAAGCGCTTGAATTTTTCCACTATCTCTTCCTGGCGTTTCAGATAACCATCGTACTTGCTGATAAATTCAACATGAACCAGCTCCTCCTGGGAATAACTGTTTCTGATACCTGCGATTTTCAATAAATCTTTTAAATGAATTTCCGGACGACGGACCAGCTGCCACAAAGGCATTGTTTGACCAATTGAAGTGGTCTGCCATTTATCAGCATTTTCATTGAATATTTCCGGTGAAATAGTCCCCTTTTGAACCTGTTGAAACAGTTTTTCGATCTTCTCCCTCTTCTTTTCCAATTTACTGATCACTGCCCCGGGCAATAAGCCAATTTTATATCCAATCTCCATCAATCTGAGATCGGCGTTATCGTGCCGCAGTAATAAGCGAAACTCGGCCCGGGAGGTAAACATCCGATACGGTTCCAATATGGTTTTATTGATCAGGTCATCGATGAGCACTCCGATATATGCCCGGGAGCGATCTAAAATAACCGGATCTTCCCCCTTGATCTTCCTGGCAGCATTGATACCAGCCATCAAACCCTGCGTTCCCGCTTCCTCATAGCCAGAAGTCCCGTTTATCTGCCCGGCAAAATACAGTCCTTCGATAGTCTTGGTCTCCAGGGTATGCTTGATCTGATGGGAAGGAAAAAAGTCATATTCAATGGCATAACCCAGCCGCAGGATTTGTACATTTTCCATTCCCGGAACAGTCCGAAGTGCCTTGATCTGGATATCTTCTGGCAGACTGGTAGCGAAGCCGTTAACATAGATTTCTGGATTATGGTACCCCTCTGGTTCCAGAAATAGCTGGTGTCGCTCTTTATCGGCAAAACGAACCACCTTATCTTCAATGGAAGGGCAATAACGGGGTCCTATTCCTTTAATCATTCCCTGGTACAGGGGAGAACGATCTAAGCCGGATTTCAGGATATTATGGGTATTCTGATTGGTATAGGTAATGTGACAACTAATCTGTTCTCTCTCAATTTTACCAGTTTGGAAGGAAAAGGGAGTTGGGGGGTGATCCGGTATTTGCTCCTCCAGCCTGGAAAAATCGATTGAATCGCGACGGACCCTGGGGGGGGTGCCCGTTTTTAAACGACCTGTTTCAAAACCCAGGTTCACCAGGGCCTCCGTAAGTCCCCTAACCGGTAATTCACCGGCTCTGCCGCTGGAAATTGTATTTAAACCGATAAAGATTTTACCATTGAGAAAGGTACCACAGCTAAGGATGAGTGCCTGACAGGGCACGAACTCCTCTTCGTTTAGAATGGCACCAATTACCCGGTTGTTCTTGACTCGAAGTCCATTTACCGCTGCCTGCAGAACCTCCAGATTGGTCTGGGAAAGGATAGCTTGCTGGGCGGCTCTGGCATAAGCCAGGCGATCGGCCTGGGCGCGTGGTGACCATACGGCTGGTCCCTTGGATCGATTCAGAATTTTAAAGTGGATACCCACTTTATCGGTCAGTTTTGCCATTTCACCACCCAGTGCGTCAATTTCTCTCACCAGATGGCCTTTGGCCAGTCCACCGATGGCGGGATTACAGGACATTTTCCCAATGGTATCTATTTTCAAGGTAACCAGCGCAGTATTCAAACCCAGACGTGCCGCCGCCAGGGCTGCTTCAATACCTGCGTGTCCCCCGCCGGCTACTATGACATCATATTTTTTCTTCAATTTTCGTTACCTGTTTCACGTGAAACACTTATTTCCCAACACAGAATTGACTGAAAATGTTATTTAAAACGTCCTCACTACTCGTTTCCCCGGCAATTTCACCGATGAAATCCAGGGCACTTCGTACCTCTGTGGCTAATATTACTTCATCCGTCCCTTCCTCCAACCCATTTATCAAGGAATGCAACGAGGCTTGTGTTTTCTGCAAAGCCGTCTTATGCCGGCTGTTGGTCACCACTACTTCTTCCTGCTCTATCGAACTGTCAGTAACCAATTCCTTTTTCAATTTTTCTTTCAATATATCTATATTCTGATTCCCTTTAGCAGATATCTGAACAGTTTGAAATCCGAGACCCTGCACATATATAACATTCTCCTTGTCACACCCCAGATCCAACTTGTTTAATACCACCACAATGGGTAGTTTGTTTCTATAAGATTCGAGATATTCGACCAAACGCAGGTCATCCTGATCCAACGGTTTATGAATCTCAAACATGGCCAAAATGATATCAGAACTCTCCATATGTTTTAAAGACCTTTGCACACCAACCTCTTCAATCGAACTGATGGTATCTCGAATACCGGCCGTATCCACTATTTGCATTGGTATCCCGTCGATCTGGATATACCCCTCAATATAATCCCTAGTAGTACCAGGAATTTCACTGACAATCGCCCGTTCTTGCACTAACAAAACATTGAGCAAACTGGATTTACCAACATTGGGTTTTCCCAGAATTAAAAGCTTCACTCCCTCATTTAACAATCTACCATATTGATAGGTATATATAAGTGAATCGATTCTTTGAATGACCTTTTCAGTTTTGGTTATTAATTTTTTATGATCATATACTTCTATATCATCTTCGTTAAAATCCAGACTAACCTCAATAAGTGACGCAATATCAATAATTTCATGTTTAATATCTGATATTTTTTGTGACAGCACCCCTTCCAGCTGTCGCAAGGAGTGGTACAGTCCCTGACGGGTTTTGGCTTCAATCACACTTGCGACTGCTTCGGCCTGTGATAAATCCATTTTATGATTCAAAAATGCCCGCTTACTAAATTCACCCGGTTGGGCCAATCTCAGGCCCATTGAAATAAATTCCTGCAAAATCTGATCAATTATTATGGAATTACAATGGCAGGTTATTTCCATTAAATCATCACCTGTGTAGGAATTGGGTGATCGATAATAAGTTACCACACATTGATCAATCAACTTCTGATCCTTTTGGGAATATATTTCTCCCCTTACAGCCCGCCGATGATCAGTTGTCCGAATGCGCTTAGAAAAAATCTGGTTGAGACCTGCTAAACTATTCGGACCGCTTAGACGGATAATTGCCAAAGCCCCTCTTCCCACAGGTGTGGAAAGGGCAATAATGGTGTCCTCATCTTCCCAGATTTTCATTGCCGGTACTTTTTATTTTTTCTTGCTGGCTGGATGCCGTCCTTTCGGCGGCTTGGAAGCAGCTGGAGTACTTGATTGTTTATTATTATCTCCATTGGGATGCGTCTTTTTCTTGATATAACGGGTCTGTGCCATACTCAGTACATTAAAAATGGCATAATATAGATTCAATCCTGATGGCAATGAGTAAAAGATAAAAATGAGAAAAACAGGCATAAAATAAGCCATCATCTTCTGTTTCGGATCTGTCATGGTCATTTTTGATTGCCAGATCATGGTCAAACCCATTAATATTGGCAACACATGGATGCTTTCCCCCAGAATGGGTAAACTCACCCCCAGCTGAAGCACATCGGGAGCAGATAAATCGTTTATCCAGAGAATAAAAGGTTGACCACGCAACTGTATGGTTGAACGGAAGACAATAAAAAGTGCAAAAAGTACCGGCATCTGGAGCAGCATTGGTAGACAACCTCCAAGCGGATTCACACCATGTTCCTTATAGAGCTTCATCATTTCACGGTTCAAACGTTGCGGATCATTCTTATACTTTTCCCTCAAATCCGTCATTTTGGGTTGGAGATATTGCATTTCGCTCATTGAGGCATAGCTTTTCTTGGTCAGAGGATGCAAAACGAGTTTGATAAGTATGGAAAAAACAATAATTACAAACCCATAATTTGGAATAAATCTATATAAAAATTTAAAGGCGGGTATTATCATCAGACTAATAGGTCGGAACAAGCGCTCATACCAGTCTTTGTTCATTACCAGTTTCTGTAAATCAACTTTATATTTACGCAAAATGTAATAGTCCAGAGGTCCAAGATAAACGGTAAAGGTATCTAAATATACCGGAAATGGCTCGTACCGAGCATCGATCGTCATATTAAATATTTTTAACTCATAATCAGCCTGCTTTATTTTCTCCCCTCCAATGTTGGCTCCATTGGTTCTGAAAGGATCGGATGGAATAATCGAGGCAAGAAAGTATTTGGTACGAATAGCCGTCCAGTCCACCCGACCGTTAAAATCCTCTTCATCATATTTGGAAGAGGCATCAATATTAACCAGTTCTTCAGCCAGATAAGTATAAGCACGGGAATAATTCATATCGTCTTTGATGTTTATCTCGGTGGGAGGCAACCCATTTTCCCAACCAAAGAAATATCTTCGATTTATAATGTAATTATCTAAGTTTTGAAAACGAATTATTACCTCAAAGGCATACTGATTATATAGAAAACGAACCGTTTTGGTAATTTTTCCATCCTGTATCGGTAGCGAGAATTCCATGCTGAAGTAGGGATTTTTTTCATCCAGATACACTTTTTTACCATTCACATAATTGGAAAACCAGCCGAATTCGTTTAAATTGATTTCTCGGCCATTTACATTCAGAAAACCCAGCTTCATTCTGTTCCCATCAATCAAATTGACTGGGTTCCCGCTGTGATGTTCGTATTTTTTTAAATCCCATACGATGGGATTGGCGCCATTCTGGTTATTCCAAATCATTCGAGCATACTCAGTTTCTATCTCGATGGTCTTCTCTTCAGAAGATTCCACAATTTCCGTGAAAATTTGAGATGACTTAACGGTTGAATCCGGTGGTATAATTTCCGGTGTTACCATCTCCTTTACCTGAGCAGGTGCCTCAATATCCTGGGTACTGGAGACCGTATCAGGTGGTACCTGTTTAGTTATCACTGGCTTTTTATCTCCCCCAATCCAGCGTTGGTAGAAAGGCATAAGCAAGGTAATAACAACAATCAAAGCAATTCCTATAATGGTTCTCTTATCCATATTTATTCCTCAGTTGATGAAGGAGGGACCGGATCATATCCACCTATGTGAAAAGGGTGACACTTCAACACCCTTTTTAGAGAAAGCCAGGAACCTTTAAAAATACCGAATTTGATAAGGGCTTCCTCAGCGTAGACAGAACAAGTCGGGAAAAAGCGGCAGGAAGGAGGAAATAAAGGGGAGATGAATGTCCGGTATAACTTTATGATAAAAACAAATATATATTTCATAGATCAATTTCGTTCACTTGAACCGACAATTTATGGTACTGGTCATAAAATTTCTTAATATAAAAAATGACTTCTTTGCTCTCATATTTCTCACGATTCAATCGATAAATTTCACGGAATAAACGCTTCATGCGATTCCGCTTCACGGCGTTTCCCACTTTCTTGCTCACCATAAATGCCACCCTGGTTCGCTGTGATGGTAAAACATAAAGGGTAAATACGTGACCATTATACCGTCTGGCAGAACTAAATACGTTATCAATTTCTCTATTTTTTTTTAAAATAATTTCTCTGGGCAAACCCTTTTTCTTATTAGAATTCATCACTTACCGTGAGTCTTCTCCGTCCTTTAGCCCGTCTTCTTGCGAGTATTCTTTGTCCACTTTTCGAACTCTTTCTGGCGCGAAATCCATGTTTATTTCTGCGTTTCCGATTATGGGGCTGAAACGTGCGTTTCATGATTCCTCCCTGTATTTCTATCAAGTTATTTTTAAAATTATAAATCTAAAAAATAAAACATTTTTTTTCCCATAAGTCAATAGTTTATCTATTTTTATTATGATTACAGATTCTCTAGATACATCCCCTTTAACTATTCTGAGAAACTCAAAACCATCCTTAAAACCATTATAAATTTGAACATTTTGGTTTATATTTTGATTGAAGAGTGTGAACTCAATTCATTTAAAATATGCATGAAACCAAGTCCTGATCCTGATATACTACTTCATTTTTATATCAATTATCCTTTCTTCTTTGATAATTCGACTTTCCTTTAACATGCATTGATTCTTTGCATTAGATATAGTTACATTTCTTGTAAGTTTCTTAAATACATCCTTCCGGCATAAATGTAAAGGACAATTTGAAACAAGAAAGGTATAAATCTCACATTTTACTTAATGGATTTATCTTGACCCTCTATCATCGTTTTTTGAATTTTACCAGTTTAACAGTTTTATTTCATTTCCATCATAAACCGCATAACTGAAATGTTTAATCCAATCTCCCAGATTGATATAGACCTTTCCAGAGAATTGCTCATACCTGGGAGAATGTAGATGTCCGAAAATAGCATAATCATAACCTTCATCAAACTTCTGCCGGGCCATTTTGATATAGTCGTCATCGGATGGGGGTAGTACTTTCTGGGTGTGCTGACGACTGAGAGAAGAAACCCATTTTGCCAGTGGTATTCCTATATTCGGATGTAATAGACTGTAGAGGAAAATGTTTACCCTATTGCGGAAAATTTTTTTTATCAGCCGATAACCATGATCATTCCTAGCCAGACCATCCCCGTGAAAAATATAGAAACGTTTGTTGTTAATTGTATAATCTAATTCATCAAAATGGAGCCGAACACCCAGTTCCTTTGATAAGTAGTCTTGCATCCAGAAATCATGATTCCCGGCAAGATAATGCAATTCCACCCCAACATTTTTTAGTCGCCACAGACTATACAGGATACTGGTATAGCCTCTTGGTATAACAGTTTTGTATTCAAACCAGAAATCAAATAAGTCACCAACTATAAAGAGTCTTTGACCATTCTCTCCGACATACTCCAGGAAGGAAAGTAATTTTTGTTCCTTAAGTGCTTCTAATTTCTTTTCAGGTGTGCCGATGTGGGCATCAGAGATGAAATAGGTGCTTTTCATTTTATTTATAATTCTTACCAATCATATACCATGACGTTCATTAGACCGGTACTGACCGGACAGCCGACTTGTTCAAAAATACCATTTATTAAAATGTAATAAATTCAAAATTTACATATAGTTTATATTAAATGCAAACTGAGTATGGGGGTTACAAGTCTAAAATCCTTTCCCTAAAATTTCCCGGGCATCGGTAACAATCATAAAAGCAGAGGGGTCATGAACACGGACAATATCCCGTAGGCGATATATTTGACTGGCATCCACTACTACCAGTATCAGGTTTTTTGTCTCAGTTGATTGCATTTCCTTGACAGGCATGAAGGTAGCACTACGACCCAGGTCAGTGAGAATGTGAGTGCCAATCTCTTCCACCTGATCGGTCATAATGTGAACCACCTTAGCGAATGGTTTTCCGGTAAGAATGAGATCTATAATCTGGGTGGCGATGAAGATAGTAAGAAAACCCCAAAGTGCCAGTTCTACATTCTGGAAAACCACTGCTGCAGAAAATATGACAAAAATATCAATAGTAAAAAGAATCTGACCCGTCTTAAAACGAGTTCTCTGAGAGATTGCTCTGGCAAGAATGGTACCTCCTCCGGCTGATGCGTCACCTTTAAAGATCAGGCCCAATCCAATTCCAATTAACACCCCTCCATAAATGGTCGCAAGCATTAAATTTTCTGTCAATCGCTGAAGGTGTAGATTTATTGCAAAGAAATCTGTAAAAAAGGAGGTAGCAAATATTGCAATAACTGTTTTTACCAAAAATTTTTTCCCCAGAAATTTCAAACCTAATAACATGAGAGGAATATTAATTATCAACATGACCAGTCCGGTAGGAAGATTCGCCAGATGATGAATCACTATAGCCATTCCTGCAACGCCACCAGTAGCAATCTTATTTTGTACAAGAAAAAAGACTAATGCCAGGGCAAGTGCGATGGAACCGGTAAACAGCAACAGAAAGTCACGCAATAAATAACGAAACTGATACATCTTTTCACTCATTTCACCATTTGCCTTTCTATTTTATCTATCATAACCAAAGCACTATTGATCTTTCAATTTATAGATATAATTAATGAAAGTCTATTAAATATCTGGTAGAGATTCGTTTCCCAGAAAAATAATTTTTGATAAATTTTTCATTAACAAATGTGCTTCTGAAATTGTATATACAAATGAATTTGAGAAATTATCGCTTTATTTATTATTTGATCTGATTACTGCTCTTCATCACTTTATTAAAAACTGCTTGATAAATTGACCAAGGGATTAATATATTTTTCGCCAATACGTTTGAATATGTTGATGTGGAAATTATGAGCGAATATGAAAACATTTATTGGTGGCGTACATCCTTTCGAAGGTAAGATATTTACCGAAAAAAAACAGATAGAAACTCTTCCTCTACCAAAGATTGTATATTTACCATTGCAACAGCATATTGGTGGACCAGCTACCCCTCTGGTGGACAAAGGACAGCAGGTAAAAACTGGTGAAAAAATAGCTGAAGCTAATGGATTCATTTCAACACCAGTACACGCTTCCATTACGGGGACAATCAAGACCATCGAGGATATCAACCATCCAGTAACCGGGACAGGACAAGCCATTGTAATTGAGTTGAAACCGTTACATCCGATGATGAGTATTCGGAGCTTAATCCGGCAGATATGCTTGAACGGATCAAAGAAGGAGGTCTTGCTGGATTGGGAGGTGCTACATTTCCTACCCATGTCAAACTCTCTCCACCACCTGATAAAAAAATTAAGGTTGCCATCCTGAATGGAGTAGAATGCGAACCATATCTGACTGCCGATCACCGGTTGATGCTTGAGTACAGTGAGGACATCATAAAGGGTTTTGCCATTATCATGAAGGTATTGGGAGTAAAAAGGGGAATTATTGGTATTGAAAATAATAAAAAAGATGCCATTGATTTAATGCGGGAGAAGGTCAAGAAAGAAAACGGAATGGAGGTAGCGGTATTACCGGTAAAATATCCTCAGGGTGCCGAAAAACAGCTTATTAAAGCCACCTTAAACAGAGAAGTCCCCTCGGGAGGCCTACCAATGGATGTTGGCGTGGTGGTACAGAATGTGGGCACTGCCAAAGCGATTTATGACGCGGTAGCCTATAGAAAACCTTTAACACATCGAGTGGTAACCGTAACCGGCTCCGGGATCAAGGATCCTAAGAATGTACTGGTACCGATTGGCACCTCCTTTCATGATATTGTTAACTACTGTGGCGGTCTAACAGATAAAGCGGCCAAGATTATCATGGGCGGACCAATGATGGGAATATCCCAACCAAATCTAAATGTTCCTGTCGTGAAAGGCACTTCTGGCATCCTAATTCTGGAAGATAAACAATCACATTTACCAGCCGAAAAATCCTGCATCAGTTGTGGAAGATGTGTGGTGGTCTGTCCGATCCATCTATTACCTACCACTTTACAAATTCTGGTGAATAACGAAAGATATGAGGATGCCGATAGGCTACACATTATGGACTGTATTGAATGTGGTTCTTGTTCGTATATCTGTCCGGCGAATCGATACCTCATCCACAGCATCAGGCATGGTAAAAGACAAATTCTGGCACTGCGTAAAAAAGCCGGATAATAAGAGTATATATCTAAGGTGGTGATTTTCATCATAATCCCGAGTAATGACCAATGAATGAGATACCTGAAAAATTATTTATATCCACTTCTTCACCTCATATCAGAGACAGTGATTCTATTCCGAAAATAATGTGGACAGTAAATATTGCTTTATTACCGGCACTTTTCATGGCAGTATACTTTTTTGGAATTAAAGCTCTTTGGATAACTGTACTATCGGTGATAGCAGCGCTTCTTACCGAAGGGGCTATTCAAAAACTTGCCAAAAAACCTCTTCGAATTACTGATGGATCGGCGGTTATTACCGGTATTTTACTCGCTTTTAATCTCCCGGCTTCGGTACCCTGGTGGATGCCAATTGTGGGTTCTGTTTTCGCCATCGCCATCGTAAAAGAGGTTTTTGGAGGATTGGGGAATAATATATTGAATCCTGCACTGGCCGCCCGGGCCTTTTTACTGGCTTCCTGGCCAGTAGAGATGACAGCAAGTTGGGTTCCTCCGCGTGACGGAACCATCTCAGGTATTAGCGCCATTACCAGTGCTACTCCCCTCAACCTTTTGAAGCAATCGGCAAAAATTATTACTGCCCCTGAAAACTATGAACCATCTCAGATTCAGGCAGCACAAGATGCCATTGCCACTCTTTCCAACAGCTATACCAATCTCCTGATTGGTAATGTAGGGGGGTGTATTGGAGAAACATCCGTTATTGCCCTGTTAATAGGAGCATTGATCATGTTCTATCGGCATGTGATAGACTGGCGGATACCTCTATCTTACATCGGGACAGTGGCAGTTCTAGCCTGGGTTTTAGCTGGTTCGGAAGGATTACTTACCGGTAACTGGATTTTTCATATCCTGTCCGGTGGACTTATTCTTGGCGCTTTTTATATGGCTACCGACATGGTATCTTCTCCCATCAGTGCCAGGGGACACCTGATTTTCGGGGTAGGATGTGGTATTCTGACTGTGGCTATCCGCATCTGGGGAGGTTATCCTGAAGGGGTCAGTTATTCTATCTTGTTGATGAACCTGGCTGTACCACTCATTGACCGATACACGGTTCCCAGAGTTTTTGGTGAGGTGAAAAAAAATGCATAACGTCATCAGGCTTAGTATCATTCTTGCGTTTATTACCTTAATCGCCGCCTTTGTATTGGCTGAGATATACAACATAACCAAACCAAGAATTGAGGAGCAGAAATTAGCTAAAACGCAGGAAGCGCTGAAATATGTGTTACCAGATGCCCAAAGTCTTCCACCCGTTAAAAAGAAGATTCCGGTTAAGGATGGCAAAGGAAATACCCTCTACGAAAGAGAAGAAATTGTCTATTATAAGGCATATTCCGACCAGCAAGAGCAAAATCTAATCGGTTACGCTTTCAAAGCTTATGGCACTGGCTATAGCAGCAACATTGAGACTATGGTTGGAATTGATACCATCGGCCGTATTACCCACATTAGAATCATCTCTCAAAAAGAAACGCCCGGATTAGGTGCCCTGGCCGAGAACAGCGAACCATTTAAGGGCAAGAAGTGGAGTACCCAACAATTTATTAACAAACAAATAGACGACCTGAAAGTGGATAAAGATGGTGGCACTATTGTCAGCATCACCGGCGCAACCATTACTTCCCGTGCCATAACCAATTCAATCAAAGCAAAAATGCAGGAATTGACGGGTGAGTTGGATATACCAATCCAAGAAACAGTGGAGGAAGACTGAAATGACATTAGTTGCTGAGTTTATAAAAGGAATTTACAAAGAAAATCCCGTCTTCCGACTGGCCCTGGGACTCTGTCCGGTTCTGGCCGTCAGCACTTCAATTTCCAATGCTATTGGCATGGGAGCAGCAACCACCTTCGTTTTACTCAGCTCAAACACCATTATATCTCTACTGATTCTATTTTTCAGTAAAATTCTCTCGGAAGAAGGGCAAAAAAGTATTAATAAAATTCGCATTCCTATGTTCATAGTGGTAATTGCCTCATTTGTCACCATTGTTGAAATGGTTATGTCCGCTTATTTCCCGGCCTTATCGGAATCACTGGGCATATTCATCCCACTCATTGTAGTAAATTGCATTATCTTAGGTCGGGCTGAAGGTTTTGCCAGTAAAAATTCATTGGTCTTTTCTGTCATGGATGCTCTGGGAATGGGTATCGGTTTTACACTGGCATTGATAGCTATCGCAGCCTTTCGGGAATTACTTGGGAGCGGACAATTGCTCGGTGTAAACCTTTTTGGTGGAGATTATAAACCGGTATTGTTGATGATTTTACCACCAGGTGCTTTTCTGGTTATTGGATTATATCTCGGTATTCTTCACTGGCTTGATGCCCGAAAAAAATAATATTTGGAGTTAAGTTATGGAATATGGTATTTTCCAGCTTGTTATCATGTCTATTTTTATCAACAACTTTGTACTGCAAAGATTCCTTGGGCTCTGTCCTTACATGGGAGTGAGCAAACAACTGGATTCTGCCCTTGGAATGGGTATGGCAGTTACTTTCGTTATGACCATTGCCTCTCTGGTCACCTGGGTGCTGTACACCTTTTTTCTGGCGCCAACGTATCAGAATATTTTTTATGTTATCTTTAATACACCTATTGAAAATATTCCTGACTTAACTTTTCTGAGAACCATAGTATTTATCCTTGTAATAGCCTCTTTAGTACAGTTCGTGGAAATGTTTATTCAGAAGATCAGCCCCACTCTTTACCGAGCTCTAGGAATTTATCTACCACTCATCACAACCAATTGTGCCATCCTTGGAGTTGCTGTACTAAACATTGATCTTTTTTTCAAAGATGGTTTGCCATCAGAAAACAGCTTCATTAATACACTGGTGCAGGCTATATCAGCCGGTGCCGGTTTTACCCTGGTGCTTTTATTAATGGCAGGAATCCGGGAAAAACTAGAACTGGCAAATGTGCCCAAGCCGTTTAGGGGATTGCCAATCGCCTTCATCATTGCAGGACTGATGTCCATCGCTTTTCTAGGATTTTCAGGGATGAATGTAGAATAATCTAAACTATTGAAAGTAACAGAATTAAATCATAAATTGGTTTTTACTCATAATTTCCCCTATATTTAGGGGATTTTTTTTGAAATAAAACAGGAGATAGACCTCTTTGAAGCTTGAAGATAAAGAAATGCCCTTTCTTGATCATTTGGATGAGTTCCGCTCGCGGATTATCAAGGTGATGATTGGCATAGTAATCGGGGCAGTGCTCTGTCTTATTTTCTCAAAACAGTTATTAAATGTATTGATGTGGCCAACTACCCGTATTGATCTACCAATAGATATCCAGGTTTTAAAAGTCCAGGGAATGTTCATTGTTACCCTGGAAATTGCCTTCTTTGGAGGTATTATTGTCAGTCTTCCCTTTGTTATATATCAGATATGGATGTTTGTAGCACCAGGCCTTTACAAACATGAGCGACGATACGTGCCACAAATTATCATTTCTGCTACACTTCTCTTTCTGTTTGGAGTGGCATTCGCCTACTTCTTTATTTTTCCCTTTGCTCTGGAATTCTTTATAGGCTTAGCACCGTCCAGTATAAAAGCAAATATTGCAATTGACTTTTATATCAGTTTTATCATCAGACTCCTGGTAGTGTTTGGATTGGTTTTTCAATTACCTATATTGTGTTATTTTTTGAGCAAAATGGGAATACTTACTCCGGAGTTTATGCGCAAATACCGTCGACATGCCATTGTAGTAATTTTTATACTGGCAGCACTATTTACCCCGCCTGATCCATTCACCCAGATAATGTTGGGTATTCCTCTTATCATATTATATGAAATTTCAATATACATATCCAAAATAGCTACCAGAAGCAGAAATAAACCTGAAGAGGAACTATCGGAGCAGCGGGCTGGTGCCAAGCAATGAAAATAAACCTTAATGAAAAAGAATGTTCTTTATTATTTGATTAATTCACCGCACTGATAAGTTGATCTCTGCCTGTTTTAACAACTTTAACCGGGTTAATCAGCAAATCAGTGCACATATAATTTGATTAGAAGAAAATTAAGTAGGTTTTTCGTATTAAGGCGATTTGATAAGTATTTGTGGTATTGGATATATTTAAATATAATATTCCTGTTTGATTTTCCTCTGTATTCTGTGAGATTTAAAAACGAATTATTTTATGGCCATAGTAGCTGCAAAAACCATTTTTAGTCCATTAAAAGCGGATTTTGATACGTTCCAGTCTTATTTCAAGAAATCAATGACCTCCAACCTGAGAATTATTGACGAGGTGGCCAAGTATCTGGTTCGGCATAAAGGTAAGCAGTTGAGACCAATGTTGGTTATCACCGCAGCAAGAAGTGTAGGTGAACCCACCGAGAGTAGTTATCTGGCTGCCGTAGTTGTTGAACTGCTGCACACCGCTACTTTGGTACACGATGATGTAGTAGATGAAGCCGAGCTACGGAGAGGTTTCCCCACCATTAATAAAATCTGGAAAAATAAAATATCTATTTTAATGGGAGACTACCTTCTTGCAAAATCACTCATCATTGCCACAGAAATCGGTCAATTGGAATTGATGAATGTCATCGCCAATGTAGCAAAGAGCATGAGCAAGGGAGAATTACTGCAAATCCAGAAAGCTCGCAAGCTAAATATTACCGAGGAAGAATATTTTCAACTGATTACAGACAAAACCGCCTCTCTATTCTCGGCTTGTTGTGAAATCGGTGCTATGACTACCGGTAGCGACTCTAAACAGCGAAAGGTTTTAAAAAATTTCGGATTAAATCTGGGCATTGCCTTTCAGATTAAAGATGATCTACTTGATTATCAAAGTAAGTCAGGGATTCTCGGGAAACCAGTGGGGCATGATCTCAAGGATAAAAAGATTACTTTGCCATTGTTATATGCCTTTCAAAATTCTGATAATACAGATCGTAAAAGAATTATACATATGCTAAAAAACGGTGTAAAAAGGAAACAGATCGATCATATTATCGAGTTCATTAAAACTCACAACGGGATATCCCTGGCGGAACAGAAGGCGCTTCATTTTAAGGATCTGTCCCTTGCCGGCTTACGCAAACTTCCCGAAACACCAGCCAGACAAATACTGGAAGATCTGGCTGATTTCGTAGTGAAAAGAGAAAAATAAAATTTGCCGAAAGAGATATCCAAAATATTGATTATTCGTCTCTCATCACTGGGCGATGTAATACTCACCTCCCCCCTGATTCGCTTATTGCACAAAAAATTTCCAGATGTCGGGATTGAGTTTCTGGTCAGGAAGGAATATGCTGATTTGGTCCGCTTCAATCCCTATCTCACTAATATTATTGAATTTGATGCTAAAGATGGTCTTGCTGGATTAGCAAAATTAAAAAGCCTAATCCGGTACCAAAAATATGACATCATCTTGGATCTTCATGGCAGTTTGAGAAGTAATTATCTGTTAATTTGGAAGAGGTTAAATCCATTTCACTCTTCATCAGTCTATAAAATCAATAAAAATCGGTTAATCAGATTCCTTCTTGTAAAATGGAAAATCAATCTATATCAAAAAATTTACGGTTGTATCCCCATGGTCTGGGAAAAATATATTAAGACAGCAGAACCATTAGGCCTTCAAATGGATGATGGGCATTTAGATCTTTTTCTACCCCAGGAATCGGAGAAAGGTGCCGAGAATTTTCTGAAAACATTACCAGAAGGTAAATGGGAAGTGGTGATGGCCCCGGGTGCACAACATTTTACCAAACGTTGGCCATCTGAATCTTATAGCAAGCTGATAACAAAAATTTATAAAACCTATGAAGTGAAAACAATATTGGTTGGGGGAGAGAATGACCAGCCAGTGATTGCCAAAATCATGACAAGTATTCCCAATAATATAGCTGTTTCAACCTCGGGTAAAATGCCCCTTCTGGAGACCGCCGCCCTCATCAAAAGGGCCAAACTCGTTATCAGCAACGATTCCGGATTAATGCATGTGGTGTCCGCTCTGGACCGACCGATGATCGCTATTTTTGGATCAACTGTTAAGGAATTCGGTTTCTTCCCAAACAATCCAAAAGCCACAGTTCTCGAGAACACCGGACTCTATTGCCGCCCCTGCTCTCATATCGGACGGTCCAGCTGCCCTGAAAAACATTTTCGCTGTATGAAAGAGATCCCGCCGCTCTTGATCCTTCGCAAAATTAAGGATCTTAGAATTTTTAAATCTACATAATTTG
>SMTZ1_10000598_pt1 | contig 34102 bp, 37 predicted proteins | sample DeeMarSWOR136_30_FD_25667 | JGI IMG/M metagenome (IMG submission 25667)
CCACACCGGCACCTATGACTAGAACAGGGCCAGTCACTACTAGAATCACCTCAACCGGATAGATGATCAAGGATGGGGTCAGCAGGAACACGGTTCATACTGAGACCTATATCTTCCTCATCCATGCCCATTGCCAATGCCAAAATCTGTGGATATAGAAGAACTGGAAGGTCATAGACCTCGCCATATGAGTCTTTCAGGCCCAGCTGCTGGAGATCAAGTTGGTTCCCGCAGGCTGGACACACCACAGTGATAAACACTGCACCGGATTCTTTCATTGACTTGAGTTTGTCTCGAGCGAGTCTGATGGCCAGCTGCTCATTCACCGGGAGAACTGTGGCACCACAACATTGCTTCCATAAGGGATAATCGATTACAGTTGCGCCCGTGGCATAGACCATCTCTTGCAAAACCTCGGGTTTGAATTCTGTCACATCTACCGGACGGAGTAGATGGCAACCATAGTGAATTGCAATTCCCACGCCGTCTAGAGGCTTTGTCACCTTCGATTTGATCTCCTTGATTCCAATGTCTGTGTACATGGCCTCGATAATGTGTCGAACATTGATAGTGCCTTTGAATTCCAATCCCATCTTCTCGAGTTCGACGTTGATCTTCTTCAAGTCGTCCTTGTGATGCTTGAGATGATAGAGCACGTCCTTCAGAGATCCAAAACAACCGTTGCATGGAGTCACAATGTCATGGCCGCTCTTCTCAGCGATAGCGATTGTACGTGCATTCACCAATAGCCAGCCAAAGCTATCAATTGATCGCAGATTGGGGCTGCCACAGCATGCGACGTCTTCAAGGTAATTGAGTTCCATGCCCAGAGCTTCAGCTACCTTGAACATTGCTGCCTCATAATTAGGATAATTGGCTGGAACGCTGCAGCCCATATACAAGCTATAGACTGGCATCTTACTCATCGCCCTCCACAAGTTTGTGTGTCCGAGTGCCTTTCAGAATTGATTGTATGCCCTCTATGGAGAGGCCGGGCACTTCTGGTTCTAGGCCTAGATCCTCACGTTCCCAGTCATTGATGATCTCATAGAGCTGTCCCTTCTCAACCAATGACTTTGCTAAGGCAATAATGTTCTCAGGAACATAACCCTCTTCAGCCGCCAAGTTTTTGCAGTCGAAGAATATGTCAGTGACACGCACGTTCTGGGGACAACGCTCTTGGCACTGAAAGCATGTCAGACATTCCCATATCTCCTTACTGGAAAGAACTTCATCACGCATACCAAGGAGGATCATGCGTATCAGCTGATGCGGTTTGTAGTTCCATTGGTTGGCAATGGGACATGCAGCTGTACAAGTTGAACATGCAAAACAAGCCGATAGCTCCTCACCATTGGGCATGCTGCTAATATCTCTACGAAAATTAGCGTCCAGCTTTGTCATGTCAATAGGGTCAATCAGGGTAACTGGAGGACCAGTCTTCTCTTCCGTTTCTGTCATGAAGGGTGCACCTCTAGGATATGACCGACATAGTGACTGAATGCGACAGCGGAATTAGGGACCTATATTAAAGGTTTGCAGAAGGAACACGTTTTCGGGTGAATCAAGGACATTAGGCAGATTAAGTCTCAGGCAGGGCTCTCTTATAGACTAGAAGAAGAATCCCAAATGTAACTAGAAAGACTACTGCTTCATACATCATGATTTCCAAGAGACCTTGATTGATTAGAGGGTAGGACAATCCCCCGACAATAGCCAAGAAGCAGCAGATGATAGCCACGAGGTAGAGTATCCATTTCAATTTCAGACTCATGTCTACGTGGTTGTTTATGTCTCTCTTAGGATTTTCTGTCATGAAACTCAGATATGTTGACAAGGATCTGCTCTATTTGTGCTTGGAGTGACTCCCAGTGGCTGATTGTTTCCATACCTAGCTCGGTAACAAGTCTCAACACGAAGGCCTTTAGGTCATCAGGACTTCCTCGTAGTTTTTCAAGCGTTGGGGCATTGTCATCAAGAAGACGGAGCACCCCGCTTATGGCAATTTGAAACTTATCATATGCTTTTTCGATGGAATCTCTTGATGATTCGATTTGCAGTAACACTCCTCGCAATTGGTTTGATAGTGAACCATCCTCCACTAATCACGGCCTCCCCCATTAGTTGTGACTCTCACCACAGTGCCATCCTTAAGCCAGACTCTTGCATTGGCTGCGGGGATTGTTATCAAGTCCTCCTTCTTGAATGGGCCATATGTAACCTCATCAATCCCGATTATAGGATTGTCTATGGCCCGTAGAAATCTCACGATAACGTAGTCCATCACATCTTCCTGAGAGGTTGTCGCCTCAGCAGGGTGCTTTAAGGTCGAGGAGGACAGTCCTGCGAGAGCCTCTCTTACAAAGTCTGAGTGGCCCTCAAATCCTCGGAGAAGTCTGTTGTAGAGTTCCTCCTCAGATAATATCATTGAACCAAGAGGGCGTCTTTGTGCCAATGCAGCTCTGATTATCTTATCCCTACGCATCATTAGGAGGTCCTTGAGCATGAACTCTAGGTTAAGGGCCTCTTGAGTATACATATCCGCCTGAAGCTGGTTCTCAGCAAGGGTTTCAGTCAAGGCGTATCGAATTTTCGAGAGATAGTCTGCCATCTTACTGAAACGTAGATCTTCAAGATTTTGAAGCTCCTTATTCTCTATTTCAGCGGCCCACGCATCACTTATGTCCTTGTACATTTTATCACTCAATCGTCGCCACTCCCTTGCATAACATGAATACTGCGACTTCCATTGGTAACTCCGCACTTTCCTTATGAAATGGACCATAGGTTTCATGGCCAATCCGGATTTTCGGAACTGGGAGTACACCATCAAATCGTACTTTCAGCATACCCTTTGTAACTGCAAGTGCGTCGCTGAATGGATCAAATTGATCAATCTCATCACGAGTCAGAATCTTCACCGAAAAACCGGTCTTTCCATTGAGACTGCCAATCAGGCGAATTACCCTTCCTATGTCATGGGTCACCGGAACATCGATTTCGCCACCAAATGACTCAACGGACTTGACTGCAATCTCCTGCCAGAACTTGTCCCCTATTCCCTTGACCTTAGGACTCAGTATAGGAGGGTCTCTCATGAGACCTTTGATTGCAGCTTCCTTGTTTGCTCTGAGCAGACGAACCCATCGCTCCTCTCCATCATAAGTATCAATGTTTCGAATGAAATCGATTATGGCCTCTGCTACACGATTGCCCCAACCGGGTACGTCAAGTTGAGGATTGTTCTTTGTAGGTAAGGGCACATTCTTGGAAACTATGATTACTCTATGGCTATCGGTTGGAGAAGTTTCCTTTGCGGGTGCAATTCTGAAACCCATTCCAATAATATAATGCGCAATTTCTGTTCGACCATCCGAATCAAGGTGGAAAACTCGAGGGTCACGAACTCTGAGATGGTATCCTCTGTGGCCACTGAAGTTTAACTGAATATATTCAGGATCAATTCCAAAGTCTTTGATTAAAAAATCATCACGAACCTTTATTGTTTCCCTCTTGGCGTCCTCTAGACACTTATCACATAACCAATTACGAGTAATGAAGCTCAGCCCTCCACACTTTGGACAGCCATTGGTGGGAGGAGGGCCCGTGCCTGTTTCCAGACAGCTTGAGCCATTGCATCTCCACGAGTCATGTTCCTTAGTGCATGGGGAATCAAGATGGTCCGCATCTATATCAAAGACGAGCTCAGCACCCTGCCATCCCTTGTCTCGAGCGACTGGTATATTATAGAAAGCTGCGGAGTGATAGACACTATGGGGAGCCACTTCGACTAGCTCTTTGAGCAGCGCTTTCTGTGTACGAAATCCTATGTGACGTGTCCAATTGGTCACCATAATGTCAGTGGAACCACAGTATGGACATGAAGAATATCTATTGAACGCGATACCTGAACGGTCACATCCATAGTTGATTACATTTCCCGAATCATCCTTCTTCGTGCCCTTCGGGCAGCTCCAAGTGTATTCCCAATCCTCAAATGCGAATTCTCGTGTGTGAATCTTGTTTGGTTCATCTACATTGGCATGATTTGATTGGTAGTAGTTCTGAAACGTCAGACGTAGGAATTTGCTTCTTGTTTCCCAAGTGCGATTTGACATTCCTACAACCCCGTCAGCAGCGACCTGGAACCTAAGGCCATCTTCCTTGATGTTTCATCATGATTGAGGGCATGATTGTCAATCAAGTCTATCTCCGATCACGCTCCACACGAGGTGCCAGAATGAAACTGATACTACCTATCTCTGCGATTGGGAACTCCAGTAGCATAGGTTTGTTTTCGCTGAACTGGAGCGTGAGACTATCTGTTGACATTGCTTTCGCGATTTCAGAGAGGTAGTTTAGTGCATACATCGCTGTAGGCTTGGCACTCACCTCGAGATGGAAAACTACCGATTCATCACCAGATGCCTTCATCGAAACCTCCGCCTCTCCAGTATCACCTTCGCCTGTGAAGGTCAATGTCTTGCCACTAGCCGATATTCGTAGATGACTCGACACTACTCCAATGTCTTTCACTGCCTGCTTGAACGCGTCTGCAAACATCTCGGCCTTTGCATCAAACTCCAAGGATGGCTTCTTTGTACGTTCATCTGGAGCGGTCAGGAGTTGGAGTTTGAACTGCCTCTGTGCCTGGCCAATCATCTTTATCTCAAATCGATTCTCGTCCTCGTCCAACCTGAACTCGAGGCGATCATCACCAGCCATTCGCTTGCTGACCTTATTAAGCTCGTCAACTCCGAGGCATATATCGTAATTGCCATCGCAGTTATACTCCTGGAAAACCTTAGCAGGCAGAACTAGATCAACCATTGCAGCCTTGGACGAGTCAAGCTGTCGCAAGACTATGCCACTATCGGATACGATGAAGTGCACCTCTGTCAGGAGTGTTGCCAGAGCATCTACAATTTGCTTCCAAGTACTAGTACTATCAAGAGTTGCATGAAACATCACGACGCGCCTCCAGTTTCTCTGGGACATATTGTCATTCGTGTTACCCATTAAAATCTACTCGTCTACCTGTGAAGTTCACATGGTAGCGGTTAAAGAAACACAGAACCTCTCAGTTCACCGAGATAGGGCCCGTATGACTTCGTCTTCCATCTCGATTGCCTGTTTGTACAGCTTTGTGTCAAGGTTATTGATGTTGTATGCCAAAGAAGCTGCTAGTCTGAGTTCCTTTCCTTCAGGACCAGTTCTTTCTGTGACTTCGCCTATCAATAGGTACTTCTCAGCAACAGTAAGAGTCCCTTCTACATTGACAATGATTTTCGCAGCATCTTCTACATTGTCGTAGATATCCTGTACCAAGGAAACACCTGGACTAGACTCAATCACAATAGCCATTATACGAACAGGACCTTCAGTATCAGCTGATAACGAACGAATTTTAGCCATTCTAGCAGGTTTTTGGCGGGGAAATTTCTTTTCCTCAGTCAAGGTTATCACGACAAACCTAGTTCAGGTAGAACCAGATATTAAGTCCTCCATTCAGCCACCATAGTTTCGCCAAGTGTGTTTGCATTCAGTGCATCTATAAAACTCGGTGGCTCCTTCGTCACCACGTCTTGTTTGGACGGTCCAATAGTAGGCGTCAGTGTGGCCACATTTTGGACATATCGCCTTGGTTACAGGCATTGGAATTGAGTCATCCTCAACCACCACGATCTTGTCGCGCGGTGTCTTCTCAAGGCGATGAGAAACTGTAAGCTTGCCTTTGATGGGTTTGGAATGCCCGCAGTTTCGACATTTCAGATGTCTTGACCCGTTCTCTTCTGTTGAAGGGACCATCATTGCGCCACATTTGTCACAGAATTCCATATTTCGGCACTCCGATTTCTCGATGGGACTTTACACTTTCAAATTAAGCCTTGCTGAAGGACAATATATGGGAATGAATCATTCTGATTGATCAGGAAGAAAGCTCATTCCACCAAGTAGTAGTTTCCGAAAAGCACGAGAAGCTATCTCTCCTTCCTCCTTCCTGCTTGAATCTGAATCAATGTCAAGCTCCTGAACGAGATTTGAAACAATAGACTCTATAGTCACATTGCCATTAAGCCAGAGGTAAGCCATTATTGCCTCATACGCATCGGCAGCCACGCCTGAGTCCGCCCTTCGCCCAATAGAAGCATAGACCGGTGTGTCACGAATAGCACGGGCAAGGACTGAATCTCGTACTTTCTCTCCTGTAGGTTTCGTTAGAACTTCAGACTTGGCCAGAGAATAGCAGAAATTTACAAGACTATCGCCTAGCTTTGCAAGACCTTTGTTTCTCACAATATCTTTTGTGCTTGAGTGCTCTTTGAAGAAACCCCACATCATTGCTTCACCAACGGAAGGGCTTCGTGTTTCCAATCCTAGTCAACGCTATGATCGGATACGGCCTGGTTGATGTTCTTCCTGAACTCTTCGGTGCGCGCGAGCATCTTCTCGAGAGCCTCTCTAAGGACCACATTCGCTTGTCGTCTTGAGGATTTTTTCGTCCTCAAGGTGACCACAGGACTTGCAAGAAGTGGGTGGTCTATATTGTATCCAGCAAATTCTACCGCTGGTTCTTCGAGAAGGGTCTTGCGCAATAGATTACAGAACCCATGGTCTTCTTCTTGGAACTCAATCTTCAACTCATATCGATCTTGTTCGATAATTCTTGGCTTCATCTAATGTCGCCTCCGGTCTCTCTCCCGACTGCCTCGACCTCTGCTGTCTCTTCTATCATCGAAACGCCTAGAGAATCGACCTCCTTCCCTGTCCCGAGAGTCGCGTCTGCGGTCATGTCCTCGATCGTCATAAGATCTCCTGCGGGGTGCAAGGTCTTGTCTCGCTTCAATACCAAACATTGTCCCATAGTCTTTTGCTACTTCACGTGTTTCGCGATTTTCACATCGTAGACAGATGAGATTGTTATATGTCGTCAGGGTGAGGTCGAAGCCACATTTAACACACTTGGCACCCAAAACACCCAATTCAGGCCCCACGAGACTTAGTTGGACGGGAATCTCATGCGTATTGAGGACTGTCGCTCTAACGATGTCCCCCTGACGCAGCACATCACTCATGGACTTTACAAAGCGTCGGGTTACATTGCTTATGTGAATCTCACCAATATAGGTGCTTAGAACATCTTCTTCGTTTCGCTTGACTATAATGACCTCAGCACGTTGTTCCCATGCATTGTTGACCTCCCCAATCACTATGTCACCTCTCACCGGGAGTGCAAGCCTCATGCTTCCATCCCCATTTAGAACTCTGATACTGCGGTCCTTGAGGTCGATTGCAACCCCACCAGAGGTTGCCGCATAGACAATTCCATCCTGTTCATATGTACCGAAACCAGGCATCAGCTCTTCAATCACACATAGCTGGTCTCCAGGGACTACAATGTCCCCACTCTTTACGTCAGCCATTGTATTTCATTCCTCTTGTCTGCATATGCGATAAAGATCCACTCCAACCAAATGCTTCTGTTTCCTGTGAAATTCGTAGATTCGAGGTATTGGAAACTCGAAAGTTTCGACCTGTGTTATTCTTCCTCCAAGGTCTTCAATCGTTGATTCCAAGAAGGCCCTATTCTTTTCACCTGCCAAGTGCATGCTGTACGTGACTTTCGCGATTGATATTGCCTTCGTCAGGAACCTCAGGTCTGCGCCTCTCTTCTTGACTCCGAAAGGGGGATTGGTCACTACAGTATCAATAGGTCCTAGCACCTCAAATGAGGCCACATCCCCAAGAACCCAATCTGTTGTGTCATCAGTCCCGAGTGAGGCTGAGTTTCTTCGAGAGACCTTTAAGGCTTTGGATTGCACATCAAGGCCGATAACGCATGATGCTCCTAGGAGTGCGGCTCCAATGGCAAATATGCCATCACCGCATCCAAGATCGCATATTGTCTTGTGTCTGATATCATCATGTTCTATGTGCGCTGCAAAAAGAACTGCTGCTGCTATGTTGGCCGGTGTAGGATATTGCTCTAAAGAAACCTCATACTCCCCCATTCTTTCGATTGACTGTAGCATGATTTCAAGGTCTCTAAGACGCAATATTCAATCACCCGGAAACGTGAGCTTCCCAGAAGACGGCCCCTCATGAATCCTACGGATTTCAAAGGACTCCGGCCGGTAATACGTACCTTTAACTGGACGAGAACTCCATACGCTCCACAGGCTCCAGTGGAAATCCAGTGGAACTTGCCTCATCTTCTAATGGAGTGAGAGAATGTGGAGAAACCTCTAGACAAGCTTTTTGACAAGTTCCTCCAAGGCCAAGCCATTTTCAGAGACAGAAATGCATTGAGACCGACATATGTGCCTGATGACCTACCCTATCGAGATGAGCAAATGAACCGGATAGGTGCGATTCTAGGACCAACACTTCGTGGAGCTCCGCCATCAAACATCCTCTGCTATGGCAAGACTGGTACAGGGAAGACTGTTGTTGCGCGTTATGTTTTGGACCTGCTTGTAAAGAAAGCAAAGGAGAGCAGAGTCAGCCCTCCACTGACTGCACATATCAACTGCCGAATTGTTGGGACTAACTACCGAGTGCTTCGCCAGCTGTGTGAAGACATTGATGCACGGATGCCGGATGGTTCTGAGGTGCCATTTACAGGTTTGCCGACTGATGAGATTAGATCCATTTTCAAGAAGAAGCTTGACTCAGATTCCAACATAATGGTGGTCGTGCTTGACGAGGTAGATTCACTTGTGAAAAGAGACGTGGGTCAAGGTAATGATATTCTCTACGGATTAACTAGAATGAATGGAGAACTAGAACAAAGTCGAATCTCAATCATCGGAATTAGTAATGACCTGAAGTTCAAAGAGATGTTGGACCCCAGGGTCCTCTCGACGTTGGGAGAAGAAGAGGTCATATTCGCACCATATAATGCAGTCGAGCTAAAGGGCATTCTTCAACAGAGAGTGGCAATCGCGTTCAACAGGGATGCTATTGGCGAAGAGGGAGTGATCAACCTTGTGGGAGCTCTTGCTGCTCAGGAACACGGTGATGCAAGGAGGGCACTTGACCTCTTGAGAACGGCAGGCGAGCTTGCTGAACGTAGTGGTGATGAAAAAGTAATCCAAGGACATGTTCGTGAGGCTCAGAAGATAATCGAGCGGGACACCATAACAGAAACTGTCAAGACTCTTCCTATGCAGTCTAAAGCAGTGCTCTTCTCTGTCTATGCATTGGCCAATAAGGGACAAAAGGACATCTTCACAGGTGAATGCTACAATGTCTATTCAGAGATTGCACAGTCATTGTCCTTAGACACACTCACACAGAGACGTGTTTCAGACTTGATCTCAGAACTTGATATGTTAGGACTGATCAACACAACTGTCATCTCAAAAGGACGCTATGGTCGTACAAAGAAGATACGACTTGCTGTAAGCAGGAAACAGATTGGGATAATCCTCGATGAGGATGTTCGACTTGGCAAGATAGCTGAAGAAGTCCTATGAGCTCGTGTGCGTTCAGTATCCAATCATGTCGTAAAAGAGCTTGATTTCCGGGGCACCTGTACTCAAGTTGAGGAGAGTCACGATTCCAGGAGTAGGCACAATTCCTTGTTTGCGCATGAAATCGGTCTGAGCTTGGAAAGTGCCGGAGTTGATTATCTGGACTCTGCGATGAGTACTCACTGCATTGTGGTGTGCATGCCCAAAGTGAATTACATCTGGAGGTGTATCTATGACCATCCAATCTCGATGAAGGGGAGCTAGCTCTGTTTTCCCACCAAACAGAGGAGCTAGATGGCGCTTCTCAAGGAGTGACTTCATTGGAATTGCTGGTTTCTTATATGATGCACCTGGAATATTCGTCACCAAGTCGTCTAGCGAGTCACCATGAGTTAGGATGAAATTTACTCCTTCTACAACTACTTGACATGGGTCCCCAAGCATAACTATTTGATCACCTAAGTCATACAGGGGTCCTGCAAATTCTTTGGGAATTGGGGGTCTTGGAAGTGCCTGTCTGCATGCATCATGATTCCCAGGTATGCACAAAATCTTGATTCTTTCAGGAAGGTCACGAAGTTTACTGGCCAGTAGGGCGTATTGGTCGTATATGCTTGGTATAGCCAAGTCATTTCGCTGCTCTGGATATACTCCAATCCCATCTACTAGGTCACCTGCAATGAACAGATACTCGGTTCTATTAACCATGAGTTTTTCAGAATCGTCTACATCTGTTCCACCTAGCCATTTAATGAAGTGGTCAAATTCGTCCTCTAAAAACTCGTTACTTCCACAATGTAAATCCGAGATGAATGCTGCATAGACATTGCGCATTGCCCTTCCACTCTCTCTGACCATAGGAATGTCAGGGAAGATCACATCATCTGCAATCATTCTTCCATCTTGGTCAACATATCCCGAAACGCATAGAATTTCGTCCAAAAGGACAGAGTTCGCCTTCTCAGCCAGCTGCTGGCCATTTGGACCTTTCATGCTTGTAGGAACTACACAGATTATCGACCCCTCTGAGTCCTCGATATCGAGGATTATGTTGTCAGATTGAGAGGTTTTCTTGTTCCTCACAATTCCAATCACTATCAGGCTTGGTGGTCTTTTGCTTCTATGCCCCTCACTTTGCAGGAGCCTGTAACGTCTTGAGTCAGTTCCTCGCATTCGTGCTTCTGCAGGAGAAATAGCGCCTTGAGTGTCTATTCGACCTGCATATATTTCCTTGATTCGAGAGTATCGATCAACGAACAGAGCCCTGAAATCATCTACAGTTCCCTCCGAACCCACTGAGTCTATATCAGGACTCTTAAGGACCTTAATTGACCAGGTCGCTTCATCGATTGGCTCCGAATCGGATAGTGTAGTTGGTACAATGTGCATTTGACTGCCAATTGACTCAAGCGAAGTTTCTGATTCTTTAACTCCGTTATCCAATAGAATTTCTATGAAATCACGTGATAAGACCGATGGTCGTGATGTTTGTCTCCTGCCTGCAGCGATTATGGAGTCTACTACATGACTGGGCGATTCCAGGCTCAGGACATACTCTAATGCATCAGGAGATATCTGGAAACCCTCTTTGATTAGCTTCTCTAACAGATTTCGTCTATCAACTTGCGTCAAGGGACACCGCATCGTTGGTACTTACATTTCCATTTTAAACGTCTGCCCTAGAGTGTCTTTTCATTGAATTAGTATTAGTTACATACTAGCATATGTCCTTGAGAATGAAACAAGCGGGAAGTGTAATAAGCCTGCATTTCAAATGTGGTTTGGCGCCAACTGAGCCAGGTGGAGCAAATGGTCAATTACAGGAAACTCCAGCAAACCGGTGGAGAGAAAGGTAGTTCATTCTCGATAATCCTCCCGAAGGATTGGGTAAGGAAGAGATGGGACCTCACTAAAGGTGACAGTGTCGTTGTCGCTGAGAGAGAAGATGGGTGTCTCATAATAGACCCACGTCCTCAGAAGCCTGGAGATAGAAGAACGACTGTTATCCAAATCGAATCCAATCTGCGATGGGAAATAACCAGCAAGTATCTGTTGGGATTTGACGAGATACATGTAGTAAGTAGCAAACCAATAACCAATGTTCAGAGATTAGAATTGAAGAAGATGATTAGCAGGTTTGTGGCCCTGGAAATCACTGATGAAATAGAGGAGGATGACAGGCACGAAATTGTTGTAAGATGCCTAGTTGATCCATCAACTTTGCCCGTACGAAAAGCGATGAGAAGAATGAACCTGATTGCATCTAGAATGTTGGATGATGCGCTGAAGGTGTATTTCGATGGCCTGCGCGAATCTGCTGAAGACGTTATTCAGAGGGATGAGGAGGTAGACCGTTTGTTCTTCCTCATTGTACGAGAACTCAGGTCCGCTATTCAATATCCTCGAATATCAGAGATGATGAGTATAGCTCCAGTTGAAGCTCTTGATTTGAGGCTAGCTGCTCAGTATATAGAACGCATAGCAGATCTCTCGGTCGATATAGCTAGGACTACTGAAAATGCAGTTGAGAGAAGCTTCGTAAAGAAGATGGAACCAATTGCTAATAGTGTCAGAGATATGCTAGCTAAGTCCGTAGAGAATCTCTTCAAATTCGACTCGAGGAAGGTAACCTCTGTTATCAAAGGTGAAAAGGAACTGATTGAAGATATTGCTAAGATTCGACAATATATACTATCAAAGCCAAATCGGGAACCACATACCGAACTCTTTGTAATGGACTGTCTATTGAGAATTGGAGAAGCTGCAAAGGATATTGCCGATTTGGGCTTACCACAGAACTGAAAGGTGTGCTTAATGGGTCAGAAGCTATTTGGAACTAGTGGAATTCGTGGCGGTATAGATTCGAAAGTGACCGTTGATCTTGCCCTCGGACTTGGAAGGGCATTGGGATCTCTCCTGAAAGGTCAGGGTGCGGTCGGTGTAGGTATCGATGCAAGAACGTCCAGAGAGATGCTGAAGGGTGCATTCGTTTCGGGAGTATTATCGACAGGGGTTGATGTGATTGATTTGGGAATAGCTCCAATGCCTACTGTGGCTTATCACAGCTCGGTCGAGAAAGTATCAGCATCAGTAATAATCACTGCCAGTCACAATCCTCCAAATGATAATGGCTTCAAATTCTTCCTATCGGGACGCGAGTTCATTCGATCCGAGGAGGAGTTTCTTGAGGCTCATGTTTCTGATCAAGAGTTTGTCAAAGCTGATTGGCGGAATATTGGGGAAATTCGTCACTTTGACATCAGGAACCAGTATCTTAATCGGGTGAAGGAATTTGTGCTGAGTAGAGGAGGAACTAGCGAAGGTACAAAGATTCTTGTTGATACAGCAAATGGAGCGGCGACAGACTACACGCCTCGTCTTCTCAGGGAGCTTGGATTCTCAGTTACAACCGTTAATTCCCATCAGGACGGGCATTTCCCTGGAAGGCCCGCTGAACCATCACCAAAGAACCTCCAAGACACAATGAAGATGATTGCTGACTCCGATTTCTCCGTTGCCTTGTGTCATGATGGTGATGGCGACCGCCTCGCTGTGATTGATGAGGATGGAAATTTCATAGACCAGAACAGAGTCATAGCGTTGTTTGCTAGAGATGAGGTGCAACGTAGAGGCGGAGGTACGGTAGTTGTATCAATTGACACTTCAAGTGTTATCGATGAGGTGGTTCGAGCAGAAGGTGGTGAAGTTGTAAGAGCTCCTCTCGGATCGTTGCAGGAGATTCTTGCGGTCAGGACTGATGGCAGTGTTGTCTTTGCTTCTGAACCATGGAAACCAATATTCGCAGAACTTGGCGGATGGATGGATGGTGTGACAGGTGCCGCTAGGTTTGCTCAGATGATGGACGAAATGGGAAATGGCAGCTGTATCAAATTGATGAAGTCTATTCCCGAGTATCCAATTCTCCGTGACAACATACCTTGTCCAGACGAGATAAAACCGCGGTTCATTTCAATGGTCAAAGAAATGCTTGTTCCAGAGATCAGTGATATTGAGCAAATCCTTGAGGAAGATGGGATTAGGATTGAACGCAAGGATGGATCCTATCTCCTTGTCAGAGTGTCAGGGACTGAACCAAAGGCGCGTGTCTACATTGGTGCCAAGAACCAAGCGACTCTGGACAAACTTGCAAAACTCTCGATGGATATCATGAAACGTGCTGTAGAAACGGCAAGCAAGTGAGTTTGGAGAGTTAGAGTTAAATCGGAACTTCAGAGCATAACTCCTGCTGCATTGATGCCGGGGTATCCAAGCGGCTACGGAGGCGGTCTCGAACTATTTCGCCTACGAGAGAACCGCTGTCTTTATGACTCAGGGGTTCGAGTCCCTTCCCCGGCGCCATCTGTATTCTGTCGTTTTATCTTCGATTGAATAAGATGCAGAACTGATTGAGCTGCAATTGCCAGAACTGCGGGGAAAGGATATGACGCCAATACGCCGGTCCATTCCACAGAGTAGGGATACTTGTCAAGGTCTGTGATTGGAAGAACCACGAATGGAAGAACGATTTGAAGTATGAGGACAAATGCTAGAACTGTCCACACAATGACTGGACTATGTTTCTCCAATGAGGAATATAGCATAGTCGCCACCAGAATAAATCCACATACCAACCAGAGTGTGACTAGAAGGAATATTTCAGATGGATCTATTGGATTCATCAAAGGATTATATGGGATTATTCGCTGCCTATCTAGACTATAGATACCCCAAACGAAATACAACTGGTGGTCGCCCTGAAAAAGGAGATTACCCCAGTAAAAGCAAGTAATTGGTCCTAGCAGTGTCGATACTATAACAATCCATGCTCCCAGCGCACTTCCTCTCTGGACGAATCTTTCTAGTACTAGACGGATTTGCAATTATGAACCCCTATTGCGATATCAGTTAGGCGGTGCATTCAGCTGCGAGATGATTATGCACTAACTTGCATATCAATGACAGCATCCAAATGACCAGTGAATTCAAGTCTCATCCCCGGCGCCATTCTGGTCCATCCATAATACTCAATACTCTGTAGTGATACCGCTTTCAACGCTGGAGAGTCTTCCGAAATGTCAATGGAGCAGATTAAGAATTGGCTGAACTCGCTTGAAGTGCCTTTTGAGCTTGAAGAGGATAAAAATACGTTCAAGTTGCTGTGGGATGTTGAGGGCACCAATTTCGAGATTAGAATTACAATACGTGCTGACAAATGGATTCTCGTGGCAGTGTTGCTTCTTAGGTCGGAAGAGATTCCAGCAGAAAGCAAGGAAGATCTCTATGGTTTCTTGCTGCATGAGAATTGGCAGCTTGACGATGTAACCTATTCTATGGATGAGAAGGGCAATTTGTACTCGGAAAATGACATTCCAGAGCAGACAAATCTTGAGAACTTCAAGAGCGAACTTGATGCAGTTGTGTTCGGTCTCGAGCGTTTCTTCACAAATGTTTCTAGTCGATTTGGCATTGAGCCCAAGGGTTCGTGAAAAGTGATTACAAGAGAATATGATGGTGCGGAGGGCGAGATTCGAACTCGCGAACTTCTACAAGACAGGGACCTAAACCCTGCGCCTTTGACCAGGCTTGGCAACCTCCGCGTGTGTTGCATGGAAGCCTGTAGTCTTGATATAACCATTATGGAATTAGAAAAGGTTTTGACGTAGCGAAAATGTTCAGCCCATTTTCTCCCAAGTGTTGCTACATCTTGGACAGCGGAAATGCCTTCTGTAGCCGCCATCCCCCATCATCTCTTTCTTCACCATGGCGACTTCCTTGTAGCCACACCGAGGACATACAATATCTGTCATTCCGAATGTCTCCAAATCGTCCTGCAACATATCCCATATCTAGTTTGCTCGGGTGTGTCTATTAGTTTTCATCCCTTTTACAAATATGGTCAATCTCGACCCGTTCATGTCACAAGCTTTTTATTCGACTCGTTGAATGTCGGCGCGGTCCAGAGGCCCAGAGCCGCGGACCAAATCGTGATTCTTTGGATTCACTAATACTCACATGAGCGTGAAAGTCAGATGTCCTCTAGAAGCAGACAGGCAGCGGCAAGGACCAGAGACAAGTGGCGTGAGAAGGTCTGGTATCAAATAGTTGCACCAGACTATTTCGACAACAAGGAAATAGGTCTCACACCTTCTGGCAATCCGGAGCTATTGATTGGACGTACGGTAGAACCTACACTGTATGATCTGAATGGGGACTTCGATTCAATTCATGTGAAGATTCGATTCAAGATACTTGAAGTGGTTGGACAGCAGGCGAATACCGTCTTCCATGGCCATGAGTGGAGTTCGGACTACCTCAGAGGTCTTGTAAGGAGAGGTACATCAAGAATAGACTGGATTGGTCCTATTTTGACCAAGGACGATTTCTTGATGCGGATCTCAGTTATAGTTTTCACAAATTCCCGTTCAAGAACAAGTCAAGAACATGCAGTCAGGAAAACTATTGAACGAATCATAAGAAAGCATGCTAAACTCCATGTCTTTGATGACTTGGTTGAGAAAGTGCTACTAGGGGACCTTGCAGCTGAAGTTCACGAAGAGGTCAAGAAGATAATACCCATCAGACAGTGTGAGATTCGAAAGAGCAAAGTCCTGAAGGGCCCTGAGGAAGTAAAGGCACGAAGGGCCAGACTTCGAAGGGGCACCAAGAAAGAGTAGTTCTAGCTACTCATGCTCTCTAGTTTGTGTAGGGCCTGTAGAAGCAGTACCATTAGGTTTGCGAGCTTTGTCAGTGCTTCCGTATCATTTTCAGTATCAAGGACATTGGTCAGAGAGGAGAGCTTTCGAATTAGAGTTTCTCTGAGCTGAGGGATTAGAACTTTGACAGCCTGAGTTTCAGCTTCTTCATCGGAGTCTGCATATACAATTCTTCTATCACATGTAGCGCAGTATATGTCATTCTCCACCTTCATGAGAGGAGAACCACATTGCGGACATGATTCTGCCAGCATAGTCGCTCCACGGCGGAGAAGCTCAGCCATCTTCTTGACCGAACTGTCATTTGTCTTATCCATGTTGGCCACTATTGGAATCAGGGTATTGACGAATATAAGACAATCCACTATGGAGGTCCATCAAACGTCCAGAGAATAGAGCTTGACGGAAACGTTGATATGCGCAGAATCAGGTCTTTGTCTTGTTGTTCGCACTCCATTTGTGCGTAAAGACAATTCAGAGGTGAGTCCAGATGGACACCGAAACTCAACAGAACGTTGATTTAAGCAAGCAGCTTCTTAAACAGATATCAGAGAATAACTCGGTTCCCCGAAACATCAGACGAGCCGCTAATGAGGCCATTGCAGCCCTTGAAAATGAAGCGGATTCACCAGCCGCCAGAGCACAGAATGCAATAGCGATTCTGGATGAGCCAAATCAAGATCCGAATTGTCCCAACTTTGCTCGAACAAGAATTTGGCGCGTATTGAGCAATCTAGAGCCAATACGTGATGCATGAGCAAGACTAGTGGAGTTCGCGGCCAGTCAAAACTGCTGATGGTACGATGTTGGTGCCTTATGCCCGGGCCAGTGTTCACATATGATTAAGGCGAGAATAAGAGGAATCTACGCTCAGTCGTTAACACAGATTATGCTGCAAAACCACTTTGAGATGGTTCAACCCACTCCTGAGGTAGCAAGAAGATTTGGTTTGCCCTTTCGAAGTGAAATACCTGATGTCGATATCTGGGATCGAAGCGACCTTCAAGGTATTGTAGCAATTGCCTATGAGGCGATTCTGGATAAATTGACGGAAGTGTTGCGGAGACGCCTCGGATGGGTGATAACACGTACGCCCCGAGTTGCAAAGAGCTCTATCTACAAGGGATTTGTCCTTGGTAGAGATGAAAAGACTGGACAGACCCGGATAGATCTAGGAACCATCTCAGGACTGCTTCCAGATAGAGGACTGAGAAGGGGAAACAGCATAATGGTCCAAGTTCGTGCGCATGATTACGGTCGCAAGGCTCCAGTTCTATCATCAAGCATAACAATACCTGGACGATCTGCAGTACTTCTGCCGGAACCTGTCGTCAGACTCAGTACCAAGATCAAAGACCAAGAAATGAGAAACAATCTCATGGTGTTGGGAAGGAATTTGCGTGAGCATACAGGGGATTGGGGAATTCTCTGGAGAACTGCTGCAGAGAAACTCACGGAAGAAGAGCTACGAAATGAGGTGGAGGACCTTCTTGATGTGGCGCAGCGGATATATTCGAAGCAGTCTGAATTGGACACGACGGGTCTGCTTTTTGAGGGAACTAGCAATGCCGACATCGAGTTTCCAGCAGAAGTGAAAGAAGCGCTAGATAAAACCAGAGGCAAAATCAAACCTACTGTAGATAGACATCACTTCTACAAGAGCGCAGGATATGCACCATTAGTGGATTTGGTTGAGCTGGTGATAGAAGACCGTCCAGAAGAACGGAAATATATCACATCAAAGTTGGAGAAGGTAATTGGCTTAGACATGCCAAGAGTCGACGACCCGATTAACATTGAGCATGTGAAACTGGATGGCAGGTCTATCCTTTTGACAAAAGGAAGGGTGGTTGAAACAAATTCACGGGGCCTTGTGATTCGAAGACAGTTTCGCCACACTAGTCGCAAGCTCAAACTGCTACAGGACTACCCAGAGGGGGTGGAAGTCCCTAGGGATGATGGAGACTATGCACTGACTGAGGTGGTTCCTGGCTCTATGACTCTTGTCACTGAATACTATTCAAAGAATGATGTATTGAAGGGGACCTATCTGAACATCAATACTGGGGTTGAACTGTATCCAAGTAATGGAAGCGGACCTGGACGTATTCGATATGTGGACCTTGAAATTGACGTAATCAAGACCCCATTTGAGGAGAATGGGAGAATACGTGTGATTGACCAGCACCTATTGAATCGTGCAGTTCAGCGGGGATTCATTACTGACGAAATGGCAACTCAGGCACGTTCACGGGCGGAAGCCATTCATGACGAGTTTCTAAATCGAGATGGAAACTGAGTTGGTATTATCCAATTGACTTCATTGTGCGAAGGGAAAGATCTATTGCACTCATCAAGTCTTCAACTGTTGCGCCGAAACTCTTGGGTCCTCGACTACAGGTGATTTCAACAACAAGTACGTTCTCATCAACTCGTGTATCAATTTCAAGTCCGTCTGGGAGCGGAAAGTTATCAGGCGATATTGCTTCAAGAACTTCTTTTGCCTCCATAGATGATGCAAGGGTCAACTCGATTACTGCTCTCATTGACTCACCTATCGCTTGCCTCTTAGAGTGCTCTCTATCTTCGATTTCGTTTCCTCGGATGCGTCATTGACTCTTAATGAGTTAGAGGATGTGGCAATTGGATGAATGCCCACACTGATTAGAGAGCGCAATAAGTCCTGAAGAACAAAAGACCCGGATTTCCATATTGCAGAGATGCAACTGTCTTTAGAAATGACTATCAATCTGTCTGTTTCTACATAATTTGCTTCTAGTACCACTCGTCCTACATCGCTCAGTACTTCTTCGCGTGCTTCGGTTTGCGAAATCGTAATAGGCCAATCCGTTCTTTTGGATTCAGACTCTTGAAGAGTCGCGACCATTCGTTCTACACCTGCAATAACGTCTTTCGAGTGTGCCATATATGAATCAAGAAGACCTCGTAGTATACGTGCACGGTCGCCAATCCAGATGGCTGTGGACGCCCCCGATTCAGCAAGAGTCCAAGCAGTTTCAGCTATGGCCTTTATGCCCGATAGTAGGCGTGCTGGACTTACCTCACTTTCTGAGGAGAGGATGAAGTCTTGTCCTAAGACTTGAGGGATTACGCTGGGATCGAGCTTGGGGAGAAGCTGCGCGTTCATCCGTTTTGCTTCTTGAGAAGTGAGAGAACTAAGAGGTGTTCTGAATTTAGAGTACGGGATATCGGCTTCTTCATAGATTTTATCACAGATTTCAGGACGGCCACTTAGATTGGGTAGATAGGGTCTTATGCTATACGCCAAGACCTCATTCAAAGGCATGAAATTGACTCCGAATAGTCTGAATCCCTTTGTTTCTTCAATGAGGCCTTTATTCTGGGCTGATGTTACTATCTCTCTAGCCGCACCCTTCAGCTTTATGGACTGATCACTGAGCAGTGTTCCTGCAGCAGCAAGTTGAAGTTCTTCAGGACCAGTTTCGATGATTTCATCGGCAAGTACGTATGCTGCCGAAGAAATGGTCCGCTCGTTTCCTAGACAAAGTGATTGAATCTGTTCGGACTCGTGGACACCGCCAATGAAAATGGGATAGCTCTTTCCCTTCTTGATTCTTTTCTTGTCCACAACGTCAACCCCTATGACAATGACTGATGAATCAGGGTAAATGCTTCGTACGCTGTTTAATTCTTCAGACTGTATGACTGGCTCAACAAACGTCATGTGAAACAAATCACCAGACTTGAGAATGGATCTTGATAGTATGGCAGAAGAAATCGTAGATTCGGGCATTGATGAGCTTACGATTAGAACATGCCTACCTGTTTTGAAAGAAAGGTCTGAATACTGCGTTCTTATGCTCTTTAAACTGGGAGTCCCACGCGATTTGGCGCTCATCTCAGGACTTTAGAGCAAGGCCTTGATGATAAAGCTACCTCAATAAAACAGCGGCTTGGTCAGGACTATATTTCCAATCTGCCGGGAGAACGTGTTTCTTCCTGTAATATCTCGACAGTCTGTGAATCTTGCTTTCAATAAGCTGGAGGCCGCGTTTTGATACAAAGTCTTGTCTGTTCTCTTCCAAATGCCTTCGTAGTTTGGCGGCTTTGGCAATCATATTACGAAGGTCTTCAGGAACTTGTCTTTGAAGATTATTCTCAATGATGATGTCCATTATCCTCTTTCCTGTTATCACCTTCACTAAAGGTATGCCAAATTGATCCCTAAGCAGCATTCCAATCATTGATGGCGTATTGCCAGCCTTAGCAAGTTCTACCACTTTGTTCTCTACCCATTCTGCATTCTTCTCCTTATCTAACCACTCAGGAGTTCGCAATGTAGAGGGTCGCCTGCTTCCAGATTGGCCTTTGCGGCGTGTGTGCATTCTTGCCATTAAGATTGCCTCTGAGTTTTAGGCCCCAAAAAACCGGGTCAGCCTCACGGCCAATGGGTGTGGATATAAAGATTGCTCAATGACTTGTTATGCTAGTGATATCTGCCGCGTTCTCGAATCTCTTCAACTCTAGAGAATACATTCTCTGTTTCATCAGAATGGATGGTCCTGTAGCCATCAAGAGCAGCACTCCACATGATTTCTTCATGATCCCAATGAGTGGTTTCGAACGCTCGCTTCATTAGATGAAGATCAACTCCTTTCATTTCTACAGTTGCATTCATCTCAGCAAGCCCGAAGTCAACCAGCCAAATATCCCCCTTCTGGTTTACAATTACATTACTGGTGGTTGGATCACCATGAACCACTCCCCCACGATGTAGTAGACCAATCAGTTTCCCAAATTTGCATGTGATCTTTTGTAGCCTATCAGCTGCAAGCTCCGCAACTAGTTGTTTGAGTTGTTTGCCTTGGATATATTCCATTGCAATGTAGTGTCTATGCATATCAACCCAATACACCATTGGAGTAGGGACTCCCAGATTTCTTGCCACGGTCAACATCTTGCATTCTCTACTCGTCCTTGACGTTCTCAAGAATTCGTCTATAGCCTTCAGTAAGTAGGGTTTCTGTGGGCGATGTTTTAGTAGTACCATACGGCCCCACTGCTCAAGTCTATATATCGTAGACTCTGCACCAATGGTCCACGGCTCCATCATGACTTCCTCCACACAATGTCTTGTTCATCTGTGCGCCATTTTGGTAAGACAATGGAGTCTGCAATATTCAGTCGGTCTCCAGCCTCATGCTGCAAAATTCCGGTCCATGCGATCATTGCTCCCTGATCGCCAGCAAGAGACGGTGTGACTCGATGAAAAACTGCATTGTGTCGTTTTGCGACTCCTAATAGGATATCTGTGAGACGATCGTTTCGTGCAACTCCGCCAGTCAAAAGGAGTTCTTTCTTTCTTGTATGAGCAATTGCTCTTTCGGCAATCTCAGCAAGCATGCCAAATGCCGTTTCTTGTACACTGAAACATGCATCGGCCATTGGAACACCTTCGGAAACGAGCCTCTTAGCAGCAGTCAGCAGCCCTGAATAGCTGAGGTCCATTCCCTTGACAGAATAGGGTAATTGATGGTAATTAGAAGCATTCCTAGCTTCTCGTTCAATTCGAGGACCTGCTGGAAAGCGCATTCCCACATCTCGACCAAAGGTGTCAAGCATATTCCCAATGGCAATATCTAGAGTTTCCCCAAATGTGCGGTATCGTTTCCCAGCGTATGCAATGATTTGCGTGTTGCCCCCCGAAACATATACGGTCACTGGGTCCTTGAAACCAGATTCAAGGCAGCCAATCTCTATGTGTGCAACACAGTGATTTACTCCAATCAAGGGTATGTTTAGTCTTAGAGATAGAGCGCGTGCGATTGTTGCAGTCGTCCTCAGACATGGTCCAAGACCAGGACCCCTAGAGAAAGCGACTAAGTCAATATCCGTAACATCAATAGAGGCAACCTCTATAGCTTTCCGAATTACGCTGGGTCCCACGTCTGAATGATGGCGACTTGCCTCGCGTGGATGTATTCCGCCTTCATCCGGGGAGAACATATCCCAAATATTGGACAATACGTTACCATCACTAGATGCTATTCCAGCCCCAAAGGAATGTGCAGTTCCCTCAATGCCTAGACAGATTATTGACATTGTGATTCGAGTCCATTTGGTTTGCATCTCAATCGGTACTTAACATTGACGCGTGTTTTGAGAAATGGATCGTTCTCTATTGTTTTCAGCAAAGGCTTTATAATGCCCAGACTTGGCCTTGACCTGAGGAGAAGAGCGTGTCACAGAACTTGCCAATCAAAGCATTAGAATCCGTTCTCAACGATGTCATTTCAATAAAACTGAAGGACCAACGAATCTTCCGAGGTCGACTAACAAGGTGTGATATGTACATGAACCTGACTCTTGCTGATGCAGAAGAACTTGAGAATGAGGAGATTCGTGCTAAATATGGTCAGCTCTTGCTGCGAGGAAACAACATTCTCTGGATTCAGATTCCTGAATAAGATTCTCCTGGATTCTTCTAGCGTTCTATCTCACGTCGGTATCTTTCAACCAGCTCAACAAGCTCATCCTCGCCTCTCTGACGAGCCTCTTCACGTACTTTTGCAATGAATGATTGAAGCTGCCTATCAAACTTCTTTCTACTGATAAATGCGAACTCATCAACTCTCTGCAGTTCCACTTCTTCCGCATTAATAACGGGAATTACGGATTGCACTAGCTGCTCTTCTGAGAGATGCGAAAGAGGAGTGTCCACAATCACAGCACGAATACCCCTATTAATCAGCAGCCCAGCTGTTTGAGGGCCGCCTCCGCTTGCATCCTCAAAGAGAATGATGTCCCCAGGCTTTAGGCCTACATTCTGTATATATTCTTCAATACTCTCTCTGGTGAATTGGGGAACCGTCTTTATGGCAAGCATGTCACCTCGAATCTCACGCCGCTTGACACCCCTAAGGTTCTCTAGGCGCTTGTTCAGCTTCTCGACCTCTTTCTTGAGGTTCCTTACCTCACTCCTAACCTGTTTCAGTTCATTCTCTTTCTTCACAATTTCTCTGTCTCTTTTTACCTTCCAATAGTTCTCTTTCGTGACTATATCAAGACTATCTGCCAGTTCGCTCTCCCGAAACTGTAAGAACTCTACAAAACGTCCTAAATCTTCAACTCTTTCACTGAGCGCAATGTTCTCTGCTTCAACTTCTGCTTGCCTAGTGACAAGTGAGGTAAATCGTTCTGGTGTAAGAGTTTCCTCCTCCGTGACATGCTCCGGTACAATATCGACTTCCTTTGACTCTTCATGAAGAAGACTGGACGTGGCTTCCTGCATCGACATGCCTTTGATGACAAGTGCTTTCAATTGATTTCTATCGACTGCTAGTTGTTCGTCGCGCATCTTACGTTCGATCTGTTCTAGCTTTGGCAAAATGCTACGATATGCATAGACTGCTGCTGTGAGGGCGTCGCGTTCGTGCGCATTTCGTATCTTGATACCCTCAGAAAACTCCCTTGCTAATTCCTGTTTGTCTGAAACTGCTATTTCTCGCTTTGGTACATATAGCTCAGCATTCACCGTGCTTGCTATCTTCTTTACGAAATGTGGTACGGGAGTGACATCAGTTGCAACCATCACAGGAATTCCTTGTTCATACACATGCCGAATGATGTCAGCTCTAGTTAGCGACTTCCCACTTACTAGTCGATATATCCTTCCGTCCAAGGTGAGCATGCAGATTGCTGCTGTGGATCCTGGATCAATTCCTAGAATGAAATATCTTGGTCGTAGAGAACTAGAGATAGGTTTTGGCTCAAGAGGAAGGAATTCAACCCTTTTTCTAACTGGTGATATAAGAACCTTGAAGTCGCCACCACGTTTAGATTCGACAAGTGTGCGAATATTGGGCAGAGACGCATATGCTATTATTCGAGCACTTGCATAGCCAAAATCCGAACTTCTTACATCAATGTCATAGTCAATCTTTGCAGCCTTCAGTTGGTCTTCAATATACCTTGTCATCTGCTGAATTTGTGAATGGACCTTGCGTCTGAAACGATTTGCACTCTGGCCTCCACGACCTGGTTTTCTACCACGGGCTATCTTAACCTCTGTCTGTTCACCAAAACATTCCAAACTATGTCCAACACCCAGTAGGGCTAACTGAGCTGCCAGATAGGCAGACTCAAGGGGATTTGGTTTTCCACGGATGCTTAATCCATGTCTTTTTGCAAGTCTTTTCAGAGAAACTTGACGGGGTGGGACTCCTGTCACCTGAACTATCCGGGTTTCTGGGGGGATCTTGTCAACAAAACGAAAGAGGGATTTGCTATCAGGCACGATTTCAAATATGTTATCGGTGCATAGCCATTTAGGACGAATCTCTCGGATGAGCTTCAAAAGCGTTCCACGCGAAATTTCAGAGTGTTCATTGAGTAAAACATCCTCGTGCATGATTACACAGGCGAACTTTGGACCCCTCTTAGACTTTGGACTTTGGCTGGGTAGGATGTCGAATCCCATTATGAATAAGCTTTCATCGCCCATGGGCTCTGCACTCGATTGCGCGTTCGTTGTTTTGGCTATAAGGATTGACATCGGTTCAGATACGCACTAGGTGCCATTCCGAAGAACATATACAAACAACAAGTATAATAAAGACTTACTTGAGCAACAAGCTAACTCATGCGAGGTGTTACTACTGTCAGAAACACTGCAAATTGACAACGAAGACGCGATTTTACGTATCGGACGTGCACTTTCATCGGGAACTAGACTAAAAATACTCAGACTCCTTCTGCAGGGGGAAAAGGATGTAACACGAGTGGCAAGACACCTCGGGGGAACGGAGGCAAATGCCAGTGCCCAAATCAAGATACTCTATGAATCGGATTTGCTGGAATGCCGCTACGAACCCGGGCAACATGGTTTGAAGAAGATATCAAAGACAAAAGTCAAGCGAATCATAATTGATTTGGAATAGAAGGTGTCTTTTTAGCCTCATCCGGAACTTCCGGGTGAGGTTTTGTATTTCCTAAGAGAGAGCATAATAGGATAATAGACAGGCTAGGTTGCGAGGTGAACCTTCCACCTTCTAATCCGCTCAAGAATGTTTTCACGCTCTTCTGGACGAATTGCCTTCGTACCCCTTGCGTGGAGAAATTTCAATACAACTTCCATATCGTGGACTACCTTTTCATTGGCTGAGTGTTCTTGAATTAAATACTCCTTTGCAGCTTCAAGGTATTCAGCTATGACACCCGCGGATGCCTCCCCAGTCTGTAATTCTTGCGTAATTGGATCAAGAACACGGGAAACATTCCCATTTGTTAAAGAAGTGCTTGTAGATTCGTCTTTAGAAGGGCTCGCAGCTGCTGATAAAACATCAGCCTCTGGTTCTTTGGTTGCAGGCGAAACTTCGGAGAATATAGGAGCTGGAGATAACGAAGGAGTAGATTCAAAACTCTCACCGGCCAGGTCCAATTGACGTCTGAGTTCATGCAGCTGGTCGAATAACTCTACAAGTCCGGATTGCATAGCGTCAATGAGTTTCTTAATTTGCTCAAGGTTCTTGTCAGACAAACATAGAGCCCCCAAATGTCCTAGCGAGTGCTTTGGAGAGAGCTAATATTCTTTCTTTTTGACTGTTGTGGGAATAGCCTCTCATTCGAAATTGTCACAGACTGTCCTATTTGTCAGTCTTTCTCAGAGCCTCGGATAGCCCTTGGGTGAGTCCTGATGGCTCAAAGCGCCTCTTACGTATCTTAACAAATGTTGGAACAGAAACAGTTTCTCCGACAAAAAGAGCCTCGCCCACCTCGAGCGTGGTTATAGCATCTAATGATGCTCGGTCAATGCCCTCACTACTACGTCCAATATGTTCGAGGTCATAAGGATTCGTTGCCCTGAAGATTGCTTGATTACTACATTGACTTAGCACAGTTGTTGAGAGCTTCACAGGTCTCTGTGAGACTAGGCAGAGCAACGCAAAGAATTTACGTCCTTCTCTAGCAATGGTTTCGATTCGGCTCTTAGGAAGGGCAAGCTCATGACGGCTCTCGGGACAGAATTGATGTGCTTCCTCCAGGACTAATAGAAATGGGGGGATTGAATCTCGACGCCTCAGATACATGAGCTCATTCACCAAATGAGAGACTACAATTTGCTTCTTCTTAAGACTGATGAAATCACTCAAGTCAATGAGAGTCAGCTTGCCAGGTTTGACGGTATTCTTAAGATTTGGAAGACCCTCTTTGCCGAACAAACCCGTTTCGTCCAGATTTACCAGCCATCCAAGAAGGGCCTCCCTTGTGTTCTTGCTGATGGTTTCATCAGTTCGGACATAGTCAATGACGTCTCCAAGCGTATAGCCGTTATTGGAATTCTTACGCATTATGGAAACCACTCGTCTTAAATCACGGACTTGAATAGCACTCATGTCAGCAACAAAGGATCCGATTGCTTCAGCTGCTAGGGATTGGACTGGAATCTGAATGTGAGACCCTCGAATGTGCTCCACATCAATGTCAAGATCTGGCACCCCCAGATTATCACTTGTGAGGTGTTTCAGGTAAGTGTATTCTCCGTGTACATCAATAACAATCACAGCAAGCCTGCCTTGTTTCTTGGAGCGTGTTAACAGCTCTTCAAGGAGAACGGATACAAAGTAAGATTTGCCTGCGCCACTCATGGCTAATATAGCAAGATGCTTTGAGAGAAGCCGGTTGATGGATGGTCTAAACTCCAGATTGTGATGGGCTAGACTGCCCAACAAGAGACCATCCTTGTCATCAAGTTTTAGAAAAGCATTAAGCACTTCGTTATCAGCTTTGCGCACTCGTGCTCCAGGAGATACGGCAAAGTAGGGACGAACTGACCTGTTCTCTGACCACAGACCAAGCACTTGCGCCCTAGCGATTGTATATTGCCAACGGTCCGTGGGAAAGATTGAACGTAGAGGCTCACCTCTCGATTGGTACTCTCTTACGGCTTCAGCATGTTGGTAATACCGATTGACTCTCACCAGATCTTGCACTCTAGCAATGACAATCCGGTCTTCGTTTGCGACTGAAACGAATTCACCACGTCTTACTATTAGCTCATGTGCTTCTCCTTCAACTACAAATGAAAACTCCATGACATTAGGCGAATCTTGTTCGCAAATGACTGTTCCAATCCGTGTGAGCGGCGGTATTTCAGACAATTCATTAGCCTCCAAATGGGTTTCTCGAGCGTCTTCTTTCCAGGGTGGCATAGGTAAGGCCAGACAAAGCCATCAATCGATCAACAATAAGTTGGGTTTCGTTGTTGCTTATTCGAGCCCGTGTATCTGCTTCCAGAACCGGAGCAGGAATTCCATACTCGGGATGTTGCCAAGAGAGAGGAAGAATAACTGAAAGAGCCTTATCTACTTGTGCAGCACCATTACTACCATCTACGAGAATTTCAATTCTGATTGGTAGGTCGTCGCGTGCAGTTTTCAAGTATGTGACCCAGATAGACGAGGCCCATATAGAAAGGTCGTCTGAGAGTGTGTTGGTGTTTTGTGTCAACTCAGCAGAATACTTGAAGGCGAATGTTCGTTCACCCTCTTCTAAGAATGTGTCAAGGAGGTCACAGTCTCGGGAAAATTTGAGAAGCCAACGATAGTCCACACCCTGCATCATCTCGAAAACGCTAGGATTACGCAAGATATGAGGAAGAATATCACCAAGAATGCTGACTATTCGGGTCGATCGACTGTCCTTTACGACACCTACTAGGATTGTACTTTTTTCTCTGGCCTTATGGTATAACTGCCTGTACAATGCGACTACTTCCTGAAACTTCTCGTACACAGCCGATCCAATGCTCGGACGATCTCGGGGATGATAAAACAAAGAACCGTCTACAAGAACCAAATCGACATAGTACTCATCAAGTACAGAAAGAGTGACTCTTAGTTCTGCGGCAATTCGCTCTAGTGACGCAAGTTGGTCAAGTTCTGGACCTGGTAGCGTGAGCATCACTGGCCTAATAATGGGCTCAGGAAAAGCGCTGGGAAAGAAATCCACACTTGGACCTTCCTCTGGACCAAATTGAAAGACCACTGCCACACCACGTGTGAGTATCAAATCTATCGACCTGAATCGTCTTCTTATCAGTCCGCCATCAACTCCTGCAATTCTCAACCCAGCCAAATCTGTGGGATTGATTTTCTTGGAGAATCTGGTTTCCACTGCATCTGCTGCAAGTGCAGGATATCTCCCCAAATCTAGCTCGCCCTTAATTTTGGATAGAACTGTGCCAAATCGCTTCCTAGTGTCCTCAACACGTTCTATCTCCTCGACTAATATGGCAAGCATTGAGTCAAGGTTATGTTTCACTCAGCCTTCCCTCTCTGCTTCTTGTGTTCTAGAGCTGCTCTAATAAGGCCCAAGTAGAGGGGGTGGGGGAAATCAGGACGAGACTTGAACTCTGGATGGAACTGCACACCTATCCAGAAGGGATGATTGACTAGTTCTACTGCGTTGATTATATCGCCACTAGTATCATACGCAGAAACAATCAGCCCCTGTTCCTTCATTCTGTTGATATATCTATCAATGAGATGGAATCTATGTCTGAACCTCTCTCTAGTTGTAGTCTTTCCGTAGATACTGTGAAGCTTTGTGTTCTCCAAAATTGAGACCTCATGCCCTCCTAAACGCATTGTTCCGCCCTTGTCGTCTACAGTCTTTTGTTCATCCATCAAGTCGATGACAGGATAGAGACTGTCTGCATCTACTTCGGTTGTATGCGCGCCCTTCCAGTCCATCAATTTTCTTGCGAAAGCCACGGTCCCAAGCTGAGCACCATAGCAGATTCCTAATAGCGGAATCTTAAGATCAAAGGTCAGTGTGGCTGCACAAATCATGCCTTCTACACCACGCTCCCCGAATCCGGGTGTCAGTAACACTCCATCCACATCATGTAAGTCCTCATGAAGACTTGCTTCATCGCAACGCTCCTCGGTTTCAATCCACTTAATCTTCACATGGGCTCCGCATGCAGCGGCAGCATGAGAGAGGGCCTCATTGATACTTTTGTAGGAATCACTGAGTGTGGTATACTTCCCAGGCATTGCAATGATAAGGCTCTCCGACGGGGATTCGAATGTCTTGACCATTTCATGCCACTTCTCGGCATTGGGTGCACGTTCCTCTAATCCTAGATGACCAGTTAGAATGCTCCCGAGCCCTTGCTCCTCGAATGACAATGGCAGTCGATAAATCACTGGAATATCAGGATTTGAAATGACATGGTTCTGAGGAACGTTGCAGAAGAGAGCAATCTTGCTTTCGGCTGAAGGGGGAAGCTCCTTTTCAGCTCGGCAGATTATGACGTCAGGTTGAAGACCAAGACCTTGGAGTGTCCTAACACTATGCTGGGTCGGTTTTGTCTTAAACTCTCCAACAGATCCTATGTAGGGAACAAGAGTCACATGCACAAGGGCAGCTCTTTCACGACCAACTTCACTTACCAGTTGTCGAACCGCCTCGAGAAAAGGCATTGCCTCGATGTCCCCTGCAGTACCTCCTATTTCTATTAATAACACGTCGGGGTTCTGTTCTTCGACTACTTTCCATATTCGTTGTTTTATTCTGTTTGTGACATGAGGGATTATCTGAACAGTCCTCCCCAGAAAACTTCCTTTTCGTTCTCCCAAAATCACTGAAATATAGATCTGACCTGATGTGATGTTTTGCGATGGATGTACTTCCATACCTGTAAATCGTTCGTATGTGCCAAAATCCAAATCTATCTCCGAAATTCTAAACTCAAATCCTTCTGCGGGCCGAAAAGTCCATGGTTGGTCTGTGACAAATACCTCTCCGTGTTCGATAGGATTCAATGTTCCCGGATCAATGTTTAGATAAGGATCGATTTTCATTATACGAATATCGTACCCTCGAAATTGGAAGAGCTTAGCAATTGATGCTGTTGTGACACCCTTCCCAATCCCAGAGAGTACGCCACCTGTGACAAAAACAAAACGGGTCTGGTCTTGATCTGTGTTCAAGAATGATTCCTCATGTTCTTGAATCCGTCATCATCGTTTTCTACGGCTCAAGACTAAACGCCGCAGTTACATGAGGTCGTATAAATCGTTCGTTACAGATGACGATTTTGCGCCTTTCTTGATTTACTACAAGGGCTTTGTCAGAACACTTGCACGCATCGCATCTCGAAAGAGATGCTGGAAGGCTTCAAGGATATTGAACCCGTCCTTGGCAATACTCTTGAACACAGGGACTGATCGAGGAAGTTTTAGACGTTCTCGTATTTCATCTTCCTGAACTGCCCCAGGAAGGTCCTGTTTGTTGAGACAGACAACTATGGGCAGTGGCCTTTCCTCCTCTGCCACCAGTGCTACCAGCTCATTCCAGCTCGCCATATTCTCCTGTAGCAAATGTTCCTGAGAATCAACCATGAATATGACTCCATCTGCACCTACAAGAACCACCTCTCTGGTTGACCTATAGAAATCTTGACCAGTTGCTGACCAGACATGTGCGTTAATCTTCCAGCTATCCCCCAATGCAAAAGGAATAGTACCAAAGTCACAGAACATAGTCCGCCCCACAGTGTTCTCAATTGACGTCAGTTTATCTGCATAGTCAAGGCTTGAAAAAAGCCATCGTATTGCAGTGGTTTTTCCGCTCATTGCAGGACCAAAGAACACTATTTTGAGACCGACCGTACGAGTGCCATAGTCAATAATCATTCCTTTCTTCACTCCTTGATTAAGTTCCCCACATACTGTCAACCCATGCTCCAAGGCCTGATAATGCTCCAGACTTTACACAGTCAGAAAAGTCTTCATGCCACTCTGCACGGATGAAACGAATGAGGTCTGACAAATCGCCGCCTTCCCATCCTATTGCCTCATACAGATTTCTCTCTGTTAAGGTAGTAGATGTGCCAAGTTCTCGAGCTAGACGGATTCTAGAGAGTAGAGTTACCGCTCTTCGGGCTGCATGTACATAATTACTTATTTCCTCATCGAATACATCATGTGTGAGTTTTTCGGATTCATCGTCTAGCTTCAGGACTGCATTGACGATACCATTTGATACATTGATACCACGGAGGGATTTTCTCAGGAGTCGACGAATCCTTTCAAGTGATTGGCGTTTTCTGGTAAGGATCTTAGTCACTATCTTCTTCTCCACTTCCAAACTGTTACTACACGGCTCTATGAGAGAGAAATGCATCGACGAGGGAGAATCCACTTTCAAGATTCCACAATTGCCAGAATGCTGCAGTACTCGGTGAATTACTGTTTGCATCATCTCTTCATTTACATGGATTCCCAACACGCTAGCCCCAATTGGGATTGCAAGAAGCCACCCAGGAAATCTGGTTATACGTTCCAGAGCCAATCTCAGGTTTGACGAGAGCCCACAGACAATAGTCCTACTGACTTCGTAGTTATGCTTCTCTTCCTCCCAAACTGCGATAAGTTCACTTTCAGACGTAAAATCGCGCCAAAACACAAGCTTATGATGGTGGGGGCATAGCATTGTGAGGCTTTCAGTAATGTCATCCACAAGCTCAACATCTTGACCAGTGACCAAGATTGGAAGACGGTTCATTATGGAATTCAGCAGAAGTGGAAAATCGTCCCCCATTAGCTCAATCATTCGCATGATAGAATAAGTCATGGCTCTCGCCTCGCTAAAACAACTCCATTGTCGGCCCCTCCAGACAAGAGCAGCTCCCTCAACTCATCTGGGACTGAGGGGCGCATTGCTTCAACAGTACCAAGCACTCTCTTGATTTCCTCGATATAGTGCTTGAGTAGAAGCCGCATGAGGCCAAGTTTCTGACCGCCACGATTTACCCATAGACTGAACACTCCATTGGGAACTGCATAGATGAAGTGTCTGGTTAGTCCAGTTTCACAGAGTACCGTCTGAAGAGAGCTATTTCGCAACGTTCGGACCACACGTTCTGAAGCATCATGAAGAGCAAATGACATGGCAGCAAGTCTATCATTAGTGAATCCCTCGAGAGAAACACGAACACCACCGCTAAGGGAAAGAAAGACCGAATCAATGTCAGGGATGCTGTCATGGACCTGTCGTAATAGTGCTCTCAATGTGAGGGCTTGAGATCGATCGAGTGATATGATTGACCTTGATGTAGTATATGATGTGTCTTGTCCTTCGGCTACTGCAAACCCACTAAGAACGCGGTGCGTTTCATCGCTGCTGTAGGAACGCAACGGAGGGAGCCGGCCATCCATATGTTGTCGCAATAGGAACGCAACACGTGATAGGCTGTCTTTCATCTCTATGAATAGCGCCGCAAGATTTACCCTAGGTGCTGTTGTGACAGTCAAAAAATAGTCGGGGTCATTTGGAAGTGATGCAAGAAAGACCTTGGAGGTTTCAGACTCCATTAGGAGGTATTTGAATTCTCCATGAATAAGTCGTGCAACTCCATATATCGCACATGTTGATGATGCGACTGCAAATACTTCTTCTTTGCTGAACCAGACACCTGCACTTGCAACGGGGAGTCCATCCTTCTGAATCAGGACTACATTCTCAACACCGGTGATCATTTTGATATTTTGCAGCGTTTCATTTAGCTCGTCAGTCAATCACTCAGCTCCGGACCTAGAAGATGGTCCAATGTAGAATCTCTGAGGTCACTATATAACCACCACACAGGTTGCTTTCCACATGATATTGTGTTGAGCTAGAATTTGGTCCATAATTACATGTGAATTAAAGCGGCATCTGGAACCTCTTGAAAAACTTCACGTGCAGCTTGACCGACTTTTCTACGATTATGATCAAATGTATACACGCGGATAACATCAAGGTACACCTTCATCATCTCTGCAATGTTTGAATATTCTGAAAGATTATGGGAAACTTTCTTTCCATCAACTATCTCGAAGATTTTTATCTCCATGGGATTTAGCTGATGGGGATTATAGGGAACTGACGGAAGAGTAGGTACGTCTACTATCACTTCTTCAGATGGCACACCCGCTAATGCTGCAATCTCATCTTGAATGCTCTCTCTAACTCTTCGTTTCGTAAGAATCTTGGAAACGAAGCGGTCTTCGGTATGTAACACCTTTTCGAATACTGACTTATACAAAATACGCGAGTCCAGCATTTTCACTATAGTGAATGCATCCTTGGCATCATCAGACTCAGATGGGTCAATCTTTCTAATTCTTGAGATTAGTGACATATCGTCCAGTTTCAGAAACTCCTCAGGAGTTGAAAAGCTTGTCAGACCCAAAACACTGTCTGCCGCACTCATCAGTTTGACCAACATTACTTCAACACTGCGAACGGTCTTGTGATAATAGACATTGAGAAACATCTCGTATCGTGCAACAAGGAATGCTTCTAGTGCACCTCGAGCCGCGATGTCAAACTCTAGTGATAGATCATCGGACACTTCTAGACTGTTGATGAGTCGATGAATATCAACAAGACCATAATTCACACCACAATAGAAGGAATCTCTAATGAGATAGTCCATTTTATCAGCATCGACCTGACCTGCAACAATTGAACTGACAACCGAATCGGTCTTTGTTTCGCGTCTTCCCCGAACTAAGTTGGCTATTCGATTTTTGGAAATCCCACCATCCTCAAGCAGATCTCCAACTTCGCTCTCGCGAATAATCCATTCAGTGACGTCTTCATGATTCCATCCCCTTCGTTCGATCAATGCTTCTTCAAAGACGTGACTGAAAGGACCATGACCCATGTCATGAAGAAGACCTGCGATTCGGACCTCCTGAAGGGTTTTCTCACCGAGATTCATTGGCCCAAGGAGTCTCTTTCCAGTCAGACCCGCCAGAAACATGACGCCAATGCAGTGTCCGAAACGTGTATGTTCAGCAGCGGGGTATACAAAATGACCGCCAGAGAGTTGCTTTATCCGTCTGAGCCTTTGGTAAGGCTTGGAGTTAATGACTT
>SMTZ1_10000645_pt1 | contig 34099 bp, 38 predicted proteins | sample DeeMarSWOR136_30_FD_25667 | JGI IMG/M metagenome (IMG submission 25667)
CTGGAGTTTATCGATGAACATCCGATCATTCGGAGCATGTCTGATTATGAAGCGATAGTAAAGAGATCCCTCAGGTAGGTTCCTTTGGGGAACGGGAACTTTTGTATGAAGGAGATAGAGTATTATGAATGAGGCATTGCGAACAGCATTAAAGGCGTTGCGGCTCTCAGGTATGTCACAATCACTGGAGGTGCGTCTACAAGAGGCCGCAGGTAATGGTCTGACTCACACCGAGTTCCTCGAGCTGGTGCTGCAAGACGAGTTGCTCGTCTGCGATGTTCAGAGAGCTAAAAACTCTCGAAGATTTCGACTGGCAGTTTAATCCATCGATCAAAAAGAAGCAGATATTCGATTTGGCGAGCTGCCGGTTTATCAGGGAGTGCCGGGATTGCCTGTTCTTGGGGCCTCCAGGTACTGGAAAAAGTCATTTGGTTCAGGCGATTGGATACCAGGCTATCAAGAGCAACTTCACTGTTCGATATCGCTCAATCTTCGATACCGTACGGGACTTTTTGCATGATGAAGCATTCGCCGGCCAGGAGAACGTAATGGCCAAATATCTTAAGCCTGATCTGTTAATAATCGACGATATGGGCATCAAGCAATTGCCCAAACGTTCCGGCGAGTACCTGTTTGAAATAATCATGCGACGGTACGAGACAAAACCGACGATAATGACCTCAAACAGACCGTTGGAAGACTGGGGAAAGCTGCTCGGTGATGTTCGCTCGGCCACGGCGATCCTGGACAGATTCCTACACCACGCCGAGATAATTACCATTACCGGCCGCAGCTACCGGCTCAAAGACAGAGTCGGAGGGGGCAACACCAAAGAAGAAAAGGTCCAAAAAGACAAGGATAACAATGACAGTGCTCGCAAAAAGAGTAAGCCAGATTAGCATCGGGCCGGCCTGCCCCGCTCGGCTTGCGGCGGCGAGGCTCCGACGAGCTTCTGATGGGCCCATTCTCGCTCCGCCGCCGGTCCGAGCGATACAGACCTCGCACATTCGGAAACAGAACGTTGAATATGCACGCTCAGGAAGAAATCTGCTTGAACTACAAGCAGATAAAAGGTATGTGAAAGGAAATCTGACCGACCTATTTTGAAAGCGCCCACAGCGCCCTAATGGGTGTACTTGGCTGAGCGCTTACCGAACATAACCTGACTCGCTGTTGGCTCCAACGAGCCACTCATCTGCATAGATAGCGAAAGCGCTTTACAGAAGCACTCGCTCTATGTCAACCTCCGGTGGCAATATGGCGAAATTGTATTTTGAGTAGCAGCAGACTCAAGATATCCTATTCAAAAAGCCGCTGCTGTAGAGGCTTTTCAGAGTATCATGCGATGCTTCACAAACGCGCCCTGCTTCATAAGCTCTCTCGGTCTCACATTTCAAGAGACCTTTCAGGCGAGCAATATCGTCCGGTGTGAAACCCTCGCCTATGTGTGTCAAGATGTTCAATGTGTCGCACTGAGTATCCGGGTCGTTTTTGCCCAGCAATTTGACTACCGCAGGAACGTGCTTGGTCAAGAACAGTGGGGGGATACGACATATTGTCTCTGCAAGGTAGCTCCCTCCGGAATTCTGTACGTAGGCGCTGATAATGCGATCGACGTCCTTTTCGGTCAGCATGCTGCAGTGGACTCTCAAGAACTCTGAGGCCTCGTCTCTCACATAGAAATTGGCGTCCAAAAGCCAACCGATTACCTCCTCAACAGCAGCGGAAGTTGGCCGCAGGTATTGGAGTAGAGATACTGCTCTCATTCGGACGTAACCTCTTGGGTCTCTAAGATAACCTACTATTTGCTTGATTTCTCTGTCGCTGAAGCTGCTACAGAAAGCCGAAATTGGCCGTAGGGCGGGGTCAACGGGGAGAACTTCGCGCTCCAGCATTCTGACTATATCAGGTAAGCACTCCTTCGACATTCTATCCGGTATCTGTGTCAAGACACTCAAGGCTTGAGTTGCAGCCATAGACTGTCCGCTCCTGACCAAGTGCTCAAGCTGAGTCACATGTTGTTCTGATAGACTATTTTTGGCCGTAATGAGACAGTTGCCAATAGCGTGGTACAGTGTAAAGTGTTGAGGGTCTTGATATTCTGAGATAGAGACACGCTGCGCCAAAGTTTTGTCATCTAAATACCCGATTATTCTTGATATGTCTTTGCTTGTCAATCTATCACAGAGGCAACTCAAGGCACGCAGCGCAGTAAAAACAACTGTATCGTCTGGGTCCGATAATAGATGTAGGATTTCTCCAATTGCTTTCCTCGGTAAAGAATTTCCCATCGTGGCCAGGATTGCAGCTCCAAGTTTGCGTTTATAAGCAAGCGGTTGCCTGACCCAGACACAGATTTCGTCGATAAGATTTGTCGGGAGCTTCTTAGGTAGAAAGCCGGATGACTTTCCATAATCAGATTCCGCATTTCCCAAAATGGTTAAGTAATCACAATCACATTTGGTCTCACTGATGTTCCCAATTATTCTTTGTATCTGGCCTGGACTCAGTTTGTTTTTGACATGCATCAGGATGCTGAATATGACCTGCAGACTTGTTCCACTACGGGGCGAAGGATTTTTTCCTATGGTGCGGACCAGTTCTATTACTTGGCTAATGAGACCTGGGGTCAAGCACGAATGAAGCCTCTCAAGTATTCTCAATGACAGCAATCTCAAATTGGGGTCTTTCGAATCAAGAAAGGGAACAATTTTTTGTATGTCATTCTTGGACAATTTATCTGGGACGTTCGTCAGTATTTGTAGGTAGGTCTTCTGCACGGCCGGTCGGCTCTTTTGTAGGAGAATCAATATGCGTTGAACATGAGACCTTGATAGAACGGGATAGAAATTGAATAGTGCATGCGCTATTGCATCCGAACAGTCTTTGCCAGCCCACCGCGGCATTTCAATAATCCAGTTTATGTGCTGTGGTGAGAGAACACCTTGCTCAGCCAACATCGTCATGACGAAAGTAGCTTCCAGTCGGTCGCATTTGGGGGTCTCCGCATATCTCATCAAGGTATCAACGTCGCCCGTTGTGAATTGAATACCGCCATCATATGCGGTGACAGGTTGTATTTCCTGCAAAGAATCTGCCTCTACAACGTGTACAGGACGTTGAGTGAGGGGCCAATGACCGCGAAACATGATAAAGAGGATTTCGAGAGCTCGCCGTTTGCTCCTCTCGTTGCCGGTCCTAAGATACTCAAAGATCCGCTTGAATTGCGCCCTCGATGAACTCGATTCATAAAGGATATCTCCTACAGGAATGCGGTCATCGCCGCCAGAAATGCAGTCGATGTCAATGATCCGGTCAATCTGTTCGGGCGTCAAGGCATCGGCTAGACTTGACAGTATAGCTCGGCCGAAATTGGCACTTGTTTCATCTTCCACGATCGCCTGAAACAGAAGGTCGAAGTGTTTTGGCGGTAATCTGTGTCGTATACTTGGTAGGACTTCCCATGCCAGTGAGCAAAGCTCTTTCTTCAAGTTTTCCGACTTGAATTTGGTTCTATTGGTTGCTGCTTGTATAAGAAAATGGGTCGCCGCTTCATCATTCAACCTGCTGAGAGCCCAGATAGCGTCTTTGCGGAAAGCGGTTTGTCGCAACAAGTCCTTTAGTTTCCTCAGGATTAGCCTTTCCAATTTGGAGACTCTGGAGACTTCTCCATAGCACCCAGCTGCCAGAAATAGCCGTGAATGAATACAATTATCCTTGCATCCAGGCGAATAGATTCTCTTAACAAAGTCCTCTCCAGTAAGTCCAGCCAAGAACTTGATAACCTCCTTCCATTTTGGGTCCCACATTCGGTCAAGGATGTACGCAATTCGCCGTCCCTCCTGGGTTGCCCATTTAGCAGCCAGGTATTCTTGAAACGACTGATGGCTAAAATATGAGAACTCGCCGATCCCTGGTGATCTATCGATGACGAGCTTTACCAGACCGTGCTTTAGCAGCCTTTCGATGGTTGTCCTGCGACTTCTCGTAAGTGGTTCACAAAATTCCACGGGGATCTTCTGTTTATAATTATTGACTAGAGCCTCATACGAAATTTCTGCAAGGGCATGGTACACTCTTGTATCAACATCAATGTCTGATCGAAGCTTTTCATGCTTGTATCCCGTAAGGGGTCTGAGTATGTACCGTGTGAACTGTTCATAGAGGCCGACACGGTTTTTGATACCCTCATCTTGCTTCCTTTCGATTAGGGTCCGAACCATGTGGGCCAGCATAGGTATGCCCATGAGTTCGCGGCACGACTCGCAAACGTCACAAGCCCGACTATAGTGTTTGCCAAAAAATTTCCTTTGTGCTCCAGTGTCAAACGGCTTCAGTCGCAGAAACTTGACATCGGCAACATCTTCGTAGCTTATGACTGCAAAAGGCCTCGCAGCTACGATGAGGTTTTGGTGAAAGATACCTAATAACTTGGCAAGTAAGTCACCGTAGTCTGTACCTACCCCGCCTATTTGGTCCAGTCCATCAACAAGAAGCTTGACTTTACCGAAATGCGTCTTGAGATATGTTGTAACTTGAGTCTTGGGAAGGTCTATCTCAAGTAGTTCTATAAGATGGGAAATGACACCTTCGACATCTTGGAACTTCAAACCTTCTAACCTGGAGGCATGCACGAAGATTGGCAGGAATTCTCCTTGCTCGAGAATCTTAAGCTGCAAGTATCGCAATATTGTTGTCTTGCCTGTCCCTGTATCTGAACTCAGAACGTAAGGGCCCTGTAGGCGCAGAAGCTGATCAGAGGCAAAGTCCTTCCAAGACCGATTATGGTCTTCCGGAGGCGGCTGGGATTCCCGGTACGGTAAGTTGGGGCCGCGTGCCTGCCTGTCTGGCACAGATCCCATTTCCATTATGAGGGGTTGGTAGTCACGTTTTCTATTGTGGAGTTTCTTGGCGAGGTGCGACATTGCCTCTGTTCTGAGTTTTTCTTTCAAGTTATGTTCAATTTCTTGGAGATCACCTTCAGGCCTGCTTTCCTTTTGTGGGCCGGTTTCATCTGTAAGCAGTAAGTCCTTGATTTGGACATTCAAGGTCTGAGCAACGACGCTAAGAGTCGTTACATAGATCGGCTTCTCCCTCTCCATTCGTTCGACCGACGATTTGGGTACCCCCGCCTTTTCGGCAAGTTCTTCCTGAGTCCACCCATTAAGATGCCTCGCTTGCCGGACTTTGGCTCCATCGCAGAGAACTGTATTGGCTCGTGCAACCATCTCAAGACCAGATAACGATTAGCTGGCGAGTAACTGACGACATCGGTCAGCCTGATAGTTCGTATTATTGTAACAGTGTTTGAGAAGTCTCTCAAGCTGAGTCATGTGCTTGGCTAGGGTGAGCCTAACCAGAAACGTAGGGTAGATCGGCGAGTATGACGCAAGAGGCAAAAAGAACGTTGATTGATGACAAAGTCAGGGAGAAGCTTAGGCTTCTGACGGAGCTGTTGCCGCGACTTCAGGATGCTATGGCAAGAGCCGAGCAAGCCTGTGCCGAGGCACGCCCCATCTTGCATCAAGCATCCAGTTGCCTTCAATACTTTGCAGAAGCTGGCCTTATGTCAGTCTGGCCATCTGATCTGTACTTGGTAAACGAGAACGGCAATAGGCGTATTGTGACTGGCAACACGGCTGAGCAAATCCGCCGAAGCTGGTCTGGCGATTTCCTGCTCGATCTTCCTCGGCAGACACTACATATCAAAAGAGCAAAGAAAGGGCAGAAATTGCGGCTTGGAGGTGAGCGACTTCACTGGGGGGTCGAGCAAGTCCTCATAGTGGGAATGTCACAACCTGGTGTTCCTTTTGGGTACCACACCTTCAGTAGGCGCGACCCAAAGGGTAGTGGGATAGGCAGTGTCAAAACCCTCACACGATATGTTCGTAAGGCGAGGCAGGCCATAGGTGATATTGCATACGAAACCCGCTACGTCCACAAAGTAAGAGTTGACCCTAACGAGTCGCCATCCAGGTGGGGGTACGTATTTGATGATCGCTGGGACTATCTGGTGATTGCAACATGCCCGCCGGACATAGCAAATAAATCTCGGAAATCAATAGTACAGTCAAGAGATGACGGCAGTTCAGTCTATAGCTTGTATCCATAATCGATGGTAGAAGCTGGCAACAATTGAAGAAAGTCGCATTGCAGAGACTTAATCGGTGGCAGATTCCTCAGCACAACCGAATTTTGACCAGAGATCGTTCGAGCGGCTCAGAGAAAGACTGCAGGCAGACTTGCCGGCGCTGGAGAGACTGGTTACCGCAATCCGCGAGTTCTGCTCGCAAAAGCCAGCTCTATCGACATCATTACCTTGTAAGTCGTGCCCGAAAAGTGGTATGCCTCACGACCCATGCGAGCGTCTTGAGGCGTATCTTGATGGTGTTTACCGGGGCAAGCTTCACGGCGAGACGACATTTGGCGTGAACTTGGATGAGGTCCTAGCTCAGAAAGCGGGGTCAGGGCAAGAGGATGGCGATGAGACGGCGAGGAAAAGAGATCGTGGGACATTCCGACGCTTTAGAAAGGTGGAGCCATTTGATGCGATGGAGTCGTACAAGCCATGCTGGCACCTGCTCAGCCATAAGCAGCGGGAAGTGGTGCATCTGCATTATGGCAAACGGAAACGCAATAGTGAGATTGGCGTGCTTCTCGACAAGAAACCCAGCACTGTCAGCGGCCTGCTTAAGAGGGCCAAGAAAATAAAGGAAGAATATGATGCAGAAATGCGAAGGCAGGAGTTCAAACTCCAGCGAGAGCTTGAAACGAAATTTGGTGAAATTTGACGAACTGGTGCGAAATTCGGTTGGACTTACAGGGGGGCGCACTTGGTTGTACGAAGGTATTGGGGTCTGAACGAAGCGGTCGCCAACTGCAGTATTGGAGGTTTATTCGGCTACAGAATTTTGGAGGACTTCAGTATGGATTCGCTAGATGTGACCAATAAATGCAGAAAGAAGGGTGAGGTGGAGGCGCCCGTCGCAGCGCCGGCCGAAAAAAGACCGGAGGTTCATGACATCCCTATAGAGAGTATTAAGGTCAACGAGTGCTGGATACGCAGTGACTTACAAGAGGGGTTGGATTCGTTGGCTGAATCGATCGATATAGACGGTCTCCAGCAGTATCCGGCGGTCCGTGATAATGGCGACGGTTCGTACACGCTCATTTACGGGCACAGGCGATACTTTGCCTGCAAAGAATTGGGGTACAAGACAGTCTCCTGCATTGTCATGGACGTCACGGCCGAGAACGCAGCGTTCCTTCTTCTCATAGAGAATCTTCAAAGAAGGCAGCTTCACCCTTTAGACGAGGCAAGAACGATCAAGAAACTTGCCGAGGCGTACAAACTAAGGGAAGTCGAGATTGCCCGGCGTCTCAGGTGGAACCCGAGCGTGGTCAATGAGCGGCTGAAAGTTCTGGAGTTGCCAGAGCACATGTTGGCAAAAGTCGGTACCGATCCTGAAAGTCGTCTAACATTTACGCATCTTCTGGCACTGGCCAGGCACTGGGATCGCGACCGGTCAGATCGACAGTTCGAGGTGAGCGGGCTCTACAATAAGGCAATGCAATATCACATATCTACAACCGAGTTGAAAGCCCTCGTTACCCTCTTACAAGAAAGAAAATCCAACCTGCTCCCCAAGAACCTGCGAGATCGCCTGCTGGGCAGTAGGTCGATGACCGCCGCGGTAGCCAGACTGTACTTGGCCCCTGAAAGTGTGGTAACAGGAGACGGTGATAAGGCCAAGCGGATGCGAGAAGTCGCACAATCGCTCGACAAACAGGAACTCGAACGCCTGATCGTCAAGGCAGTCGACGCGGAGTGGCCTTACGAAAAAATCCGTCAGAGGATTTTGGACATAGTGGAGTCCCGCTTGCTAGACGGTAGGAAGACGGCGGCGAGCCGTCAATCAGGGCTTCAACAGTTGGTTTTGAAGATTTCGGAGCTCAGCAAAAGACTTCACGATACTCGTGAGGAAATCGAAGATATCGCAAAGTCAAATCCGAAACAGTTCGGTACCCTTTGGGAGGCGATGGTGCAACTCCACAAGCGGTTGGATCCTATAGAAGCATTGGTTGCCAAAACATTCATGGGCGACGGGCTTAAGCAACAGAGTTCAACTGAAGAACCAGAAAATTTAGCTGTTGGTTGAGTTACCGGGATAGTCGTTCACGAAGATGGATGGCCTTCACGGCCCAATTGCTCGGCAGCATAGACGCAAACCTCCATGGCAGCGAATCTCGTGCGATGAGTGTGAGTATTGGCCGCCGCCCGAGTATTGGTTAAGGCACAGAATGGCAATAGGCGCAAAATACAAGACCCAAAAAGTTAGCCGTTACCGCTTATCTGAGTTGATGAAATTCATCTTAGCCACATCGGCGACGGAATTGAGCGAGGCGAGATTGTTGAGAAGCGTTACGGACTTGAACGTCGCTACTGCGATTACTATACCGATCCGTGTATGCGTGCGAAAGAACTACGCGACTACGAACAGCTCTATCGCAAGAAGCAGCCGGTGATTACTAGGACCCTCAGTCGCCTTGAAAAGAACGGCTTGGTGCGATTAACGCGGCGCGACCGGTATGTTAAGAAAGTTGAGCTTACGCTCAAAGGCACAAGAATTGTCCGAGAATTGACTGTAGGCGAAAGCGTCACTATTTGAAGAAAAAGAGGGCAGGATAAAAAGGCCGGCCCAACCCTTTACTGTCGTGCCGGCCCAACCGACCACCAGAAAGTGCGGCCGGGTCTGCTACATTTTCAGACCCTGCCAATAAAAGTCAAGTCCAAAGCAAGCGAAGAGATGAATTGTCTGTTCATTGCCAATGAACATTAATGTTGAAGGAGACAGGACTATGAACGACTTAACAGACCATACGACTTTAAAAGAGAAACTCGAAACTTATCTTAGCAGAGCCTGCCAAGCTGAGGTAGACGGAAATTACGCAGAAGCGGAACGTCATTTCCGATATGCACTGTTTTGCGAAGGTTATCTACGGCCTGACGTAGGTGGCGCCAGAGCGCACGCAGACCGCGCAGGACCAGTATATCCAGGCACTCGATTACAGGGCGAATATGCCGTCACGGGAGATGACAATGAGACGCAAACGACAAATTGACGGGTGCATGGTTCAGATCCAGGTGGACTGCCATGCCAAGATTCGCAAGAGGATGCGCGCAAATCTGGCAGATGCAGCAAGGGACAGGGTAAATGTGGAAGGTGCCGGGATTGCCAGGGCCATATTGGAAAGCACAGAAGTGAAACCTCAGGTGGCAGTAGCAGGGACATCTGTCAGCACCGTTAGACCAAGTCCGTCAGTATGTATTGCCCAGCCAGTCCAGCCACCGGGATCGAGAAGATGGCACTGGGCTAAAGCCGGTTTTCGCAAAGCGGCCAAATATATATCCGGTTCGATAAAGACCAAGCGAGTTTTGCGGCCGGCGCATTGGTGCGCATGAAACAAGTGCTGACAAAGTAGCAGAGGTAGTTGTTAACCGCATTAGTATTTAGAAGGATGCTTGTATCAGGAGGTTAGACGAGATTGATGATGTGTAGTCGGCGAATTTTGGAATTCGTGGATCACGAAAAAGCACGCCGTTGGCTGCAATCGGTTTGTAGGCCCACGCTTGTAATACCCGACTTCTTTGAACAAATGGGTTTTCCATCGTGGTTTGTCCCGGCAGTACTTCAAAAAACACAGAAAAGTCAAATGCGTGGGCAGCGTAGTCAGGGGAGGTCTTTGGGGGTGTTGGCGAAATAGACTTTCTTTGGGGATCGGTTCACGCCACTGGCGCAGATACTTCCCAGGCACGCAGGAGCCCAGTACCAGCAACGAGGACGAGAATGTGTGCCGAGGCCTGCATCAAAGCGTTAGAGCAGATTGAGAGTGAAGAGCAAATAGCCGGCAGACTGTCGGACTCTGGAGCAAAGACCGTCGTCGGCCAAGAAATATCTGAGGCTTGGCAATAGTATCAACAAGGAGACAAGCTTGATGGCACTTGGACAACCACAAATTGATCTATGGGCGTTGATTCTCAAGATTGCCCAGTGGGCAGCGCGGATACCGCTGGCTGTATTGGCCATTTTCATCGCTGGCTGCATTGGATTTTTAGGCTATTACCTCGTCCTTCGTACTACTCAATATGTCTGGGTGAGGTGGCTGCAAAATCCATGGTATTAAGAACTGGCATGACCGCAGGTCGTCAAAATATATTCAATTCGCAGCAGTCGCCGCTGACACCCGGTAGGGTAATCACAAGGGTTAAGCGGTACGTATCACCTACCGGTCAAGTGGTCGAGCTGCGGTGGGTTACCACCACATTGCGGGACCAGCAAGGCGTATGGCATACCGAAGAGACAGTTGAAGTAGATCCGCCTTTGGCGGACGGGACCACTCCGAGCGACTGTAGTTCCCTCCAGGAATGCCGTAGGTGCCGTAGCCTTATCACAAGGTCATGCTGTTGTAAGAATTGTCGCTTGATTTTTTGCGAGCCATGCACAGTGGAGATCGAGATAGAAGGGCAGAAGGCCAGAGTGTGCTTGGAGTGTGCAGAAGGTATTCGCCATCCGTTTTGGCATCTGGCCAAAAAAGTTATTTGGGGATAGCGTCAGCTATGTTTGAGAATCTGGGGAATAAACAACCTCTGCGACGACGCAAGCGTTACGGCGATGGCTATGAGATTAGCAACTTGATATCCGGTCGGCATCTCACTGCACAGCAGGTCGCGGAGCTCATGTTAAGACGGCCTGATTTGCGCATGAGCGACAACGCAGGGAATGCTGAACTGGCTGAGCTCTTGACGGGTAATCCGGCCGATCAGCATGTTCAGGAATTATTCCAACTGGTAGTACAGGATCAAGTCGGTCAGGCAATTGTGGCCGATGACGAGTTTCTTGGTGCTTATCCGCCCAAAGGCAGCATTGTGTATCCAGATGATTTTCTTGCCCTGGGAACCATGCCGACTGGCGACCAGATAGGAATAATAATTAGTCAGCTAACCGGCAACGTTTTGCTCGTAGGCCCAACAAAAAGCGCGAAGACCTCACTTCTTACCATCTTGTTGTCTTTTCCCGAGCTGCTGAAGACAGTGAGGATAGTCGCATTCGTAAAGAAACAGGAACTGCGTCATCTTGCTGTGATACCGCACCTACACGACCTGATAATAGTGTTTAAGCTGGGAGAGTTGGTCTTGTGTTACTTTGAGCCGCCACTTGGCGTGCCGGAGGATGCTTGGAACAACGAATCGACCAGGATATTTGCGCAGTGTTATGAGCGATATTCGGCCCAGCGTCTTATGGGCGATAAGGTGGCCGAGCTCATGGCAAACCATCCCGAAGGTGTTTATCCGACACTCAGACAGGTCGTCGTGGCCCTTGATGCTTTCAAACCCCGTTTTGGCATGCGGGAAGCAGCTTATAAAGAGTCAATCCTCTGGTGCCTTAAGGACCTGCTCAACTGCACCAGCACTGGCGGCACCTCTATTTGGGACTACAGATCGAGCACCTTTTTGTCAGAGCTCTATTCAACACCAGGCCTGTGCATCATCGAGGCTGAGGCGCTGCCGCAGGAGCATCTTAGCTTTATTGCCACGTATTTTATGCGGTGGTTGTATTTGAAGCGTGTGTATTCGGGGGAGGAAGCCCTATGATTTGCTTACACACCGGTGAAGACATAACACCTGGAGTCCAGAGACAAAAGGACTGGGAGACTCCTGGGGGCCTGGCCCCTTTAGCCGAGTGCATGTTCATGGGCCAACGGTATGGGATGGGGGTTATATATGTCACGCATACCCTAAGCGGCACGAGTCCGATCATTCGTCAGAATGCCCAAACCATAATTGTGACGAATCTGTCAGGCGAGAATCCTCGGCTGGTCTGTGACGCACTGGCTGTGACGCCAGAGCAGGCTGAGAGGATCAAAACCCTCAGGCCAGGGGAATTCGCAATCTTGAATCCTGTGCTGTGGGGTAAGTGTGTTTATGCCACTTTTGACAAGCCCCAAATACCAGGCAAATTACAGGAAGCAGAGCGTCGGCAGGCAGTTAAGAGGTTTTTAGCAAAAGTGAAGGCCTGTGCTCCGGCACCGATGGATGCATTCAGACCAACTCCATCGACGCCTACAGCTGAAACCAATAGCGCCCACTGTGTTGAGCAAAAGCTTAATTCGACAGATATCCAGATGCTGGTCCACATCGTCACAGGCATTCCACACTCGATGTGCAAGATTTACAGGATCATGGGTCTTAGTCGTACCCAAGGCAGAAGGATTGTCACGCGGCTGGAATCCATTGGCGCGATCATCCTGCATGCTATTGCCACGGGCAAACGCGGAGGCCGGCTGCTCTTTCCTGAGACAACAGATTTTGGCTGGCAGATCCTGGCAGGCAAAGGAATCCGACGCCCAGCAGCCAAAACGAACGGTACCTTCGTGCATGAGCTGGCTGCCCGGCTTATCGAAGCGCGGGAGCGCGAACGCTCGAGGGCTGTCACATTCGAAGTTGATGTTGGTGGCAAGCGGGCAGATGGCTTGTCGACCGATAGGGCAACAGGTACGAAAAGCATCTGGCAAATTGGGACAAGCTCGCCTGACCGAGAGGCTGACAGCATCGAGGCGATAGTGAGATTACCTCTTATGCAAACCAGCGATCTTGTCTGCGTCGCACGAGACGCGAAATTCGCCAAGGAGTTGACGAAACTGCTCAAAAAGAAGGACCCATCCGGGGGGCTCTTAAACAGTGTGGAGATCAAGACGATTGCAGACTTTGTGGACCTATGAGGTTGGTTATATGTTTTGTTATCAATAATGTAAGGAGCGAAATATGTTTGAAAGACAAAAAGAACCAGAGGATAGAACGGTAGTAAGAGATGAGAAAGAGTACGAGCACTTGGCTCAGAGGGCTGCAGTGTTGTTGGCAAACAGCTTTAAGGTCCTGACCGATGGCTCAATCAGGAAAGTTACGGACCAATTGGTTATTGATTTGGCACCTTTGCGCAGTCAACTAAGCCAAAGCCTCTACAAGCAGCAGCAAATTTTGGACCCAGTACCTGCTAAGCTGACACAGGTGGAGACGCAGCTAACCAAAGTACAGACGAGCCAACAGCAGGTTATCTACTCGCTTGAGCACATTGAAAAGCAGTTGGAGCAGCATAATGCCGAGAGCAAACTGCTCGAAAATGCCAGTCAAGAGAACCATCTGCTCAGTAAAGAGCATTACCAGGAACACGTAATTCAGCCCATGGTACGTTCTTTGTTCCCTCTCTTTGACTTTATTGAAGAGACAAGATGCAGCATGGCTGAGCACGACGATAATGGTGAGATTCAGGAGTTTGTAGAGGGAGTATTCATTCAGCTTCGGCAGTTCTTGTCAGCTTATGAAATCGAGCCAATTTGGCACAAGCCCAGGGCCAAATTCAATCCCAGCCTGATGAAACCTGTTAAGACCGTTGCCACTGACAATAGTCAATTGGATAGTCGCGTTGCAAAGTCGTTACAGGCTGGCTTTTGGTGGCGAAGAGAGAGAATACTTCGTTTTGAGACTGTGACACTATACAAGTTTAGGGAGGCTAAACTAATAGCAGTAAGAAAGGAAAGGAGCGAATCATGATAGCAGGAACTGACGCAGGAAATTACCGTTTCAAAATGGCGGTGCCTGATGCTGCCGGCAATCCCAAACTAATTACCAACCGTTTTGGAGAGCCTTTCATTCGCAGCGTTGTGTATTTTGCCGAGGACGGCTCAATAATAGTCGGCACAGAGGCAGAAAATGCCGCACTAGCTGATCCTAAAAGAGCGGTTTTCGATTGGAAGCGGTCTATGGGGACAAAGAAGGCTTTGTACAAGGCCAAGAATGGCAAAAGTTATAGGGCAAAAGACATACTGGTCATATTGCTGAAAGAGGCTAAAGAAACTATCGAGGCTAAGACCGGCGAGGTCTGCGAAGAGGTTACTATTACAATCCCCGCAAATTATACCGATGTACAAAAACAACAGACCGAAGATGCCGCCGGCGAAGCGGGACTAAAGGTTCTGTACATGCCTAAGGAACCAACCGCTGCAGCCTTGGGGAATGAGCTTCACAAGCGTAAGAACAGCAAAGCTCTTGTCTTTGACCTGGGTGGTGGCACTTTTGATGTTTCCATCCTGGATAACAAAGGCAATGTATGTGAGGTAATTGCGACTAACGGTGATCCTAAACTGGGCGGCATAGATTTCAACAAGTGCCTGAGTGAAATTATTCTGGGACAATTCGAAAAGGCCCACGGCTACCGGCCAGACCCGAAGGATCATCCAGTCTTCGATCAGGATCTCTGCCAAAGAGTCGAGCAACTTAAACTTGCCCTGACGGTTCAACAGCAGTCCCAGGTGGTCCTTTCCTGTGACGGTGATTCGCTTACAGCCTCGGTCACGCGCGGCCAATTTAACGAGCGGGTGCGGTCTTTAGTAGAGACAGCAATTAAAACCACAGAAATGACCGTGAAGGATGCCAATCTTAGCTGGAATGACATCGACGAAGTATACGCAGTTGGAGGTGCTTCTTTACCCCCGATCGTTCGGGACGAACTGGAAAAGCTGTCTGGCAGGAAGATCTCACGCAGATGTGAACCTCATTGTGCGGCGGCGTTGGGTGCCGTAATAGCGGGCAGGCTGGAATATGCCCGCCTGGGAAAAGAATACCGGGTCAAGGGCGGGACTTTGCCTCCTCCGGATTTCTACGTGCGAGAAATACTGTCCCGATCTATTGGTGTGGCAGTGCTGGATGACAATGACAGGGAGCTGTGTTCTGAGATACTTACCAAAAATACGCGAATTCCTTCTATCCAGACCCGTACATATAAGATGAGTGAGCCTAACCAGAGTGAAGTGCTGATTCGCGTATTGGATGGTGAAGATGGGGCAGAGGCAAGCAAATGTGTTGAGCTCGGGCGTTTTGAACTAAAGGATTTGCCTGCCCGCCCTGATCTAATCGGCAGAATCGAAATCACAGTCAATCTTGATCGTAACGGCATGCTTACCGCAACCTCGCGCGACACGGAGAGCGGAAAGACTGCGGAAATGAAAATCACTTATAAGAACAAAGCTGAAGCCGCGTAGAGGCTGCTTCACACCGCCAAAATTAGGTTGAGCAAACTACGTGCAGTTAGAGAAAGGAAGGTGTCTTATGAAGTACATAAGCTTTGCGAATCGTGTTCTGGAGACCATACTCTTTGAGATTCTAATTGTAATAGTTGACCTGTCGGGCTCCATGAAGACCCGAGACTGGAAACCTTCCAGGAAGGCGGGGGCAATAGAAGCCAACAAGGAACTCATAAGGGTCAAGACCCAGCATTACCCGAAAGACGCGGTCGGGATCATCGGTTTCGGCACCGATGCTGAAATACTGCACGAACCTGTCCAGCTTGCCAAAGGAGCCGAAAGCTTGTACAAGGCGCTGAGAAGACTTCCGGATATGGGCTACACGAACTTCACTGCCGCTCTGAAACTGGCAGAGGCTTGCCTGTTCGGCAAACCAACATCCACCACTAAGACCGTCGCCAGCAGGAAAGTAACCGCATTTTTGTCATGGCTACTGTACGACAAGCCCCATCAGCCTTCACACCATATAGCAGAGAGTTTGTCAAGCGACAACTGCCTAAGAAGAATCATCATGTTGACAGACGGTGGCTACAACGAAGGCGGCTCACCATTTAAAGTGGCTGAGCGCTTAAAAGGTGGTGGAGTTATTATTGACTGTATAGGTATCGGAAGACGGGAAGACATAGACGAAAAGGCTATGAAGCAAATTGCCTCCCGTAATCCTGATGATGGGAGCATTCGCTACTGCTGGATAGGCGACCAACGGAAGCTGATCAAGAAATATGAGAGCCTGGCTCATCATATTCGTCCTGCTTAGGAGGCTTTGCCATGGGGATTATGTTTGGCTTGTTGTTGGTGATTCTTCATCTCGTGTGCATCGGGATTGACATAGCGATTTTCTTTCTGCTGATTCGCCTTGTGCTGATGCGGCGAAGCATAAGCTGGCTTGAGCGGTTGAATGATGTAGGCAGAGGGCTGGTCGATGCTGTCATTGTCAAGGCAGCTACAGTTTGGGACCGAGCGGTCCAAAAGCAGTTATCCGATAGAGGCGCATTTCTTGTCAGCCTTTTGGGCCTGTTGCTTGTAAGGCTCTTGCTGTGTGAAGCGGCAAGGTTGTTGTGAAACTTGATAATACAAATATGGGAACTGTCGCAAAAATAGGAGCCGGGTCAGAATCTCAGGCCAGAGATGCGATCCGACAGCAACGGCGTTTGTTGGGTCACGAAGATCATGGTGTCAGCGAATTGCGTGTGTTTGACCCTTGGCCCAAGGTCGCATATGCCGACAGCGAGGATGCTGTCATTGGCCTGTGTCTGGAGATGGAAGGAAGAGCACAGGGTGTCTACGTTGGAGTACAGCCTCGCCCGCTACGTTTGTTCGATTTGGCCCCCAACTGCTGGAGACCAGCGCGTTCGGGGCCTAATAGAAATTGTGCCTATGACAAGGACATCGAGTACATAAGAACCGTTTTCTTTGACATCGATGTTGTCTCTGCCGAGCATTCAAAAGGCCACCCAGCGTCTGATGAGGAACTCCTTCAGAGCCTACACGCTGCCCAACTGTTAGCTCAGGAAGATGGCTTGGCCTTGAGTTCCACAATCTGCTGCAGCGGTAATGGCCACTATGTCCTGGCACCTTTGGTCGCTATACCGGTGTACAGCGATGAAGAAGCGGCGAAATTCAAAAAGTTCTGCACGCAACTGGCCACTGAGATAGCCGGGCAGATTAGCGGGATTAAGTTCGATGCTGTGTTCAATCCTGGCCGTGTAATGAGGATCATGGGTACGACCAATCGTAAGGGCCAGGCTGTCCCAGGCAGACCGCACCGCCGGGCTTACTTTGTCACCGAGCCGATATTCGCCAGATCTGTGGCTTTACATCATATGATTCTCAATACCGATGTTGAGCCACTGCGTACTTCAAGCAATTTGCTGACGGTGGCTATACGCTGTGACTTGCACAAGCTTGAGCGATGCGAGTTCGTAAGATGGTGCAGACAAGATCCGTCGGCTGTTAGTGAACCGCTATGGTGGGCTCTTATAACAAACTTGGCCCATCTTCAGGGCGGCACCGAACTTATCCATGAGGTATCACGATTAGATACGATTCGCTACAACTACGCTGACACGCAGCGAAAGATTCAGAAAGCAATTGATGCCGGTTATCGGCCTGTCTCGTGCAGAACCATCGTCAGCGAAGCAATGATGCGTCCCGGTCGAGGACGATTTCAGTGTTCGCGGATAGGTAAGTGCCGGGCAAGAGCACCGATGTATCTGGCGTCATTGCGTACTGTTTATCAACGATAAGGAGTTTTTTATGGAAAAAGAAAATAAAAGTCCAGACAAGGTATTCAGTTGCGGCACCGTAAAGGCGGCTATTTGGGTTGGCCGTAAGGTTATAGACAATACCGTAGTTGAAGTCCACTCCATAAGAATTGACCGGTCATACAAGGACAAAGACACCGGTGAATGGAGATATACCACTACATTGGACACGGAAAGTTTGCCCAAGGTGGCGGTTGTCTCGATGGAGGCTTATAAGTACCTCCGATTGCGATCGCCGGAGCAGGATAGGACAGACGAGTTTTCGGTTGACAATGGTCGGCAAGATACAAGTAAGGTGCTGAGATGAAGGGACTGTTGCTGACTCTCACGACACCAATGCTAGCCGTATGTGCGGTAGCGATTTTCATAGTCCTTTTTGCCACGATACTGAGGGCGCTCAAGGAAATGTCGCTATTTACACATGGGACAAGCGTTGTTGTTGCTTTATCCGTTTCAGTTCTATGTCTGATCGGTCTGTACTATCTTCTCGTGCCTGACGGAGGCGGTCGTGCAGTTTCTGGGCATGCGTCTGAGGCCAACAGTCAAACCGGGATTGAGATAATTCTTCTACCCTATGCTGCGCTGGCGATAGCCATACTTCTGTGTCTGCTGTTTCTCGGAATAGGTAGGATATTTGTCGGCAGGCGACGAGCAGAATACCCAGAAAGGCAAAAAGCCACCGCAACAAGACCTGAGGAATATCAAAGTACAGATGATGAAGAGAAACGTATCAGGAAATAATGGCACGAAATGGCCCGATGGGCCGCTTATGCTCTCTGGTCCAATCACACCTTCAGTTCCTGTTTGGTGGCAATGGAGGTCTATAGGTGGATTAGGCTGCGGCGCCTGAACAAAATAGTTTACCGTAACAAAAAGAAATCTTCGGAGTGCAACTATGGAAGAATACCGCTGGCGATTGAGAAATGGCATAACCCGCACGCGAGGCTTTGAGAAAAAACGCTTGGCACAATTCGCTGTCAACTGTGGACTCAAATGTGGACACGGCTGCACGTATTGCTCTACCGGTGCGGTCTTGCGGCGGCACAAGGCGTTTAAAGAGTTGAAACTAAATCCCTTTGAAAACAGCTACGCAATAGTCGATCCTAATACACCGGTGCGTGTGGCCCATGATGCTGCCAGAAAACGTGAAAGAGGCCTGGTAGAGCTATGCACGCTTGTAGATGCTTGGTCACCCGAAGCCCAGAAGTATGACTTGGGCAGACGCTGCCTTGAAGCCATCTTGTCTGAGCCAGGTTGGACTGTACGGATATTGACAAAAAATGTCGCAATAGCAAAAGACTTTGACGTGATTGAGCAACACAAGTCCCGAGTGTTATTTGGCATGAGCATTACCGCAACACCAAACAAGAGCTACATAATGTCGGCCGTGGAGCCGTACGCCTCCTTGAATTCCGATCGCATTGCTCTTCTGCACGAAGCTCACAGGCGAGGCTTCCGTACTTATGTGATGTTTTGTCCACTTTTACCCGGGATCAGCGATTGGAGTTTCATGATTGATGAGCTGGTAAGGATTGCTACTGAATGCGAGGCTGAGGAGGTATTTGTTGAACCTGTCAACTTGCGAGGGCGGGCACTGACCTTGACCTGTAGGGCCCTATGGAACAACGGTTATGCAGATGATGCTACTGTGGTGGCAAGCATTAGGAATAAAGAGGCCTGGTCCCTATATGCAAGGGAGCTGATTGTCAAAGTGCAAGAAAGTGTACGAAAACAATACGACATTAGTCGCCTGAGATTCTTGCTGTATCCATCGAGGCTCGAACAAGAGCATATAGCCCGAATCAAAGAGGATGATGCCGGTGTTATCTGGCTTGGTAAAGAGTAACGTAGATTAAAGAAGGGAGCAGTAAAATGAAAGAGTGCATTATTTCAATCCTTCCAAACATCGTGCTTGTAGTGGCGATAGCTGGCCCCTGTAGAGGCAGCAATGTTTTACCATGTGGACCAAACCGGCCATATCTCGAAAGTACTTGCAGGACATAAATTATCGACGGAGTAGATCTGGGTTTCCAGAGCTATGTGGATTTCGTTAGTCACCGAGTATGGTAAGGAGAAAGACGATGGAAGAGATGGATGCGGATGAGTATTTCGCTATGCTGGAGGAAGAAGCACGTAAAGAAAACGCAGAAGAGGAATATCAGATGTATGCGGCCTATCGACTTGGTTCGCTGAGGGAAGAAATAGACAAACTGAAAACCATGATAGCTGATTTGATAAGCAAGATAAAGCAGCAAAAGGGGGACGTATCGGAAAAAGACAAGCAGTGCTGAAGGAGACCCCCAAAACCGATACAAAGTGCTTCACGGCCTCACGACAATTGTGGTTATTGCCGCGACCAGCTTTGACCTATGTCGGCCCAGGCAACAGCGATGGAATTTGCAGAATGGTGGATGCGGTGTTTTTGGACACCTTAGGAGCAACACAGTGCTCGCGTACCTGATCTGTTTGGGCAACTGAGTGTCTGAAGCCTGTGAAAGATCATATGAAAAGCCTCATATCACAAAGTAATAATGATGGTAGACTCGAAGTGTATCCCGAAAGTCTTACCGATGCTGCCTCGGTCGGATACGTTCTATCTGCCGGAACACCGGAGGATCTACGGTGCTCTAGTCTTCCGCCGCAATCCTACGGGTGCAAACCCGTAGATGGAGTTTACCGCCAAAAGGTGGGCGGGCAAAGCCCGAACCCGCTATGCCACGGGTTTCTACCCGTGGTTGTTGACTCGAGCTCTATATCGCCAATAAACCGATCACTGCTATTTCGCTAAGAACGGAACTAAAGGAGCAAAGTAAGCTCAAAGAGATCGGCGGTGTGAAATACATGGGCAAAATCATGGAGAGCGTGCCGTCAAACGGACGACAAAGGCGGAGCCAGCAGCATCGGCGAACCAAGAAAATGGGTGTCGCCAGATTGCCAGCGTGTCAAAAGGAAGATGGGACCCGATGAAGCGAATGTTGATTTGCAGACGACCAGACTGCAACGAACCTGCGTTGCGAAACAAGGACCTGTGCTGTGAGCACCAGCGACAATAACAGACTTTTCAGTTTTATGCCGCTCATGCCGGACGGAGCGCCTGCTCCGGCAGTGATGCTCGAAGCGGACCTTATCCGGTTTCTACGGCTGGACGAACTCGGCGTTAAGAATCCAGCTAACACTCTGCGATACTACCGGGAGCGCGGCAAGCTCCGGGCTACAAGGATAGGGAATCGAAACTGCTACACCATCGAGGCAGCTTTGGAGTTTTTGCAAAAAATGACGAAAAAATGTGAAGAAACGACTTGACAGGCATGCAGACTTCTGCATGTAATTAGTGGCAGCATGTTAGATATGAGACAGGCCATTTTGAAGCAGATTGAAAAATCCGGCTTGACGATCAATCAGTTCGCCAAGCGAGTGGAGGACAAGGTGCCGCGTCGTACCGTGTATGCATACTTGTGCGGTGAAGAAGATAGCCTGTCGAAAACGGTGTCGATTCTACTGGAGGCAGTAGGCCTGACTATTACTACCACTAAGAGGGCCAAGAGGGCCAGAAAGACCAGCTATAGGCAATCAAGTATGAAATAAGAAATTTTGTCGTTTTGCTCTTTGGCAAGTGAAGATTCCTCGGGATTAGTTAGGGCGACCTTCCGGTAGATAGTCGCGTTTGTCTGTTAGGATTCGCCAAGTGATGTGACACAGTTTAATAGAGGTCGCCGTAACAGCGGCTTTGTGCTTGAGACCACCGGCCATTTTTCGCAGCCAGTAGTCTCTGATTTCACCTTCTTGGTAAATGGCTTGAAAAGCCATATTCCAAAGGGTCTCTCGCAGAAAAGGCGAACCGCGTTTACTGATGTGTCGGTAGGAGGCTTCATACTGGCTGGTTTGAAAAACGCTCACGTCCAACCCTGCGAAAGCCACCAACTGATCCGGTCTCTCGAAGGTCGTGATAGGATCCGTTTCGCCAAAGAGGCTGACAGCTCTGATCGGATCGATGCCCGGCAAGCTGAAGATGTAAGCGGGCAGGCCTTTGGCCAAGTGGGCAATCTCTTGCTCCAGCTTCTCGCGGATAGGGCGAACGGCGTCAATCTGTGTCAGCAACGTTCGGATGCCGATACGAGCTCCCTCTAAGCTGCGGTGCATACCGGCTGAGTTGGCCGCCGCGTGCCAGACTTTTTTCGCCTGGACCTGTGCGTATTTGCCTCGGGATGCTCTTCGAATCAGTTCAGACAGGTTTTCTTGAGGCATGCTTAGCACATCTCCCGGTGTGGGCGCTGTATAGAGCAGTTTTCGCCCCGTCGCGCAGAACGGATTCTTGAAGAGATCTTCGTATTCTGGCCAGACCGGATGCAGGCGCGACCAGATCAACTGCTTCAAAGAAGCGGTCTGTTGCACCAGACGACACCGCAGGCGGGTCAGTTGTCGGCAGGTCATCCCCAATTCGCCCGGCATCAGGGCGGCTTTGTATTCGCCGTTTTTGAGCAGCGCGGCAATGTGAAAGGCATCGAGCTTGTCTGTCTTGCGTTTTCGTATGCCTTTCTTGGCCTGTTGGGCTGTTTGGATGGGATTCAAGACGGCCACGTGATAGCCGTGGCGAACCAGAAAATGGTGCAGACTATACCAGTAGTGTGCGGTCGCTTCCATGCCCAGCATAATGGTATGGGATAGACCTATGTTCTTAAGGGATTGCAGGAGACGTTGATAGCCCTCTTTGTCGTTTGTAAAGGACCGTGGTCTGAGTATTGTTTGACCCTCTCGGTCAATCACACAGAAGACATGTTTGCGTTTGGCCACGTCGATGCCACAAAAATGGATGTATCGTTTCTTTTTGTCCATCAGGTTATACTCCTTCGTGTCCTGATCAGGGGGTCCAGGCGACCTTGCCAGTCCGCAACCTTATTTGTTATACGGAGCGTTCCACGTGCCGTGGTCTCCAACCAGCTCATACGCGGCTTTCTGATAAGGGCCAGGGCCAGCAGTCTTTCTGACGAGGCCAAGCCTCAAGGAGCATGCACGCTGCTTATGCCCTGATCTGTTTTTGTTAACCGGTTCCAGTTATTGGTTAATGCGTGAGTCGCATCTTGCATTATCTGGTTGACAAAATTCGGTGCTTTACTCTCAATAGGCAGTATCTGGTAGTATCCACTGGGTGAGAGGACCGTGTAGGCTTCGAAGGCCACCAACTTGAAGTTAATCAGCCGATCTCGTGCGATTTCAAACTGGCGAAAATCAAACGAGAGGGCATCGCAAATCTTCTCCTTACGATAGAAGCTGACGCCGTTGCGATCTGCGGCCAGGACCAGAAACAGATACAGTGCCATATCCTGGTGGGTCATCACCTGCAGAAAGCCATTTCGCAAAAGGCGATGATCAATCCAGGCAAAGGAACTTTTGATTTTTCTGATATTTTGGGGTTGCGGTATATGGCTTTTTCGCATAGTGTGTCTCCACGAAATCTTCATATAGCCGCCCCCATCGTCCCGCCCACTTGATGGACTTTAAAGAAAAAAAGAAGATTTCGCATTTTTGGGACAATTCTTCAAGGGCGGCTTTTTTCATTCCTGAGGATCTTCCAAAAAGTGTATTCGGTTTCAGCTTATTAGCCGGAAGTAAAAGTGGACCAACATCCATCTATGAAGCCCCGTAAGGGCAAGTAAAAGTAAAGGTGATCCGATGGGATCAATAACCAAAATCATTAACTGTACTATATAAGGAGCAGAAGAGATGATTAGAAAAATGGGACTGTACCGGGACAAACGCAACAAGCGAAGGCCCTGGGTTGTTCGGTGGTTCGGCGAATATGACCCGAACAGCGGGAAGCAACGGCGCTACAGTCAGTCTTTCAGGCTCAAGGCCGAAGCCGAGGCGTTCATGGCTGAGCAGACCGCCGCTTTCAGAAAGGGTCAGCGCCGAGATAAGCCCGAAGAAATCAGGCTCGAAGATTTTTGCAGAGACTGGCTAAAGGTAAAGAAGACGCAAGTCAGACCGGAGACCGTGAAACTGTACGGGCATACGATACGGCGGCTGCTTAGCTACTTTGGAGCGGACCACTTGCTTGCCATGATCGGGCCGCGAGCAGCCGCTATGTTTATGGCGGAGCTAAGACCGATGAGGGGTGAAACGCTTTCGGCTTGGACGGTACACAGAACGGTGCGCAACTGCAAAACCATCTTTACAGATGCTGTCAACTGGCAACTGATTATTCAAAACCCGTTTAAGACGGTTAAGGCTCCGAAGCTCCCTCCTACAGAGTGGTACTATCTGAGGCCGGACGAATACAAGAGGCTTCTTAAAGCCACACCTGGCCTCCGCTGCAAGACCCTTTACGCACTGGCCTACACTACTGGCCTGAGATTCGGGGAACTGTACTTCCTCACGTGGGCAGATGTTGACTTTGAAAAGGGCGAAATAAGAATCTCGAATCGTCCAGGCACAGCAACGATGCCCCCGTTCCACGTCAAAGACTACGAGGCAAGGACAATCGCGCTGCCGAAGCACACCCAGAATATCCTGGAAGATTTGAAAACCTATAATGAGGCAACGGACCAGACGCCGTGTGTGTTGCTTGATGACCGGCGATATAAGACAGTGCTTACTAAGTACCAAGTATACCGGCAACAGAAGCGCCCCTGGCGAAATCAGGATATGGCCAATAACACCTTGCGTGAGTTTCGCCGTCACCTACGACATGCGGCGATTGAACCGGACGACAGCTTGACAATCCATACTCTGCGAAAGTGCTGCATTCAGAACTGGGCAGACACAATCTCTAACCCTGAAGTGGTCCGGGTCCTGGCTGGCCATGGGGACCTCAAGACGACTATGCAATACTACTGTCAGGCGGGCAGAGAACAGCGGCAAAGAGCAGCTGAAGCAGTGGATTTACTTCTGGCTGAAGCAAAATAAAACTGACGTATAAATGACGTATGAAGGCAATTTGGGACAAAATCAGAGAAACGCTCAATTCCAACAGGGGGGATAAGTACTTGTGGGCATGGCACTTAAGGCTAATGGGAGTGCAGGGACTCGAACCCTGGACCTACGGCTTAAAAGGCCGTTGCTCTACCGCCTGAGCTACACTCCCAAGAAATTCTAAGTCATGGCAATATAACAACTTCCTGAAGACGCTGTCAACCATTTTTTAGCTCCCGAAAGTGGGCGTACCAAAACGTACCAATTTTTGGCGCATGCCCTCGGCAGTGGCGACCCTTGCACGGCGGACCAGATCATCTGTCACGGCGAGGTAGAACTTGTGGGTCGTGGCGAAACTTGCGTGACCTGCAAGGACCATCACATCATGCTCACTCATACCATTGGCCAACCACATGCTTATGGCTGTCCTCCGGAAATCATGGAAGGTTCCCTTCTTAACGCCCGCTTTTCTGAGAACCTTATTGAACTGTCGCCTAAAATTGTTCACGACCTTGAGCCGGGAATCAGTGAGGGTCCACTCTCCTTTCAGTCGCAGCACATTCTGGATGTGGTCATACCTTGCTGTGGGAACGAAGACGTAAGGATACTTTTCCGGCTGACGAGCTTGGTGATCTGCGAGCATCCGAACGATTTCCTCGGTCAGTGGAAGAGTGCGATGGTCAGCATCTTTTACAAGCCATTCCCAGGTCTCCTTTGTGTCTCGCTTGGCGTTGACTTCAATGGTCTGTGCATCGAAATCAACATCACCCCAGGTGCAATTTAAGAGCTCTGCCCGTCTCATCGCAGTGGCCAAGGCCACTGTGATAAGCACATCCCATTTCACAGATCTCTTTGCGTCCCACTCGCCGACATATTCCTGGGCAGCTTTAAGAATTTGTCTGCACTGCTCATCGGAGTAGACATTGATCTTCTTCTTGGGTGATTTCGGCATGGCAATATACTGCAACGGACTTTCATCAAGTTGTTTACGATTAACCGCCAGCTTAAACAGCCTCTTTAAAGCCCTAAGTTTCTTCGACACTGTTGCACTGCTATTGCCGCGATCGAGACATGCTTGGAGATACAACTCGCCATGTGCCAAGCTGACACTCCGAAAATCAATATTTCCAATTATCCCAATGAAATCGTTCATCGCCGCTCTTGTCTCACGCCGGGTACTTTCCCTGATCTGATCGCCCGTCCTTGCCAGGCTGTCCTCTGCGAAATCCCTGAGCTTCATAGCTCCAGGCTCAACATAGCCCATCCTAAGTTCCTTTTCCTTCTGGGCCCGTTGCCTTTTGGCTTTTCGCTGATCTGTATGACCAAGGCTCTCACATCTTCGTTTTCCATCTTCAGCTGTATAACGCAGGGCATAGGTAAATTCCCGGCCACCACGTCGTAGCCGTTTGTTGAGCCTCACCAACTGTTTCATATTACCTCCTTTCTGATGTCGGTTCAGCTCACACGATATGAACCGGATCATACTCGACCACAAACCAAAGCGCAAGTTCTATTTTCCGAAACCAGTTTCTTTTTCCAGCCATTCCAAAATGGCTTTTTTGGGGTACAAGGCCTTTCGGCATATATGAATTCTGGGCAACCCACGAATTCTTTTCAGATGTTCGATGACATTGTGATAGTCCTTTGAATTGCTGATCTCCGGTATCCTTAGGAAGTCAATAACCTCAGCCTCGGTCATCAACTCGGGGTTGCTGATAAACCCCGCCGGAACAGATTCGCATGGAGTCTCGCCGTTATCTGGGTTCGCTAACCGAACCGGATTATTGGGCATTTCACAGTTCATTGAGTTCTCACTGACCAGTCTGGTCTCTTTTGCTCTATTAGTGGGAGCGGGAATAACCTCGTGCTAATTTCAGTATGCGCGCCTATGCCGGACCCGATGGAGGTAGCTCAAGGCATGCATAGGGTAGAACACGCGGGATTTTTCAGATGCCCTGAAACTTCGTCCGCCATCTGACCGCTAACACCGGTGAAAGGGTATAGGTCCAGAGCGCCATAAACCAACTGATTCGTAGGGTTGCTGATGACGTTACGGCTGAAAACGACGGACTGTAGTATTCTGGAGTGGCTTGCAGAGTATAGAGTGTTGACGGTGAGCCAAATCGCGGCGATCTTTCACAAAAGCCGACAGGTTACCAGGAGACGTCTGCACGATCTTGAGGAAGGAGGATTCGTGGAAGTGATCGGCAGCGAGTTTGGGCGTGGCCGTGGCCGGCCTGAGAATTCGCTGGGTCTCGCGGAGCACGGTATAGACATTCTCAAAGAAAGAGGTCTGCTCGGCCAAGATGTACCATATGAGACGGTCCTTGGTGACTGTCTTTTTGCGGCCGGCCACCAACTCCTGCTGAATTGGTTCAGAATTCATCTGAAGGAGATCGAGAGGGTGTTGCCCAGGTTGAGTATCAAGGTTTTTGCCCAAAACTCCCCGTTCCTGCCCAGGGGTCAGGACGGCCAGATATTGATAACTGATTGTTCTCCAGTTCCAGGCTCTGGCATAAGAGGCATCAAATTCACACCTGACGCCGTGTTCGCCACGGCTGATTCGGTGGGAGGGAAGACGTGCCTGTTCTTCTTGGAGGTGGATCGCGGAACCGAGACAATGGCCAGTCCGAAACGCGATATGACAGATATACGCCAGAAGATTGTCAACTACCAGTGGTATTTTCAAAGCGGCGGCTACAAGCGGTATGAAGAAGTATTTGGAGCCAGTCTACGCGGGTTTCGGTTGCTTTTCCTGGCAAGTACTAATGGTCGTTTGGTGGCCTTGTGCAAATTGACCCAGGAGATGAAGCCGTCGAATTTCGTATGGCTGACCGAATGCGGTCGCCTTTTTGCTGATGGTGCTTCCGCCGAAATCTGGACCAAGGGCGGAGATCTTCGAGCCCCTCAGAGGTCCATTCTCGGTAGCCTCTACTGCCGGGTGCCATTGCCATAGTAGTGCAATCATAGCGGAAGCTGATCAGTGAGCACTCTGTAGTTTAGTGTTCACACCATGCTTTTCTTATTGTCTTGAGCACAACTACGAATCCCCTGCTTGCCAATTCCCAATGCAAGTTCCTAACCTTCTCAAGTTCGGGCTCGGGCAGCCTGTTCTTGCCCGAGTCGTATCCCAACCATACCACGCATGGATTGATATTCTTCACCCAATCAATCACGACATTCAGGTTAAAGTCCATCACCGGTTCAATTGTCACCATCTTGAGCGGGTGGTTTACTTGTAGGAAGTCTTTGTATCTCTGAGATGGTTTAGGGGCTTTCGAAATTCTTTCACACAGATCGTCCTTGTTGGTTTCCAACGTTGTCCCGAGAATTACATTCTTAGGAAAAATGGCCCTGTTGAAAGTCTTGGGGTCTTTTGATTGTGTGAGAAATGTCTTGTTTCGTTGTTGCCGTATCTTGTCTATTATACGTTGCAGATACTGGGTATCATCGCAACACGCTATGTCACCACTCGAGCAGGTGAATATAAATTCCATGTAATTTGTATTCGGCAGTCTCTGGTTCAGCCTCCCAGCATGGGGATGTGGAGTGAACTCGTAACATTCGGGGCAATGGTCCTTCGCCCATCTTTTCAGCTGTCTTTGGAACGAGCTTTTGCAGTAGATGCAACCATGCTCGCAGCCAGCAAAAGGATTCCATTGGTGAACTGACAGCTTATACATGTTGTTCTTCTTTTCCATCTGAATCACCTCTGCGAAAAGACGTAATCGAAGCGGCAGGTAAGCTCCAACAGTTTATCGAGAGCTTATCGCCGGTAGTATGTCGAGTCAAGATGTCCTCTCTGCCTCAAGCAGGTCCACTTCAATGAGCTTGCTTCCTTCTTTAGCCGTTCATCTCAAAATTCAGTAGAATCTGAGTGTACAGCCTATCTACCAACTCTTTTGGCAGATCAAGCACAATTTCACGGGTGCGACCGTACCTACCCCTGGAGAGTACCCGGCTTCGCAGCAAAGAGTAGATATCCAGCTCGGATATCAGATCCCCGAAGGCACGGCCTGTCAGCGGCCGCAATCCAACTCTGTTACAGAACAGCTTGTAAGCATCATAGCTTTCTCCGGTGCCGATAGATTCCGTTTCGGCTTTCTGTAAGGCCTCGATGACAGCGGCCATAGCCGCCTGGAGCTGCGCTGGTGCCGAGCGCAACAGTGTCAAGTGGCGGTCCTGGTCCAGTTCTGCGGCGGCCTGGTCAACCAATGAGAAGGTGATGCTGGTCCCTGCTTTCTCAGCTAAGTATGCGCTCTTGGCCAGCAGCGCGACCGCCTTGCGGGCATCTCCGTGATCGCGGCTGGCCATCGCTGCTATCTTCTCAATCACGCCCGGTTCAACGGCCTCCGGATGGAGGGCCTTTTCCACCCGGATGCGGAGTATGTGCTGCAGGTCAATTGCATCATAGGGTTTGAAAATCAGTTCATTGAGCTTGAGGAAGGACTTGACGCGGGGATCAAGGTGATCGGGCCAATCCAGGCGGTTGGAGACCAAAACGAGGATCAATTTGGCCGGAATTCGCTGAGGGAGTCTTCGCACCAGGAATGTCATGAAGTTGTCTCTGTCCCTGCGGATATTGTCCACCTCATCTATGAAGAGGATAAGATAACCCTGGTAGTCGGCGAGTTTCGTCTCGATCCGGATCATCATCTCCTCCAGGGAGATCCCTTTTTGGTACCTCTTGCTTGCGTTGAGCATGCAGGCAAGGTCGTTGAGCGCCCGAAAACAGGGTCTTGGATTCGAAAGGTCCAGGTGCTCATGGCGCATTGGTATGTTCTGGGCACGGCACATCTCCGATAACAGGTTCAAAAAGTAGCTCAGTGTGAGCGTCTTGCCTGTTCCCGTCTTGCCCCATACCGCCAGGTGGCAGGGGTGGTCGCCGCGTAGTATGGCTGAAAAGTGGCTGCTCAATTCCCGGATTTCAGTGTCGCGGACATTCGCATTGAAGATCTCTTCCAGCACTGCCAATTGTTCCGATCGAATCAGTTGTTCATCATCGAGGAAACGCCGGTCCTTGATGATCGCAGAGCCGACCATGTGCTGTATCTGGCTGAGTATCTTGGTGCGGACGTTTGTCAGTTCCATGCGAAAATCACCTCCAGATGTCTTCACTGGAAGTGCACCTATATAAATGTTGCGCTTTTCAGCAGCCCCAGAGGCAGAGTAATTTTCGCATGGAGAATGGAGCGCTGGGTATGCAGGTGTCTGTTTCCTGGCTTCGATTTCCGTTACCACTATCGAGTGAAATGGTCTCTGCAAAGTCCCTTTTCAAAAGATTTATAAGCGTCGTCTCTAATGAGTAGTAAGTAGAATAGTAGAGTATACCTATACTACTACTCCAGCGATCTGGAGTGGAAAACTACTCTCCCTCTGACTCAGAAGGCTGGTCAGATCCAGGTCTGGACGCGATGGATTTTACCGTTCTCGGCAAGAGCGAACAACGTAGGCTGTGGCAATAAGAGGTCTTTCCTGAACTGTATCATAAATCGCTCGAAGTGTATCATAATTCGCCGAAATGTATCATAAAGTTAATTTAGATAACTCTGAAATGTATCATAATTCGGCAAATCCGGCCTGAAATGTATCATAAATAGGGTCTGAGACACGCTGAAGTGTATCATAATTATTTTTGGAAAGTGGGCTTAACGCTCTGTGGTCAAAGGCCTTACAAAAAGTATCATAATCCGACTATATGTACTGGATTTTATCGGCAGTGCGCAGGTATCTCAAGGATAGGGAGGTTTTCCAAGGGAATGTGAAGGGTGTCGGGCACTGCCGATAAAATTTTGAACTAAACCGCGGACATTCGAACAGATGGTTTGACGAAGATCTTGGTTCGGTGTCTATGGGGATTGTATTTGGGGCGCTGGTGATGAAATATCGACAGGCTATTGGAAAAACTGCAGTTGTGGGGTCGATACTGTGATACGGTGGTGGGTTGGGAGGTGAAAAGGCTTGGTCTTGTTTGGAACAATCGTGCTCGAAGTCTTGTTTGGGTAAAAGACGGCTCGGTCGGTGCAGAACTTCTGCGGTGCTCTTTGTTGAGAGTTGGGGTTATCAGTTGCGGTGGTACTGTGGGGGAGGCTGTTTTCATGAAGAGTCAATCCCTCGCGGCAGGTATGTCCTTGACGGCATCTTGGGCAATTCCATAGTGATGTGCATGGTACCGATTTTGCAATGTGGACATTTATTCAGGTCTTCTCCGGTTAGGTATAGCAAGATAGCTCGCGCGTTAGTTTCTGCCGGTTGCGACGGTTGAGGGCTATAGTGAAGGGCGTGTCTGCAGCAGGCCAGATTCCTCTTCTTGCACCTATTCGCCAGGAATCCGAAATGCCGGATGCGGACATAGGACTTTGGCAGAACATGCAGTAGAAATCTCCTGATGAACTCTTGGGCTTGAATTGTAAGATGCTTGGTCTTGTTGTTGTCGCTGCGATCTCTATAGCTGAAGGTCATCGTTGAGCTTTCGACCGATACTATGCGATGGTTCGATATTGCGACGCGGTGTGTGTATCTGCCCAGGTAATCGAGCACTTTCTCAGGGCCTGCAAAAGGCTCTTTGGAGTAGACCACCCATTCTTTCCGCCATAGTTGATTTACGAGTGTGCGAAAGTCTCGCTTTGTCTCGAATGAGGCTGCTCCGCCGGGGAATATCAACAGGCCGCTGTCGAATGCCTCCTTAAGAAAACAGATAAACTTGCCACGGAATACTCTTGACATTGCCTTGACCGGGAACAGGAAATTTTCCCTGGCATGAATCCAACGCTTATTATCCCATGAAAGCACACCGCCCGGTACGACACAATGCAGATGGATGTGGCTGTTTAGCTTCTGGTCCCAGGTGTGCAGGATGGCGGTAAAACCAAGCCTTCCTCCCAAACCGTGCTTGGGGTCCGCTGCAAATTCCTGCAGCGTGTCCGCGACTGACTTGAACAGCAGGTTGAAGATGATCTGCTTGTTGGTCAGCGCAATTGGATTCAATTCATGTGGGAGCGTAAAGACATTGTGGAAATATCCCACGGGCAGAAGCTCTGCCTTGCTTTTTTCCAACCAATCGGCCTTGGCCATCGCCTGACATTTGGGACAATGCCGGTTGCCACAGGAGTTATAGGAGATCCTCTCGAAGCCACAGTTGTCACACTTCTCGACGTGCCCGCCAAGGGCTGCCGTCCGACAGTCTTGGATGGCTCTCATCACTTTCAGGTGCGAAAGTGGCAGACGGCGATCTTTACAATAGCTTTGTCCGTGGATTCTGAAAATGTCAGCGATTTCGACCCGGTCAATGCGGTTACGGGATTGTGTTGCCCATTGACCGGCTGCCGTTGACATTACAAAGCCCCTTAGATGTTTTGGTCCCGACTTTAAGCAGATCCAATGGACTGGGCGTCGAATCAAATGTCTTTCGGGTCAACTGCAGATACCCTGTTGTTGACCTGATGACAGCGTGTCCCATCAACACCTGAATGGTTCGAAGATCGGTGCCCGCCTCCAGCAGATGGGTGGCAAAACTGTGCCGCAACACGTGAAAGCCACCCTTCTTGGTGATGCCCGCTCTTGCCTTGGCCTTGCGGAACATCGTGTCAACAGTTCTTATGCTGATGTGTGGGCATTGAGAATTCTTGTGCTTGTTACAGCGCGGAAATAAGTAATGGTCCGGTCGATACTCTAACCAGTACTCTCGCAACTGCAGGAGCAGCCGTTTCGATAAAAGGGTATATCTGTCCTTTTTGCCTTTGCCGCCTTCTACGTGAATCATCATCCTGACGCTGTCGATATTGGCGACCTTCAGTGCAACGACCTCGCTGATACGAAGACCTGCGGAATATCCGGCCATGATAAGCGTCTGATCTCTTAGTTTATTCCTGGTTACCGAAAAGAGCCGCTTCAACTCCTCTTCATTGAGTACTGCCGGCAGTGGTTTAGCCCTCCTTCGTTTGGGAATCGAGAAGGTGGATTGGTGCTGTCTGAGCGTCTTGTTGTAGAAGAAGCGCAGGGATGAACAAATGCCGTTGACGGTTCCCCACCCCTTTTTTTGGTGATCCAGCAGATAAAGTAGATAATCGTGTACCTCTTCACATGTGATCTTGTCTGGCGATCGTCCGTAATATCTAACTAGGCCTTCCACCGCTTTCAGATAAGACTTTTGCGTTCTAGGGTCGAACGAACGCAACTGCATTTCCCGAACCATGATGTCTCTTAGCTTGCCCATAGTGATAGACTCCTACTATTGAAACGTGAATCTGATCGGAACCGCCACAGCGGGGCTCCGGTACGTGGGTAGCCTACCGAAAATGGCAGGGGCAATGAAACTGATGGTGCAAAGGATTTACGTGGGGCTCACGAGAACGGAATCACTGAGACCACCGCGAAGCGGTTTAGTTCTATTAAATGATCCCCCCTACAAAGGTCAAACTACAAGAAGATGAACAAGAAAGGGATGCGAAAAGCCGAGTTGGCTGGTGGCGGAAAGTCAGCTGGGACACAAGTGTAGAGGCGGGAATTCTGGTGTTGGTAGCTCAATTTGATAGAGAATTGAACAGCATCCCTAAGCGCTGTCCTATCGCAATGTCGCATCAATATTGTGGTGCGGGATGTGAAGGTGAAGAACGAGGGTCTTGATCGAGAATCTTCGTGCGGAGTTAGGCACCATTGGAGCTAACCACTTAGCCGTGCGTTCGCTCTGGAACTTATGGTTGTTTGGCTGCCCTGTGATCTGCTGGATTTGTGTCTTGATCGGATTGTCTGTTGGTGGATAGTGGAGAACGCACTGGGCGATACAGACCCGCTGTCGTAAGTCTCTGCCCGATCCACAAAGAGGTCCCACTGTCGGCCTATAGATGTATCGAAGGTTCTGGTCTTTGGACGGCTGGGCTATGGCGCTTCACTATAAATCGGGTGAACCGCTCGGGAGAGTAGTTCAACCGGAGTTGCTGAAATGAACGTATACAAGGTCAGAAGTATTGTCGAGTGGATTCGCTCTCAGGGAAGGCTACCAAGGGATGCGTATGGCCGGATGCTGTCTGTGGAGGACCTGATGGGATGGTTCGGTTTGAATGAGCGTCTGACCCCAGGTGAGCAGCTGCACATGCGTGAAGAGCTGGCTTCGATGGTTGAGGCGGAGTTGTCGGTGGAGGAGCTGAAGTCATCTGAACTGCTGCGTTGATGGGTGGGGCAGGAAGCATCTGTACTGTGCGTACCTGGAGGCCTTATTGTTGCGCTTCGGCCCACGCAGACCCTTTATCGTAAATCTTTCCCCCGTTGGGGTCGGCCTTACGGCCTAAAGATTTATCGAAGGGTCTGCTTTGCGGGCCTACGCTTTGTTTGGGGCAGTGCGGTTGCTCTTTGACTCCGTCTTTTCGGATAGACCGTCGAAAAGACGGAGGCGGTAACCATGATTACAAGGGTGGTCAATCTGAAACATGAAAAATTTGATGTGTACATTGGCAGAGGAAGCAAGTGGGGCAATAGATTCGTGATTGGAAGGGATGGCAGCAGAGAAGAGGTAATTGCGAATTACAGGGCGTGGATTTTGAAGAATGATTACTTTTTGAGCTGTCTGGGCGAGTTGAGGGGGAAGGTTCTCGGGTGTTATTGCAAGCCTTTGGCGTGTCACGGAGATGTTTTGGTTGAGTTGGCTGAAGGCAGGTCTGGCAGGGAGTAAATTGTTGATTGCCCTGTCGCAGGGCAATACCCGGCCTTTTCGCCTTTATTCTCTCAAAGCCGAGCCTGAATTTGCACTCTTACCCCTTCGGGCTTCCCCGCTCAGAGCACAAATTCTTAAC
>SMTZ1_10000600_pt1 | contig 34092 bp, 32 predicted proteins | sample DeeMarSWOR136_30_FD_25667 | JGI IMG/M metagenome (IMG submission 25667)
CCTGTTTCTTTCTACGATCCTTTAGCTAATGATACAATTGGACAGATTGGCGTTTTTATTCCGCACGGTCGTAAATTCTTACCCATCCACAGGGCATTCACATTGTCAATAAGGCGGACTGGAGAAATGGTCTACCGTATACTCGAGGTATTCTATTTCCTGATAACTCGCAAAATCCCCATCAGGCAGATAGGCGGTCCCATTGCAATTTTCAAACTGAGCACTGAATCAGCCCAGTGGGGATTTGAGAACCTGCTTGGTCTCCTTGTAATCATTTCCATAAATTTGGGACTCATCAACCTCTTCCCTATCCCTGCCCTCGATGGAGGACATATAATTATTGCAGTTATCGAAGGGATCAGACGAAAGCGCTTTAGCAGGCAAACTCGAATCATAATACAGCAAATCGGTTATGCCATAATACTCCTTTTGATAGTTTTTGTAACATTTAATGACATAACAAGATAACGACAGTATGAGGATACTGTACTACAATCCAACGACAACCCAAAAGCGATTTGTTCCATTTGAGGCAATCAGAGGAAGTGCTTTTTTCAGAAGACCAAACTATGACGCAATGCGTCTTGCTGCTCTATGCAAGAAGCACGATTTTCTCTATTATGATGAAAGAATTGAGGAAAAACCGAATTTGGATCCCGATATTGTGGTTGTAAATGTACCACTAAATCTCTCAAGATATGTAGAAAGTACAGTCAGACAAAAATGGAGCAAAAAAACAAAAATCATCTGTCACGGATTTTATTCCACACTTTTTCCAAAACAAAATGGAAGATTTGCTGACTCAGTAGTAATAGGTGATATCGCAAATATCTGGAGTACCATCATTACAGATATGAAAAAGGATAAACTTTCTAAGCTATATGTATCAAATCGAAAAGACCAATTCAATGTTGATCGTAGCATTGAAATGAAATATGGTTTTACGCCAATGCTTTCCCAGTTGCGGACATCATTTGGTTGTACTTGTTTCAAGACAGAAAAAGACTACTGTTTTGAGAATATTGTGTACAAAAAATTCGTGCAGTGGGATATTAACAAAAGTATAGAAGAAGTTCGCCGTATTCAGAGAAAAATCATTTTCCTCAGAGATGACGATTTTCTACACGATCTTGATTACGCTAAAAAACTCCTGGAGAAGTGCTGGCGGTACAAGAAGATGTGGATACTTCAAACTAAGGGGACAATTTATGAACATGCTCATGTATTACCCTTTTTACGTGATCATGGTGTTAGAATAATGTATTTAAAGGAAGACTGGATGGGTGATGATCTCACGAACAAAATCACGAGTGAAAATTTTGTGAAAGAAAAAAAGTATGAGGTTGATTTAATCCATAGTTGCAGGATTGCTTTTGGGTGTCGATTGAGGCTTGGCCACAAAGGCGAAGATTTCAATTTTTACCGCAGATTATTGAAGTTTCTGATGAAGATTAAGGTTGATTTAATCAAAATCTCTGTTCAAACGCCGATACCTAAGACTGATTTAAGCATGAGGTTTCAAAAAGATGGTATACTTGTCAATGATCTAACGCTATATGATCAGTGGATGCCAGTAGTACAGGTCCCAGGCATAACACCTCAAGCATTGTATTCTTGGATGGAGTGGTTACGTGACCGCTTTTATTCTTGGGATTCGATCCTTTTTCGGAATGTTCTTGTTTCGCCAAGGTTAGGTTTCTATAACACAGTATTCTTTTATCTTATCCCTAACCTATCGTATCGCAGCAATTTTCTTGAAAAAGTAGGATATCCGCCTTAGCCACCCAGGGCTTTTATTCGGGCATTTGTTCTATCCAGATATTTCTGCGCGCCTTCATGATTAGGATCATATTTCAAGACTGATTGGAAGAGTTTCAAGGCGCCTTTGTAATCTTCAGCAAGAAATTTGGACACACCATCTTTATATATCTTCGTTATCTCTTCTTCGGTTATTTTAGGCTGTGAAGGGGTTGTTGTAGTGGATGTGGTAGTGGGAGTAGATGTTGAAACAGATGTACCTTTTTGCTTCTCTGTGAGTTTTTTATCCATCTCATCAACTTTTTCCAAGGCTATTTGATTTAAGGAATCCATCGCAACCACCTTTTTATAATAGTAATATGCGTCAGCGAATTTATCAGCTTCCTCAAGTTCTTGAGCATATCCTATGAGACTATCTATATAAGTAGTTTCAATTATCTTCAAAACACTACGAGCTTTCTCGAGTGTAGAACTTGAGCAGTCGTATTGTTCAAGTAATACGATCAGTCGTTCTGCTTCGGGTAGATTTTTGCTTTTAATCGCCTCATTAAAGAATTTTATATATTGATTTAACGTATCTTGTCTTGCATTAATTGCCAAATTATCGCCAATCTTTACCATTTCAAAAATAAAATCATTATTTGCTTGTGAGAGTATTATAGATTTTCTTAATGGGTTAAATCCATCTGCCTCCAAAAGAAAATCGTAGGTATCAGCTGGTAGTGCGATATAGAAACTGCTTTTTGTTGTTGTGAATGACTTACTTAGATTTTCTATTGTTATCTTGACCGTAGGGATTGAATCATGCGATAGTGAATCCCGTATGGTGGCTTTAACATTAATCTGTTCTGCATGCAAACCGACCAAAAACAAGGGAATTCCCCCATTGACTGAAAAGATTGATTGAATTAGAATTATAGTTGCTATTAACTTTATCATTTTACTCTCCTCTAATTTATTTTATTGATGAAAGCCTGTTTGTCAATAAGCATATCACCTAAGGGAGGTTAAGGTACTTGTGAACTTGAGGTATGATTCTAACATCCATTAATCGCGCAAGGGCTTTGCTTTGAATGTCTAAAATATTGGGAATAGAACGACCATAAACGGGCTGAATCACGAGCGGGATGGAACTGTCAATTCTTGTAATAATATCGCATGCTTTTTCTATCTCGCCTGGTAGCACATTTTCATTGATGACTATCTTCACAAAAACGTCTCTTTTCACTGCCACCTTCAGACAGTTTTCATGTTCATCCCACAACTTTGGTCTTCCCGTAGCCGTCGGAATTTTGAAATCCAGGGATATCATATCTACATAATCGATTACCCGCTTGAGTTGATCAGGTAATGTAGCGTTCGTGTCCAAATATACCCTTTTTATTGATTTTTTTAGCCTCTTACATAATCCCACAAGAAAGTCGATTTGCAAAAGAGGTTCACCGCCTGTAATCGCAACTTCATCTTCCTGGATTTTATCGATCAGAAAATCAATAGATACAGGATTTTCAAATGTCTTACCTTGATATATAAACGGACCATACATTTTTTGAGACTCAGGCGTGTCACAATAATTGCAGGAAAGATTGCACCCGAGGAATCTTACGAACGTTTGCCTCTGCCCTACTTTTATCCCCTCTCCCTGGATTGAGGCATATATTTCTCCAACGAAACCAGTCATAAAAAAATGCTGTATCAACCCATTCGGGTTTCGCAGTACGGCACCGACTGCCATCGGTGCTCGCAGTATCGTTCCTTCGGGACTTGCAGTATCGCCTTCGGCTCGCTAAAAACTATGCGTTTCCTGTGAATCCCGACTATATGCCGGGATGATCCTGCGAACGAAGTGATCCTGCGAGCACAGCGATGCTGCGTTATTTTCATCTTACCCATCTCACTTTGTGCTGGGCAGATTTTATGCCCTTCTGTTCTCTTACGTATCTGTCCATAACGAGATTAGCAAACTGAGTAGGGTCAATCCCATAATCCTTTAGACCTTTAGTTTTGACGGGCGTGTTCTCCGAGACAATATTGATGCCAAAATGTACCAAAGAGGAAATAGGTGTTACCGTAGCAATCGAGATTGACAGCTTTGCATCTTGATCAAAGAGATCGCTGCCAGTTCTCTTGACAATATCTGCACCATTCATCTCATTGATTATATCCCTTACAATTGCCGTGAGAACTAGTTGCCTTAATACCGCTTTTTCGAGATCTGTATCATGGTGTTCAACAATAAAATGGAGCATTGACTCAGAATATATAGACTTACCCGCCTTAAGATCCTCAAGGTCGACCATCTCTTTCAGCTTGACATCACATTTACCACAAAAGGCGATTATAGAATCACCTGCCACACCGTAGTTTGTATAGGCGAAATTGCTGCGTAATTGCTCCCCTGTGTATGCAATCTCTTCGCCGATAAAACGGTGCTTCATTCTTCTATTAGTCGATCAAGGTGCTCTTGAGCTGATTTGAATTCTGGGTTGATTTTCAATGCTAATCTATAGGCATCTCTGGCATTATCTTTTTCATTCAGTGCCTCATAAGCAATACCGAGATTATAGTACACTTTGGCATTCATTTTTTCAATCTTTTCTGCCTTTTTGAGCACCTTAATCGCTTCCTCAAATTTTTGACTCAAAATATAAAAATCGCTTAGTTCAATAAGATCATCAAAAACAGCGTTCATAGTTTTTCAATTTTATCAAGGTCAACGTTACTTCCAAGTAATATGAGAACATCACCAGAAATCAGCTCATCATCTGGACCTGGGCCAATAATGATTTCCTCTTTGAAATCAGTTGTTCCATCTTTTTTTGAATACGGTAATTTTCTCTTGATAGCGATAACACTAACACCATATTTTGTGCGTAATTTTAGCTCAGTTAGCGTTTTATTGATTAATTTCTTGGGTGCAATCATTTCGATAATACCGTGCGTCTTTGAAAGTTCAATGAAATCGAATATCTTAGGGCTGGCAAGGCTTTCAGCGAGTCTCTCTGCCATTTCACGTTCAGGGAAAATTATTCTATCGGCACCAGCCTTCTTAAGAATCTTAGAGTGCAGATCGCTCTTACATTTGACAATAACCTGCTTTAATCCCATTTCTTTCAGAGCCAGCGTTATCATTATGCTATCTTCAACAGTCTCACCCATGCTGACAATTGCTGTGTCGAAATCAGAAACACCAAGCTCTCTCAATGCCTTCTCGTCAGTGGCATCCAAAACAACAGCCTGGGATACTATCCCCTCCATTTCTTTTACGCGTTCCTCATTCTCGTCTATCGCCAAGACCTCAAAATTCTTCTCGCTGAGTGCTCGTGCAATACTCGAGCCAAAGCGGCCTAAACCGATAACAACAAACTGTCTCATTAATTCCTCCTCACTACTTCTGAATTCCTAATTTCATCCTCAGATAAGGGATTAAGCCACCAGCTTCTATAATCTGCAGAACAAAAGGAGGTAGTTGTTCAATTCTCATTGTTTTATTAGTTTTCATATTTTTTATTATACCCTTTTTTAAGTCAATTTCAATAGTATCATTCTTTTCTATCCAACGGCTGACACCTGGGGCAACAATAACAGGCAAGCCGAGATTAATAGCATTGCGATAGAAAATGCGAGCAAATGATTCAGCAACGATTGCACTAATACCAAAATATTTTAAGCATGTTGCTGCTTGCTCACGTGATGAACCGCATCCAAAATTCACTCCTGAGATAATAATGTCGCCTGGTTTTGCATTAATCAAGAATTCAGGGTATACTGTTTCAAAACAGTGCTTTGCCATTTCCTCACGGTCAGTAGTAATTGATAGGTACTTCCCCGGATATATCACATCAGTATTTATGTTATCTCCAAATTTGTAGACACGACCGATGATTTTCTCCATGAATAGCAGATTAGAACATCAGGACATCAGGAGGTGGGTACCAGGACACCAGGATATTAGTAAGTGGTCTTGACCTGATTTCCTGATCAGCTGATATCCTTCTCCCTGATAACCGGATAATCTGATATCCTCTTTCATAATTCATCAGGATCTGTTATCACGCCAGTAATAGCACTCGCTGCAACTGTAGCAGGTGACGCAAGATAAACAAACGACTCTGGGCTTCCCATCCTTCCTTTGAAATTCCGATTGGTGGTTGCGATGCACACCTCGCCAGGCGCGAGAAGCCCCTGATGAGCGCCAAGACATGGACCACATCCAGGGTTCAATATAAGACCACCTGCATTAATAAATGCCTCAATGAGTCCTTCCCTTATAGCTTCGAGGTAAACACGACGTGAGGCAGGTATCACAAGGAGCCGTACATCGCGATGAACGACTTTCCCTTTCAGTATCTTTGCAGCGATTGACAGATCCTCAAGTCTCCCATTAGTGCAAGAACCTATAAGTGCTTGGTTGATTTTCGTGCCAGTGACATCACTTACTGGCTTCACATTGTCGACGGCTTGGGGACACGCGACCTGGCTCTTTAAATCAGATACGTCAAACTCAATCCCTTTCTCATAATATGCATCCTCATCAGGTAAGACTACTTCAAAATCTTTGTCTGTTTTCTGCTTTACATAAGACACGGTTTTTTCATCAGGCACCACGAATGCGACCTTTGCACCCATCTCCATTGATAGATTGCTAAGCACCATTCTCGATGCAATACTCATGTTCTGCATGGTATCACCATGGAATTCAACTGCTTTGTATGAGGCACCATCAGCGCCAAGTTTTCCAATAATGTAGAGTATCAAGTCTTTTGCCGAAACAAAAGGTTTGAATGCACCTGTAACAGTGATTCTTATGGATTCCGGAACTTTCAGCCACAGCTCTCCTGTAGCCCAAACACCAGCCATCTCCGTACCACCGATGCCGGTGGCAAAAGTACCAAAAGCACCGTGTGTCGTCGTATGTGAATCTGTACCAACAAGTAACTCACCAGGTCTGTCATGACCAAGTTCAGCTAGTACCTGATGACAGATCCCCTCTCTCATATCGTAGAAGTATTTGATCCCCTGTTCTTTTACAAACTCCCTGAGACGTTTTTGGGTTGCCGCAGTTTTCTCACTATCGGCAGGGATACGATGGTCAAACAGAATGACAATTTTGTTGTTATCCCATACCTTTCTTACTCCAATCTCACGAAATGATTTTAATACCACGTCTGCATTTTCATGGGACATAGCAACGTCTACCTTTGCCATCACAATTTCACCAGGCTTCACTCCTTTTTTTCTTGCCCGCTTGGCTAAAATCTTTTCAGCAATAGTCATGTCACCAATTTCAAATTGCAGATTTCATATTTCAAATCTGCAATATGCAATGCCGTCACAGTCCTCTTTCCTGTGGTCCTTCATATTCTGTTTCCTGAATACATATCTGGCGCATGGGTTTTTGCGTCGTCATTTCTTCATAGACATGAGCAATAAGACCAGCGCAGCGTCCCAGCAGAAAGAAAGCCTTCCCAAGTTCCCATTGAAAACCCATATCGGAAATGACCGCTGCAATAGCACCATCAACATTGATCGGCAACGCCTTCTTTGCAGCAAATTCTTCTTTGGCCGCAGTACTCAGTTTGATATGATCTCCTGTGATACCTAACTCATCAGCCAGTTCATAGAGTCTCTTGGTTCTCGGGTCATTCTTATGAATGCGATGACCGAAACCTGGCATGCGCTTTCCTTCGTTTTGCAGTTTTGTCAACAGTCTCTTTGCTGTCTCCTGATAAGTCCACTTATTCTCACGCATCAGCTTCACCCATTTTTGCAAAATGCGTGCACTATCTTCGATCGCACCTCCGTGAATATCACCTACTGCTAGAATACCAGCACCTACAGCAGTAGGTAATGGTACGCCTGCAGAAGCGACAACTCTTGATGCGTGTGTTGAGGGTGGTGTTACACCGTGATCGATTGATGCGGTAATGAGCGCATCGATCATTTTTGATTCTTTCTCATCAGGTAATTTTCCTTTGATCAACAAGAAAAATACTGATGCGAATGGTACATTACCGATCAAGTCTTGCTGTCTATAGCCCCTTGTAACAATCTTATCTGGTTCTACTTTAGTTATCTTTGTTTTCCACATCTTAACCTCCCTAAAAAAGAAGGCTGATAAAGGGCTCAAAGAAGGCGTAGAGAAGGCTTACGGCAGTTAAAGACTTCATTTTTGCCCTCTGATGCCTTGTTATGCCCTCTCATGCCGTCTTCTGCCCTTTAATCTTATCATTTTGTTTGAAATTTGACATTTGGAATTCCCTATTATTCTTACTTCTGCCTTCTGCTTTTGTCATACCCTCTTATACTTTCTAATGCCTCTCTTACAAGTACTGGTATTTCGCTCAAAGTCTCTGCAATGACTGCACCATTTGCTTTCAATGCATCGATCTTACTCTGTGCAGTTCCCATATTGCCTTCGACTATTGCACCTGCGTGCCCAAGCCGTTTACCCTGTGGTGCTGCCTTGCCTGCTATAAAGGCGACGACTGGTTTTGTCATCTCCTTTATGTACGGTGCAGCGAGCTCTTCGTATACGCCACCGATTTCACCTGCCATCACAACGACATCAGTCTCTGAATCTTGTTCAAATAATCTTAGGATATCTTCAAAATTTGCGCCTAATATGGGATCACCACCCAGTCCCACTGACGTCGATTCACCAAAACCAGCAAGGTTAAGGGAATTAGCAAGATAGTAAGTCACTGCCCCGCTGCGTGCAACAGTACCGACCCGACCAGGTTTGAAGGTGATTCTAGGTAACATGCCCACAAGTGATTTGCCTGGCGATACAAGACCTGGCGTGTTCCCGCCGAGAACAACTATATTCTTATCCTTTGCTCGTTCCCGTACGTAAAGCATATCATGAATAGGGATACGTTCAGTGATGACAACGATAGTATTTATATTTGCGTCTATTGCTTCCAAGATCGCATCTTTGGCAAATCGGGGTGGTACCCATACGCTTGAAACAGATGCATCAGGATGATGTATCTTGCACTCTTCGACAGTGTCATAAACCTTAATACCTTCGACCTCATGTCCACCTTTTCCTGGAGTTATACCACCAACTATCTTCGTACCGTACTCTAACATGAGTTTCGTATGGAGTGAGGCATTCTTTCCTGTAATTCCCTGCACAATAGTCTTCGTACTCTCATCGATAATTATTGCCACACCGTCCTCCTATCCGCGTTTCTCCACTCAACTTTTTAACCTTTTGGCTTTTCAACCGAACCGCTTTGCAGTCTTGATCGTCTCTTTGATCACTTCTTCAATCGGCGTATCTACTGCGTAGATCTTGATGTTTCTGAAAAGCTCAGGATGTTCAGCCTTTGCCTGTTCTATGATTCTTCTCCCTGCCTCCTCCATATTACCAGCCATTCTCATGATCATCGGTTTCCCCGGTTTGTTTTCATAAACATAATTAATCAAGGCCCTTGCCCAATCATCACATCTCGAAATACCACCAAATCGAGCTCCGAAAATCGCCTTCACTTTGGGATTTTCAACGAGCAGACCAAGCATAGCCCTTAGCTTCTCCTGGGTAGGTGCTCCACCAGAATCCATGAAATTGGCTGGTTTTCCTCCGTAGTGTTCTATTAGATCAATCGCTGCAATTCCGAAACCAGCCCCACCAGGGAATACACCGATATCGCCATCCAAATCAACATAGGGTATGCCCATCTTCTTAGCAACCCTTTCCCGTTCAGTCAACTCGCCGATTTCGTGTCGTGCAAAAATCCCCATCTCATCTATTTCTGGATGTCTGAACATCGCATCTTCATCCAGGTCAACTTTTGCATCAAGGGCATAGATCTCACCATGCTCTGTCATAACAAGGGGATTAATCTCAGCAAGTTTACAGTCCAAATCCAGAAATAGATTGTACAATCTGATGACAACATCAGCCACCAGAATAAGTTCCTTACCACTGAGACCAAGAGAGCGCGATATCTTTCTTGCCTCGAATTCATGCATTCTAATGCATGAATTAAAGTAATACTTTAAGACATCTTTGGGCCTCTGTATAGCGATCTCTTCGATCTCAACACCGCCATGTTTACATGCTATAAACAGTGGCCTGTGCGCAGGCCTATCAATAGCGCTCGCTATGTAATATTCATTTTTCACCGCGACTTTCTTTTCAACAAGAACCTTTTCGATTTCAAATGAACTATGTTTGCTTCGCAATATCTTCCTTATTGTTTCTTCTGCTTCTTCTCGAGTATTTGCGAACTTAATTAAACCAGCTTTGCCCCTTCCGCCAAGAAAAGATTGTCCTTTAATGACCACGGGGTACATGATCTCATCCAGTTGATGGTAACTCATTTTATCAACTACAACACTATCTAAAACAGGTATTTTATATTTTCTAAAGATTTTTTTTCCCTCGTATTCGTAAAGTCTCATTGCAGGTAATTATATAGAAATTGTTAATGAATTCAATAGAAATAGTCTGAACGTTCTTATTTTGACTTTTCTATATCAAAATCAATGAAGTCACAGTGATTTATTACAATTGCTTCTTTAGAACGTTTTGCTTTCTCCCCTTCCACAGAATGGGTAGCAATGATATGGGCTATTTCTTTTGGTAGACCTACTTCCAGTGCTAGTGCAGAGCCAGAAATGGGATGACGGACGCGCTTACCATACTCGCTTTTCATGAATTTTCTACCCTTTTTCTCATACTCAAGCAGTTTGCCAACATCGTGCACTAACCCGCCTGCAATCACAAAATCAGTATTCAGATCGTGACGTGTTTTTGTAATCGCCATAGCCATGCGGGTAACTGTACGCGTGTGTTTAATTAATGTTTTGTTTGTTTTGATGAGAAGTGTGAATGGTATTTTGTCTAATTTTTTCCACTTTCACCTCTTCATTGCCAAAAGCCATACATTAATGACTCCCTTGCGTATTGAGATTTCCTTAATATATTTCAATTCAGGCAAGATTTCTTCAATATACTTTCTATTCATGATCACTCTGCATGCTTAAGGTACTCAAGCAATCCTCCGGCTTTCATAATCTTCTGTTCAAGCATTGAAACTGATTTCCCTTTATAGTTCTTTTTATGGGTAATGCTTCTAATCTCGCCACTTTCCCAGTTCACCTCTAATACCTCTCCCTGTTCAATATCTTCGGTATTCTCAAGCATAAGGATAGGTAGACCGATATTTACCGCATTTCTGTGAAAGATACGTGCAAATGATTTTGCAATAATAATTGATATACCGATTCCTCTTATCGCCACCGGTGCATGCTCTCGCGAAGAACCACATCCAAAATTCGTTCCCGCGACAATTATATCACCAGGCTTAACCTTTTTGATAAACTCACTACCTTCTTTGGTCCCTTCCATTGCATGCCGAGCTATCTCCTTTTTGTCAGTCAAAGGAAGATACTTACCTGGATATATCTGGTCAGTATCGATGTCATTACCAAAGCACCACACCCTACCTCTTACCATTTCACACCTCGCGCGGATCAGTGATCACGCCGATCAAGGCCGTCGCCGCAGCTGTCGCTGGCGAGGATAAGTACACTTCAGCACCTTTGCCTAGTTTACCGATAAAATTCCGATTGGAAGTCGACAACATCACCTCGCCCGGAGCGAGAATGCCGGGGTGCCCTGTCGTGCAGAGAGCGCACCCAGGATTGGTCACCACTGCACCGCTTCCCAAGAATATCTCGTATAACCCTGCTTTCAGGGCTTGTTTCGCTACTTCTGTTGTCGCCGGAACAATAATAAGCCGTATATTATTATTGATTCTCTTGCCTTTAATAATTTCTGCGGCGACTCTTAAATCCTCAAACCTTCCATTCGTACATGACCCAATGAATACTTGATCAACCTTGGTACCCGCAACTTGCTTAACGTCCTTTACATTATCAGGAGAATGAGGACAGGCTATTTGAGGTACAAGGTCATTAACCGATAAATTAAAAATTTGTTCGTATTCCGCATCTACGTCCGGTTCTATTAACTCAAAATCATTTCCTGTACGCGACTTGACGAAATCAACGATATTCTCGTCAGGTACGATGAATCCAACATCACCGGACATTTCTGTTACCATGCTTGCCATGGTGATACGTTCGGTAAGGCTCATCAGCTCGACAGTATCGCCTGAAAATTCTATTGCCCTATTCAAGGCACCGGCAGTTTTTACAGTCTTAAGCACATGAAGTATCACATCTTTCGCGGTAACATGTTTTTTGAGTTTTCCTTTTACGATGATCTTAATCGTGCCAGGAACGCGAATCCATAATCTACCTTTATACATTGCGCCGGCAATATCGGTGGTACCCATGCCAAATCCGGCTGCACCTACTGCACCAAGAAGATTCATGTGGCTGTCAGTCCCGACAACTATATCCCAAGGTTTCACTAAACCATTCTCTAAAAGTATATGTTGCCCAATACCTGTGTTAACATCGAATAATTTCATTCCTTGTTCATTAGCGAAGTCCCTTAAACACTTCTGATTAGAAGCAACCTTTTCATCGCGTGCTGGAACATGCAAATCAAATGTTATAACCACTTTTTCTTTATCGAATACGTCATGTCCATTAAAATATCTTCGATATTCTTGCACTACATTGGGACCACCAAAATCACGCATTGCCACAAGACTCAAGTTCACCCACGTATAATCATTGGGGTGCACTTTGCTGCCAGCCCCGCGGGAAAGGATCTTCTCAATAATCGTCATGGCCCTACAGTTTCGCCGCAATGGCATGTGCCATATCGAGTGTCGATGCGTTCCCGCCCATATCGTATGTTTTCACTTCGCCTTCCTTTATTACTTGTGCTATAGCTTTCTCAAGTCGTATTGCTGCGTCGTTTTCTTTGAGCCACTCGAGCATCATCTTTGATGCAAGAATGGTGGCAATCGGATTTACTTTATACTTGCCAGCATATTTCGGCGCAGACCCATGGGTCGGTTCAAAGAGTGCATAACTGTCGCCAATATTGCCACTCGATCCGAACCCCAAACCACCAGTCATCTGAGCGCAAAGATCTGAAATAATATCACCATATAGATTCGGAGCGACCAAAACGTCATAGTTGAAAGGTCTTTTAAGAAGCCACTGACACAGTGAATCAACATTAGCATCATCTGCCTGAATAGAAGCATAATTCTTTGCAACTTTCCAGAATATTTCGAGAAACAATCCATCACTTGCCCTTACTACGTTCGCCTTATGGACACAAGTGATTTTTTTTCGATTGTTATTCTTGGCGAATTCAAAAGCCGCTTTCACGATCCTTTCGCATCCCTTGGGCGTATTCACTTTTATTGAAATCGCTGCATCGGGTGATACTTTTTCCATACCTTTGATCTTGAGCATCTCCTTGGGTATTTGGTTGAACTCCAAGCCAGAATATAGATCTTCAGTATTTTCACGGAAGATGACAAAATCAAGACCTTTTTTGAAATTTAGAGGATTACCATCGTATGCCTTACACGGTCTTTTGCAGACATAAAGATCAAAGATTTGACGCATTCGTACGATCGGACTGCGGTATACAAATCCTTTGTTTCGCAGTTCAGATGCTAATTCTGTATCCGCAATCGTCTTCGGTTTTGATGTTATTGCTCCAAACATTGCACAATTTGTATGTTTCATCATCTCAAGTGTTCTTCGGGGTAATGGTTCTCCTTCCTTGCACCAAAATTCCCAACCAACATCACCCTGTACGTATTCAGCAGAAAGTCTTATTTTGTCTAACACAACCTTTGCAGCATCAAGAACGTCTTTACCAATACCATCACCTGGTAACCAGGCAATCCTATATTTTGCCATTATTTACTCCTTGAAACGCGCCTTGCTCCTACTCGGCAAAATCCTGACCTTGAAACTCTATAATCCAAATAATATCAAAATCTTGATTTCAAATCTTCGAAGCTATTTCTTTTGGCTTTTGTGCTTCGAATTTAGAATGTGCAATGATCCTGCTAATGAAATTCATATACCCTTAGGTTCCGTTGCCTACCCCAAAGACAGCAATTCTATACTATCCCTTCGTATATTCGGTATTTTTTGTAAGGCTTGCCGCCCATTTTCCTAATTGTATTGTTCGTTTCATGATTATCTTCGAGTATCCACGATAGCTCACCCCCTGTGTAACCGAATTGCTGACCAGCTCTAAAAGATTCAAGGAATAATAGTGATTCCAGACCCATCTTTCGATATTGTTTACGTACACCCATAATCATTAATCGCGCTTCTTTTATTTTATTCTTATAGAATAAAAACTTCAACCCACCGATCAAACCTAAATTTCCGTTCAGTTTCTTCAGCACATAGTTATAATTGGGCACAGCGAGTGACACTGCTGCTGGCACACAGTCGATTTCAATGATCAACACAAGTTCTGGTTTGACGAGCGGTTTTAGAGTGTTCGCCAATGCATTGATCTCATCGTCAGTCATCGGCACAAATCCCCAGTTTCGACTCCATGCGTCATTGTAGACCTCTTTGATCTTCTTTACTTCATTCTTGAAATTACTAAGATCGATCGGCCTTAATTTCATATCATGTACTCTTCTCCGTACAATTGAACCCAGTCTTTCAAGATAATCCCATGGTGCATCCTTCAAATCTACGTAGTATGCTATGAGATCTTTTGCCTTGGTGAGTCCAGATTCTTCATAGAGCTTAGGGTAATATTCAAAATTGTGGGTCATCATAATAAATGGCGGTGTAAAAAATCCCTCAATAAGCACACCACACTCATCATTTGTTGAAGGATTCATTGGTCCTATAAATTTCGTAATCCCTTTATCACTGTGGTATTCTCGGACTTTGCCAAAAAGCGCATGTGCTGCTTCTTCATCTCTATCACACTCGAAGAAGCCGAAATATCCCGTCTTCTCACCCCAGAATTCCATATAGTTATAGTCTATAATGGCACAGATTCTTCCTGCCAAGCTCTTATTACGGTAAGCCAAATACATTTTCTTTTCCGCATGCTGCCAGAACGGATTTTTACTTTTGTCAAGAATGTTATTTACATCACGTTTGAGGGGAGGTGTCCAATACTTGTCACCCTTGTAAAGTCTGAAAGGAAAATCGATGAAAGCTTTTAGGTCTTTATCTGTCTTTACCGAGACTACTTCAATCATTTTTTTACAAGGCCAAACTCATGAGCGCATTGATTGAAGACATTTAGGACAGTGTTTATGTCCTCATCAGTATGAGTTGCCATGTAGCTGGTACGAATCAATGCCCGCCCAGGCGGTGTTGCCGGGGAAATTACAGGATTTGCAAAAATTCCATTAGCAATAAGCATCTTCCAGAAGGCAAAACATTTTTCATCCTCACCGATTATTACAGGAATTACCGGTGTTTCACTATTCCCCGTATCTAGCCCTATTTCTTTGAATCCTTTCAGCACCCTATCGCTTATGTCCCATAATCTTTTTCTTCTCTTAGGCTCATTTTTTATTATGTCTAACGCCATCTGGGCACTGGCAACTGAAGCCGGTGTCATACTTGCAGAAAAAATGAGTGCCCGTGCTCTGTGCTTGACGTGGGTAATAACATCCTTGTCCGCAACAACAAAACCACCCAAAGAGGCGAACGCCTTACTAAACGTTCCCATAATGATGTCAACATCATGGAGAACGTTAAAATGCTCACATGAACCCCTCCCCTTTTCGCCATGCACACCGACGCCATGTGCGTCATCGACGAGCAAGCGTGTATTATATTTCTTCTTCAGACGGATTATTTCAGGTAGATTCGCAAGATCGCCTTCCATGCTGAATACGCCATCGACAATTATCAACTTTGCGCGATCTTCTGGTAGTGAATTCAGTATCCTCTCCAGATCTTCCATATCATTATGCTGGAACTTCTTTACATCAGCGAAAGACAAACGGCAGCCATCAATAATCGATGCGTGGTCCTGACGATCAATGATTAATATGTCGTCCTTACCACCAAGTGCAGCTATCAGGCCTAAATTAGTTTGAAAACCTGTGGAAAAAATGATCGCCCCACCCTTCTCATAAAACTCGGCGAGATCATTTTCGAGTTTCACATGGATATCAAGAGTGCCATTAAGAAATCTTGAACCAGAACAGGTTGAACCATATTTTTCAACGGCTTTAATCGCAGCTTCTTTCATACGCGGATCAGCTGCAAGACCCAAATAACCATTCGATCCTATCATTATGAATTCTCTACCATCAATCGTAACCCTATGGTCTTGAACTGACTGAATCGGTGTGAAGTACGGATATATGCCTAACTGAAATGCCCTATTAACCTCTCGTACCGTTGCATCGCACTTCTTAAAAATATCCATTAATTACTATTATAATTACTTTTGCTACGAAGTCAACGATAATAGAAACGAAAGACCGTCTGCCAAACAAGATTACGGACTTGCAGTACCGCCTTCGGCTCGCAAAGAAGTACACTTTCTGCGAATCACGACCAAAGGTCGGGATGATCCTGCGAACGAAGTGATCCTGCGAGCGCAGCGATCCTGCATTACTTCTTGACTATATTCCTAAGGAACCACTTCAGATCAAAGACCTTTTCGATCTCTTTTCTTGTTAGATATTTTTTAATGCTTTTGTTTTTAAGCGCAAGGGTCTTTAGTTCAATTTTTGCCTCAACTGCTTTGAACGAAAGGTTTTGAAGGAGTTTGTATGCATCCTTTCGATTCATCCCTTTTTCTATTAATCTGTTCATTAAACTCTGAGACGCATACACACCCAAACTGGTTTTTATGTTGTGCAGCATTTGTTTCGGGTAAACATTGAGATTCTGCAATACCCATAAAAGTTTCAATGTTATATAATGCGTTATATGGAAACTATCTGGGAAAATCACCCTCTCAACTGAAGAATTTGTGATATCTCTTTCATGCCAGAGATTTATATTTTCGTATGCGGGAATTAAATAGGCCCTCACTACCCTGGCTAAACCAGCTACTCTTTCACACGTAATAGGATTTTTCTTGTGCGGCATTGCCGAGGAACCTTTCTGTCCCTTGGTGAACGGTTCAGTTACTTCACCGATTTCCGTGCGCGATAGATTTCTGATTTCTGTGGCGATGCGTTCAAGAGCGCAGGTATAGAGCGCCAAATTCGAAAGCAAGAAAGCAAATCTATCTCTCGGGAGAACTTGCGTCGAAACTGGTTCTGGTTTTAACCCCAAGTGTTTCATCACTTTTCTCTCAATCGCCTGTGATAACATTGTATAGGTACCCACTGCTCCAGACAATTTCCCGTATGACATTTCCTGCTTTGCAATTTGCAGACGCAGGTACGATCTTTTCACTTCCTCATACCACGATGCAATTTTGTAACCAAACGTGATCGGTTGAGCGAATATGCCGTGTGTTCTGCCCATCTGAGGAGTCTTTTTATACTTTAGTGACAGTTTCCTAAGTACCTTGAGCAAGTCGGCAACTGCTTTTAGAATAATATCAATCGCTTCAAGAACCACTAATACGGCAGCAGTATCAACAAGATCGTATGACGTAAGACCAAAATGTAGCCATTTGCCTTCCTTACCCAGTTTTTCTCGCGCCGCCTCAAGAAATGCAATCACATCATGATTTGTTATCTTTTCTATTTCTTTGACCCGTTCCGGTCTAACTTTGATTTTTGAAAGTTTTCTACTTAATCCCCTTGGGATAATATGGGCATCTTCTTCCACCTTAGCAACGACCTTTGCGACAAGTAACCACTTCTTCAATTTATATTCGTCATTGAATATCGCAGCTATTTCATTTGTTTGATAACGTTTTATCATATTGAATCCATTTAATTATATAGATTATCGCGAATTACTCAAGTGTTTATTTGCATCCTTTCTTCTCAATCGTGCAATTCAATGCTTCATAACCCGAGATATAACTGAATGATTAATCCACCACGATCGATTATAAAATTAATGTCCCGATAGGTTTGGAGAGCTTTTTGGAAATCGTCCTTGTTCCGTATACGCATATTGCCAACCATTAATATAACATCTCCAACCTTGATGCCCAGTTTCTGACCAATGCTATTCGGCGCGACTTTTACTACTACTACACCTTCATCATAAGTCAGATTATGGGTTTTCATAAGTATCGAGTTAATATCCTCAATATGTATACCATATACAGTAAGACTTGTTTGTACTCCAGAGGCTTGGTTGAACTCCTTTACGATAAGACGAGCAGTTATAGTATTATTAGCCCTGAGCAAGGTGATATCTAATGTGTCATCAACAAAAATACCCGAGACCAATCTATCCCAGTCTGAAACGGTATTTATTGCAATGTCATTCACGGTAACTATTCTGTCACCTTCTTTTATACCAGCTTCATCGGCTGAGCTTTTCTTGTCTACGTTGCTTACTAACGTACCTGCCTTCTCAATTCCCATAGCTTCAGCAACTTCTGGTGTGATATTCTGCATCCACAGACCAACCCATGGTATTCTGATTTTTCCGAATTCTCTTGCTTCCTCAATGAATTTCCTTACGTCATTAATAGGTCGGGCAAATCCAATGCCTTCTGAACCACCCCCAGAAGTGAAAATGGCCGTATTGATTCCGATAACCTGCCCTAAAACATTAACCAAGGGTCCTCCTGAATTACCTGGATTGATTGCTGCATCCGTCTGTATCATGTTTTTATAAACCCTATCTTCACGAGTTGATTTAATCGCTCGGTTAAGTGCGGATACAACACCAACTGTTACGGTTGGCCGCGCATCTTCCAGAAGAAACCCGAATGGATTACCAAGAGCTATGACCCATTCACCTATCATTAAATCATCTGAATTACCCAGTTCTGCAAAAGGTAGATTATTCGCTTTAATCTTGAGGAGTGCAAGGTCACGAGTCTGGCATGATGCGACTATCTCTCCTTTAAATTGCCTGCCATCAGTCAGGGTCAGATTTATGTCTGTTGCGCTCGATATCACGTGCTCGTTTGTTAAAATATAACCATCTGAAGAAATGATCACACCGGAACCAAGGTTCTTTATTTTTTTTCTATAATAATATTCAGGAAAAAAATCATGGAAGAAATCACGGAAAAAATCGTCATTGAAAGGTGTGGCAAAAGGTGAAGTTGTAACGACCTTTGTTTGAATAACAGTAATAGAAACAAGCGTCGGACTCACTTTTCGAGCAGCCAAAACGATTGCATTTGCGCGTTGCCGAGTAATTTCGTTATTGAGATCGACAAGCTCTATGTTGTCATAATAGTGAATAGCCCTTGGCTTTAATATCTGATAGAGTTCAATGCATATCACCGCTAGAATAACACCGAGTATGATTAATAAGATATCCTTTATTTTCATATATTTCACCAATCCTGTCTCAAATGATATGACCTTTCCGGCTAATACTTGACTTTAACCAAGCATAAGCCCTGAGGAGGAGCAAAATAGATTTTTTTTATCTTACCACAAAAAAGATCATGAGCGCTATCAGAAGAAAATCTTCCCCGTCCGACATCATGCATAAAACCGACTATTCCGCGCACCATCTTTCTTAAAAATCTGTTCCCTGATAGTTTTATTATAATCTCTGCCTTATTCTCTGTCAAGTCTATACTGTGTAAAGTGCAAATCGTGTTATCATCACCATTGTTTACAGAGAAATTTCTAAAATCATGTTCACCTATAAGTTCAGACTTAACCTTCTCCATTTTTGATATATCGAGCTCGTATTTTGAAAACCAGTTATATCTTAATTTCAATGGAGACGGTTCAAATATCATGTGATAATGATATATTTTGCACTTTGCAGAATATCTGCTGTGAAAGTCATCGCTTACCTGGTCAATCTTTTTCACATATACATCATCGCCGATCAGAGAATTCGTACCGTCTCTTATCCTTATGCATGCTAGTTGTGATGCAGTGTGAAAATTAGCAATTTGACCTAGTGCATGAACTCCTTGATCAGTCCTACCAGCACCAATAATTCTGATGTTTTCATTTGTTAATTGCTGCAATGCCCTTTCGATCTCACCTTGTACAGTCCTTTTGCGAGGTTGATATTGCCAACCAAAAAAATCAGTACCATCATATTCAATTAGCATCCTTAGATTTCGCATAAAAAAAGTATATTCGAGAAATATTAGAAATCAATACGGTTAGTTTTTCCCGCTCGAAGAGCTCATAACCGCGCGCAAGCGCCAATACCGCATCGAAGATGCCTTTACCGCTTAGCGCAGCTAAGCTATCATTAGGTAGCTCTGTTGAGCGGCTGCGATTGCCTCGGATTGATAATTGAATCACAAGTGATTGGAACTTAATGTTTCACGTTGGAAGCGAGCTTTCGGCTGGAATTGAGTACTACGTACTGGAATCGAGCTATTAGCTGGGAGCGATCCGCCTCTGGCGGATGGAATCTTTCGCAATATTTATCCCGTAGAATGAAATTCAGCAGGACGTCCTACTCGCTACGCTTTCTGTTTAGTATTTAGTTCTTAGTATTTAGTCTCTACTCTCTTCCTGCCGGTGGTAATTCGATTCTGAATGTGGTTCCATCGTCAACAGTACTTTCAACATTGATTTCTCCACCATGGGACTCAATTATTTTCTTGGTGATGGCTAAACCTAATCCTGTTCCACCCTTCTTTGTCGTGTAGAATGGATCAAATATTCTATTAAGTAATCCAGATGGGATACCTTTCCCATGATCACGTATTTCAATAATATTATTTTTATCGGTAGCGTATGATTCGACTTCAATAACTCCCCCCTCCTGTGTAACCTCGTACGCATTATTCAGTATATTTACAAAACAAGACTTCAACTTGTTCAAATCACCTAAAACTACAAAATCACTATCTTTCCTTTTTATTTTTATATTCCTGTCTTCTATTATCTGTAGCGTATCAGCGATTGCCTCATTTATAACCTCTCTGATATGGAGTCGATTCATTTTTAGAGGTACAAATTGTGCATAATTCAAAAAGTCAGTGACGATTTCATTTAGTCTAATGGATTCTTTCAACGCCATATTTATGAAGTGCAAGGTATTTTTGTTTTTTTCTGCCTCACGAATGACTTCGAGAGAACCACGGATCGAAGAAAGAGGATTACGAATCTCGTGAGCCAATGAGCCTCCCAATTCAGCAAGAAGTTTTGTCTGTCTTGATACTCTTGATTGTTCCTCAAGCTTCCTAATTTCAGTGTAGTCCTGTAAGATACCGAGACCACCTCTGGAATTATGGATTCGGGCACAAGAAAGCACATAATACCGATTTCCGATCTTTAATTCATTTGAGCTTTGTATATTTGGATTCTTCAGAAATTTAGCGAGATGAAGATGTACGCTGGAACGAATCACTCCCACAGGGATATTTGTGTAAATAATATCGCCGTTGTTATCTATTGTAATAATCCCTGAAGGGAGATTATTTACTATTTCCGCGGTGGTAAGTCGTAATCTTTCTGCTTCCTCTGCACCTTTTTGATATCTTTCTGATAGTGCTCCACTCAGTATTCCAGTAAACATAAAAAGTAAACTAAAAATGTAAAATCTATACATAATCATCTGAGTCGCCTGCGTCGAATCTCTGGCCTCAAGGAATACGAGAACAAGAAAGAAAATTACTGTAGATAGACTAATAATGTAGGCTCCCTTTCTGTAAAGATATAACGAGGACAAAATTATGAGGAGAACGTAAAAGAAGGGAAACATACTTTGTAAGCCGCCCGAATAATGGATCATTGCTCCGATGATGAGAATATCAGAAAAGAAAATCAGGTACATCATAACCTTCTTATTGAACCAATTTTGTAGGACAAAAAAAATGGCTGCGATTATGAAGGAAGTAAGGATAATAAACCAAAATGGCGTCGGGATTTCATAAATAATTGGATAAGAAGAAAGTAAAATAAAGGTTATTAAGAGGGGATGTAGAATTATTAAGGCAGTTCGCCTCGTGAATAATTCTGAACTAATCATCAATCACCGATCCCCTTACTTTAGATAAAGGAAGATCGATAGTGCCAGTAAAACTCATCGGAAAAGCGCTATCTACTTTTCCTTAATTATCCCTAACTTGTTACTGTATTGTACTGGCCAATTGGAAGATCGGCAAGTACATCGATATCACCAAGAATCCCACAATGCCACCCAAGAAGACCATAACGACGGGCTCAAGCGCGGATGTCAAGTTCTCCACTGCCTGATCTACCTCAGCATCGTAAAAGTCAGCTACCTTCGAAAGCATTTCATCCAAACCACCTGATGCCTCGCCAATAGCTATCATCTGCGTTACCATTGGCGGGAAGACTGCTGTCTTAGTAAGAGGATCAGCAATATTTTCGCCGCCTTTGATCGATGTCCGAGCCTTTAGAATTGCGTCTTCAACGACCCAGTTTCCAGCGCTCCGTGCTGTAATCTCCAGAGCATCAATAATGGGCACACCACTGGAGAGAAGAGTAGAGAGTGTCCTTGAGAAACGTGCAATTGATTGTTTCCTAATAAGAATGCCAAATACTGGAGTTTTCAAAATAAGTGGATCCAATGCCCTAGCACCTGATTCAGTCTTATGCCATCTTCGTATGATAGTGAAAAGCGCTATTGCAATAATGACTAGTGGAATAGCCCAAATCTTAAAGAAATTCGACAGCGCAATAACCATTCGTGTCATTGCAGGTAGTTCCGCACCAACACCTGCAAACATCCTTGCGAAAATCGGAATCACAAAAAGTAACATCACCGCAATAGCCCCAATAGCAACCAGCGTAATGATGACAGGGTAAATCATTGCACCCCTGATTTTACGTATTAGTGCCGCAGTCTTTTCAAGATAGGTAGCAAGACGTAATAGAATAACATCTAATGCACCGCCTGTTTCGCCAGATTCAACCATATTAACATAAAGATTATCGAAAACCTTTGGCTGCCGGCGCAGTGCATCTGCAAGAGACAAACCACCTTCCACATCTCCTCTCACTTCAGCTAAAACACGACGGAGTGCCATGCTCTCAGTTTGCTTTCCCAGAATCTCAAGACATGTGAGAAGAGGAAGACCGGCATTCAACATTGTTGAGAACTGTCGAGTAAAGACTGCAAGAGAACGCCTCGATACACGACCGCCAAACAATGTAATTCCTCTCTTCTCCTCTTTCACTTTTATAGAAGTCGGGATAATCTTTTTTTGGCGTAGTGCAGCTACAACATCTGCTTGGGAGCCTGCAGCCAGTTCTCCACTGGCTGTGGCACCAGTTGCTGTTCTGCCTTTCCAAACAAAAGTTGGCATTTCACCTCCTAAGTTATACTACACTGATTAACACAGATACTAACACGGAAATCCGCGGATAGACTTTGGCTAAATTTCCTAAATAATCCACCATACTTTGATCCTCTACTTGAGCACCGGCGATTTCTGCTCAACCATACGTTCAAACTCTTCAATATTGGGCGTATAGTCAAAAGCCGTCTCAAGCGTTATCAGTCTTTTCGCATAAAGAGTGTATAGAGATTGATTCATAGTCTGCATGCCGTATTTTGCGCCGGATTGTATTGTTGAATAAATCTGGTGCTCTTTTTCATCTCTTATAAGTGCTCTAATTGCAGGCGTGGCAACCATAATCTCACAAGCGAGCACACGACCACCACCAATTTTGGGCAGCAACTGTTGAGTAACAACTCCTTCAACGACGAACGCAAGCTGCGCCCTCACCTGCCCTTGTTGGTGAGGTGGAAAGACGTCGATGATACGATGCATTGACTCAGCTGCTGAGTTCGTGTGAAGTGTTGCTAATGTCAAATGGCCCGTTTCTGCGATTGTCAAGGTAGTGGCAATTGTTTCAGGATCTCTCATCTCACCGACCATAACGACATCAGGATCTTCTCGCAAGACATATTTTAAGGCGTTGGCAAATGATTTGGTATCACTGCCAACCTGTCTTTGATTGATAATAGCCTTTTTATGTCGGAAAAGATATTCAATTGGATCCTCAACAGTGACTATATGACATCTTCTCTCACTGTTTACTTTGTCAATCACCGCTGCCAATGTGGTCGATTTACCACTTCCAGTAGGTCCCGTACACAAAATAAGCCCCTTTGGCCTACCAGCAAGTTCTTGCACAATTAACGGAATACCCAGCTCTTTAAATCCTCTTATTTCAAAGGGAATCGTACGGATTGCTGCAGCAACGCTACCTCTCTGTTGAAAACAGTTGCCTCGAAAACGAGAAAGTCCCGCGATACCAAATGAGAAATCCAATTCCCATTCCATTTCAAATTTCTTTTTCTGTTGATCATTCAGCACACTATAGATTAAGTTTTGAATCAATTCCGGTGTCATTATTTCGTAATTAGTCGGTACCAAGTCACCATCAATACGATACATTGGTGGAGCCCCAGTTGTCAAGTGCAGATCTGTTGAATTTCTCTGCACCATCTCTTCTAAAAGTTGTGTCATTGCTACAGGCATTTTGCCTCCTTTAATTAATTGATATTGGCATAAATTTTAAAATGATGCTGTTTCCCTCATAAGTTCTTCAATCGTTGTTATACCGTTTTTCACCTTGTCTATTCCATCATCTCTTAAATTCTTCATTCCCTCTTTTGCAGCTTGTTTTGCAATCTCATCAGAGGAGATCCCGTGAAGAATCATATTTCTCAATGTTGGTGAAATCGGCATTATCTCATAGAGACCAATTCTTCCTTTATATCCTGTCTGTCCACAATGAGAGCATCCCCTTCCTTTATAAATCGTGTCATTGGGAAATGTACCTTCTGGTATACCCGCATCTTTAAGCAATGTTCGGCTCACCTTAACAGGCTCCTTGCATTTAGGACAGATACGCCGCACAAGCCGCTGGGCTTGTATTAATACAAGGGCACTTGCCACGAGGTATGGTCTAATACCGATGTCAACCAATCGGTTAACAGTTGTCGGTGCATCGTTTGTGTGTATTGTCGAAAACACTAAGTGCCCGGTCAGAGCGGCTCGAATTGCAATTTCAGCAGTTTCGCTATCACGAATTTCACCCACTAGTATTATGTTAGGGGCTTGCCGTAAAAAGGCACGCAGTGCAGCTGCAAATGTCAATCCAATCTCTTCGTGCACCTGAATTTGATTAATTCCGTGAAGATTATACTCAACGGGATTTTCAATCGTCATTATTTGCCTGTCGGGTTTATTTAAACGTGCCAACGTCGAGTACAAGGTTGTCGTTTTGCCGCTCCCTGTCGGACCAGTAACGAGTATGATGCCATAGGGACTCTCAATCGCCTTAAGAAACACTTTTAGTCCTTCACTAGAAAAACCCAGCTTTGAAAGATCGAGCATAAGCGAACTGCGGTCCAGGATTCTCATAACCACTTTTTCGCCGTATAATGTCGGTATCACAGAAACACGCAGGTCAATCATCTTATCACCTACAAGAATGTTGATTCTTCCGTCCTGACACAAACGGTGCTCTGCGATGTCCATTTTCGACATCAGTTTATACCTTGTAACTATTCCTGCTTTCAAATTAAATGGCGGCCCTTGCTGCTCGCGCAAGACACCATCGATCCTAAAACGCACCCTTACGAGTCTCTCATACGGCTCAATATGTATATCAGAAGCGCCTCTCGCGACTGCATCAGCAATATAGAAATTACAAAGACGAATTACAGGTCCGCCCTCAGCATCAGCCCGTAGCTTAGTTTCTTCAAATTCATCCACGATTTCAGTTTCCAACAGCTCCATATCCTCAATACCCAGCTCTTTTGCTCCTCCGACAACCTCTTCTGCTTTTATCTCAGTCATTCCTTTTTCCATGGTATAATAACGATCTAATGCTTCACGAATACTCGACTCTGCTGCAAGAACAGGATTTATCTCCATGCTTGTAATAAAACGTAAATCTTCTATTGCACTAATATCTGTTGGATCAACCATAGCAACAGTTATATATCTTCCTTTTCTATCTATGGGAAGAACTTCGTAGTGATAAGCCTTTGTTGCTGGTATGAGTTCCAAAACCTCTTTTGATGGAATAATATAGTCGACATCGACCACTTCCATATGGTAGAGATTGCTCAACTGTGCAAGTAATTTCCCTTCTGGCATTATCTCAAGTCTATTTAACACACTCACGAGCCGTTGCCCAGTCTCTTTTTTCTCCTGGATAGCCTGGCGCAATTGATCCTCATTAATCACACCGCTTTTTACTAAATATGTCCCTAATTTCTCTTCCATTATCCCACCTTTGTTTCGCGTATGACTTCTTCGATTGTGGTTAAACCATTTTCCAATTTTGCCAAAGCTGAATCATGGAGCGTCCGCATCTCTTCATCAACTGCTGCCTTCTGTATTTCTTCAGTAGTCGCTTGTTTAAGAATGAGCTCTCTAATTTTCGCCGTGACAATCATATTTTCGAAAATACCAATTCTGCCTTTGTAACCAGTTCCTCTGCAATTCTCACATCCTTCACCCTTAAACAGCGGGTATTCGAGCTTCCTTGGATCAAGACCGGCATCTAACAACACCTCGTCGGGATATTTCACCTCTTTGCGGCATTTGTCACATATTTTTCTTAAGAGCCTCTGCGATTCTATTGCTAACACTGTCGAGGCAATCAAAAATGGCTCAACATTCATATTGATTAATCGTGTTACAGTTGCTGCTGCAGAATTGGTGTGAACCGTTGAAAGCACAAGGTGACCTGTCAATGATGCCCTGATTGCTATCTGTGCAGTTTCAAGGTCTCTGATTTCACCGACCATTATTATATTTGGATCCTGACGAAGATAAGCGCGCAGTGCACTGGCAAATGTCAATCCGATCTTCTCATGTACCTGCAACTGATTGATGCCCATTAATGAATACTCAATGGGATCTTCAGCAGTGATAATATTCAAACCAGGATCATTCAATTCGGTTAGGGCTGAGTAGAGTGTAGTCGTTTTACCTGAACCCGTAGGTCCAGTAACCAGCACAATCCCGTATGGAGTTTTGATCGCTCGACGGAACATATTTAGACTATCAATCTCAAATCCTAAAAGGTCAAGGTTCAATTGTATGGCAGAACGGTCAAGAATTCTGAGCGCAATTTTCTCGCCGAAAAGAGTAGGAACACTTGAAACACGAATATCAATAATTTTATTATGAATCCTTGCTTTTATCCTTCCATCTTGGGGTAATCGCTTTTCTTCGACCTTCAGTTTACCCATAACCTTAATTACTGTTGCCAAGGCTCTATTCATTCTTTTTGGCGGTTTCATAATCTCGTGGAGAATACCATCAATTCGAAACCGCACCCTCAGATCATCTTCGTATGGCTCAATATGTACGTCTGAAACATTCATCTCAACTGCATCGGTGATGATCTTACTGACAAGCTTCAGCGCTGGAGCGCTTTCACGGTCATCCATGGTACTTGTCAGATCTTCTTCTTCCTTTCTTATTGATACTTCTGACCCGTCCACGACCTTCACCTCTTCCTGCGTATCTCCTGCCATTTCTATTTCGTACATCACATCAGATAGCATCTTTTGCACGTGATAATGATCTTGCACTATTTTCAAGATGGTTTCTTCTAAGGCAACCAGCGGTTTTACCTCAAATCCAGTAGCGAATTCGATATCTTCAATTGCTGCTACATCACCGGGGTTTATCATTGCTACGCTCAGCGTATGGCCGAAACGCGATACAGGTACAACCAAATACTTTCCAGCGAGCTCACCGGGTATCAATTTTAAAAGATTTTCATCCAGTTCTTTATTTCTTAAATCAACAGATTTAACACCAAAATGCTTTGAAAGAACATTCAATAACTCATCTTCTTTGATGAATCCAAGTTTAATTAAAGTAGATCCTAATCTCGCTCCATCTTTTTTCTGCTCTTCCAGTGCCTTATCCAACATTTCTTCGGAAATTTTGCTTTCTTTTATCAATAATTCGCCTAGCTTCATAGCTATAATATGATATATATATATAATAAATTGTCAAGACTTAATTTTAGGGATATCCTCGAATCACTCGAATAAAAGCAAATAACACGATTAGCACGAATTTCTTTTGGCATTGGCGATGAACGTTTGGACCGTTTAGAGCGTTTGGACCGTTTTAATCGTTAGCACCTTTTTTCCCGTTGCTTAGTATTTTCTAGTACTCACTTCTTATTTTGCCGCGCGTCAGTGCTCATAACCGTGCGAAGCGGTAGCTGTCCTTACGCCGTACGCCCCACCCTCCGACCCCTAGGCTATTTCACGAAGGCGAAATATCCTACTGCAAGCCCCAGACCATCCCAGGCAATGTCTTTCCAGGCAAAATGACCTTTAGTCTTTGAATCGTAGATCTCTTTACCTATACCAATCAGTGCCGTAAGTGATATTGAAATAATCTTACCTTCATTCTTATTTTTATTCATCTGACAAGCATAAAAATAATATGTAAACCCTGGGATTGCAGCAGAGAGAGAAAAATGCATAAATTTGTCTTGAGAAAACCACGGATCATGATTTTTTTTATGTGAATTGTATTTTTCTTTGAAATTGGGTTTATTCAAAAGAGTTGTATCCTGTTGTAGAGTATCCAAATCTTGTGCAGCAGCCAACAATAAAAGGATGACCGTGAGCATTAGATATTTATTCATATGAAGTTATTATAAAGAAATGCTGAAAAGAATCAAGACAATGCATCAGGTGCATCGCTTTGTCCGTTTGAAACGTTCAGATCGTTTTAATTGTCATCACCGATTCTCCGGTGCTTCGTTTCTCCCCTTCATCTCGCTCTACGCTTGACGCTTTACGCTCTTCGCAACAATCTCAACGACTTTCCTCCTGATCAGTGCCATTGTATTGATTCTTACAACTGGATGTACTGCATTTGCCAGCAGGATAATAATTATGTCAGAAATCGGGTCAACGAGCAACATCGTGCCTGTAAAACCCGTATGAGAAAACGTGGCACGAGATAGAATGCGCGGATATGGGTCAATCACCCAGCCCAACCCCCTCTTTTCCGGGGCACCTGTATAGTCTTTGGTCATGAGCCTGACCGTTTCATTCTTCACGATATTACCAAGACAGTATTGGCGTGTCAATTTCACTAAATCGCTCACATTAGAAAAAAGTCCGGCATTCCCTGAAACACCGTTAAATCCATAGAATGAGTTTCCATCGTGGACTTCGCCTTTGATGACGTAATCGCGCCACTTCATGTGCGATATATCACAATGTTCTGATGCCATCCTCTTCTCGTGCGCATTGCCGAATTCAGTTGCTGCGACATTTTTTCGCGTTATAGGACCAAAGAGTGTATTTTTCAAACCTATCTTTCTAAATATGTTTTTATGACAGTATTTATCCAATGTCTGTCCTGAAACTGTTTCGATAATCTTTCCCAATATAATATATCCTAAGCAAGAATATGTCACACTTTTCTTACCAGTGTTTGCAGTGGCCAGAAATTTCATACGCTTTTTTTCATCAATCAGATACACCGGAAACCATGCTGGTATGCCTGAAGTATGAGTAAGTAACTGTTTAATCGTTTTCTTGCCATTTATTCTATCTTTAAACGCTGGCAGGAATTTCTTAACCTTGTCTCCGAGTTTAATCTCCTTATTTTCATAAAGAAGCATAATTGACAAGGCAGTACTCATCGGTTTTGTGATAGAAGCAAGGTCAAATAAAGTCTTTTTGTTTATTTTTATCTTGGTTGGTTCTATCTGGGCATAACCAAACGCGTCAAAGAAGAAAGTCTTTTTACTACTTCCTACCCAGCAAACGCACCCGGCTATCCTGTGTTTTGCAGTATTTCTACTGAGAAATTTATAAAGGGCTAGACACGACACTTTTCGTGAACTTCAGGGTATGACACAAATTCATACAATTGACCAAATGGGCTTTTGCTCAACGTAGATTGGAGCAATGCCAGTCCTCGTGGAATATACTGTCTGAAATGAGGTTTTCTTTTGTTCAACGTAAGGTTGGCAAAAGCACCGAGCGCCTGCATGATTCTCTGCAGGCATGTCAGACGATACACATCCATAAACTCTTTCTTCTTAAATTTGATTCCCCTTCTCTTTATGCACTCAAGATAGTAGTCAATAAGTTTCTCTTCCTGTTTCTCGGTAAGGTGAACGTATGAGTCCTTTAAGAGCGCGGCGAGATCATAGGTCAGAGGCCCTATCCTCAGAGACTGAAAATCTATTACCCTCGCTTTTCTTTTGTGGATGTAAATATTTTGCGATTGATAATCACGATGCATCAGAAAATTTGACCACGGTTTTGCTTTTCTAAGCAGGCTTTTGGCAATACGTTCTAAATCGTCATAGAATTTTCTAAATCGTCTTTTTGATATACCGCAAAAATGATGCAAGAAGTGCGTCTTAAAATAATCCTGCTCCCATTTAATATGCTCATAATCGTAGTGGTCAGAAATAGGAACATCAGGATAACCATCAATCTGCAGTTTTATGAGTTCCCTAATCGCAGCCCGATAAAGAGGATAGATGTTCTTTGTTTCATTAACCAATGCATATAGAGAACTTTTGCCTAAATCCTCCATGAGAAGAAGGTTTGAGTTTTCATCGGCCCAATGAATGTCCGGTACGCCAATCCCTCTATCAGCAAGGTGTTTCTGTATTTTCATGAGTGTTTTTATATCCCTGTCCCATACGAGTATATAGGTTCTATTCTCTTTAATACACCTGTAGAACAAGCGATCAGAACCGCCGCACTCTACCTTTTCAATAATTTTATATTCCATTTAAATTCCCCTTTCATCTATCTGAATGCAAAATCTATCTGACAACAGACAGTTACTAAAATCCCCATCCGTAATACTACTATCGTAGAAAACAACAGTATTACGCAGGCTCACTTTATCGGAAATATAACAATCCGCTCCGATACTGACAAAACCATCGAGATTTTTAGTCTGCACATCGCTTGATGGGTCAATATAGACCGATGATTCAATTTTAATCCCATTTAACTGCACCCTACCCCTCAATATGTCATCGTGGATCTTCCAGTATGCATAGTCCGAATTGATATTAAACCACATCATTTCCTTGGGAAATCCCATAATGACATCTCCATTGTTAATAATATTCTGTAGGACGTCAATCATGCTGAAGTATTCCGTCTGTGGCAGGTATGAAAATACCTTTTCAGAGAACACTGAAATTCCAGAGAAGGTGTAGTAATTACTTTCATTTGAATGTGTTGTCTTAGAAATTTCCTTAACCACATTGTTTTCGTCTATTTTTATGAAATTCGTGCCCTCATTTTTCAATAGAATAAGTGTTGCCATTGCCTTAGGCGAACCATGTAGTTTTTTGATGTCCTCAAAGTTCACGTTCGAAATAACATCACATGAATAAATAATAAAATCTTCTTTCAAAAAATCTTTGAAATTAAGCAATGCACCACCAGTTCCTCTCAATTGAGGTTCAACAGCAATATGAACAACGTCGGAAAATTTTTCAAGAAAAGTTTTTATCATTTCTGGTTTATGGAAAAGATTAATGTATATTTTTTCAGCTCCACTTGCGATAAGACGTTCAATATTTATTTCAATAATCGGTTTGTTAACAACAGGCAGAAGTGCTTTTGGCATTAAATCAGTTATTGGTCTTAACCGTTTGCCAACACCAGCAGCGAGGAGGATCGCATTCATGCGATCCTCGAATCTCTCGAATTGCAACGAATCACTCGAACAACAACCATACTATCTGTCCCCAGTTGCATCACCAAGTTTTTTCGTATTACCGCGAAGAACACGACGATACTCAACTTTGTTTTTTGAAAAATTCACTAATATGCCAAGCTTCATACCACTTGCTTTAAGGTACGACTTCAACTGTGCGCCATGATGAACGGAAAACCGATCAACAGCCTTTAGTTCAATGACAACTTTGTCTTCAATGACTATATCCAGTCTATGAGTTCCGATATTCTTATCATTGTAAATCACTGGAAACATCTTCTCTTCTTCAACTTTTAGACCTCTATTTGTTAGTTCTTCAACTAGGGCTCGCTTGTAAATACGCTCTAAGAATCCAGGCCCTAATGCTTTATGAACATCGAATATTGCAGCCATGATTTGATACGACAATTTAGGATATACTATCTTCTCAGGCTTTATTCGTGTCATTCGCACTCCCCTATTCGCATCCATCATATCCTCTCATTCGCGCCATTCGCATTTTCTCATTCGAGCTATTTGTAGATCAAGTACTTTTTCCTTATTTTCTTAAACCACATAAGATCTTTTTGCCAGTTCTTTTTCATTGAGCTGATTGTCTTATTCTTTTCGATCGCTTTTCTAATCCATGAGTTACCGACAAGAATATCAAAGGGCATTTTGGTCTTTTCAAACTCATACGGTGGTTTTCGCCATCTGAATTTCTTGGGATAGAGATTGCGTATCGCTCTTATGATGTGGAGACTAGTAGTCACTGCATTGAATGAATTTCTATTAGTGACATAGAGCTGGGCGCCGCCACAGGCTTTACTTTTGTATTTGCCAAACGTTGGGATGAAATAAGTTGGTCGAAAACTCGCCCCGGGTATTTTTATTCGGCTTAGCACATTGACAAGATCTGTTGGGCTGATCCACGGTGCGCCAAATATTTCAAAAGGTCGCGTCGTACCTCTTCCCTCAGACACATTTGTTCCTTCTAAGAGACACATACCCGGATATACCAATGCTGTATCAAAAGACGGCATATTTGGTGAAGGAACAGTCCAATACAACCCTGTATCGTCAAAATAGTGTCGGCGTGACCACCCTCTCATTTTAATCACCTTCATCTCTGCACCAATTTTCATCTCTTTATTTATCAGGTTGCACAGTTCAGCGACCGTCATTCCGTGTCTAATCGGTATCAAATATAACCCCACAAATGAAAGAAACTCAGGTTCAAGTACAGGTCCTTGAACAGTCATCCCGTTCAACGGGTTTGGACGGTCCAGAATAAGTACGCTTTTCTTGAACAGAGCGACCATTTGTATCAAGAGGAGCGCTGACCACAGGAACGTATAATAGCGCGTTCCTATGTCCTGCAAGTCGATCACGAGTACGTCGATTTTTCTCAAAATGCTTATGTCAGAGAGGAATTTCTTATTGTAAAGGCTAAAAACCCTTACTTTTTTCGTTGCATCATAGTAGTCTCGCGCCCTCACTTGGTCTTGTAATGCACCAAAAAGCCCGTGTTCTGGGGCAAAAAGGGCTTTTAACCTGCACTTCTTTTGCTGGGAAAAAAGTGTTACAGTCGGCTCTAAGCGTGCATTGCATGAAGAAATATTTGTAAGTAGGCCAATCCGCGTGCCATGCAAAGGCATAAACTTATTTGATACCAGGGCATCTATTCCAAGGTGCACAGGCTATTATATACAAAAATGGATACATGTCAAGCATTATTACGCAAAGAACGCAGAAACCTCGCCAAGAGCGCTGAAATAGCGTTGAAGTATTACTGGAAGTGAAATGCCTTAAGTTTCACCCAAAAAGCTATTATATTTAATGCATTAAAGTATTTTGTTAATATCATCAGGACCGTTTAGTACGTTATGACCGTTTTGATCGTTATCACACCGATTCTCCGGTGCTCTGTTTCTCCCCTTCATCTTATCCTGCGCGCCAGCGCTCATAACCGTGCGAAGCACCTTTACCGCATCAAAGATGCCTAAACCGCTAAGCTGTAGCTTGACTATCCTCTCGCTCGACGCCCGACGCATTTCGCCCTACGCTCCTTCTCATCACTGTCATCGAACCTATTTTACAGCAGGTAAAATAGCTGACTCCTCTTCACTTTTAGTCTTGAAATTACGCGTTGTTTCTATAGAATGGACGTTGTAAAGGAAATTGATTGTTGTTACCATGAAAATATTCTACTCGTGATGCAGGAGTTTCTTTTCTTTGTTCCCTCCTTCTTGATGGGGAAGTTTCTCTTTTGTATTCCCTCCCCCTTAATGGGGGAGTTTCCTTTTCTTATTCCCTCCCCCTTTGATGGGGGAGTTTCCTTTTCTTATTCCCTCCCCCTTAATGGGGGAGTTTCCTTTTCTTATTCCCTCCCCCTTTGATGGGGGAGTTTCCTTTTCTTATTCCCTCCCCCTTTGATGGGGGAGGACTAAGGAGGGGGTGATCGTCAATCTCTTCAGCCTTGTCACGCTCTGACCGTGCCCAGGGTTTAAGGAAAAACATGACTGAGGCAGAGCGGAAATTATGGTATAGAATCAGGATAATACACCCTCCCCTTCATCCCCTCCCATCAAGGGAGGGGAATAATTGAGGAATGTCGCAAGAAAAAAAGGTGAAAAGGAGTCAGGTAAAATAGGTATTGACAAGATATCAATTTTCACTATAATCTATTATAGACTTAAAGATAG
>SMTZ1_10000601_pt1 | contig 34086 bp, 30 predicted proteins | sample DeeMarSWOR136_30_FD_25667 | JGI IMG/M metagenome (IMG submission 25667)
CCCCTTTGCCAGGGCACCGATGATCAGGGCCCTCTGGGTGTAACTCTTGGAGCCGGGGATTCCCACCGTGGCATCAAGATCTTTAATCGGCTTGATTTCCATCGCGCTCCTTCAGGTTCTCCAGAACAATCCCTTTCATAAACGCCCGGGGGGGTTCCACCCCCATCCATATCTTTATCTGTTCGGCCCCCTGATGGATAAACATCCCCACACCGGACAATGCATTGCATCCCACCTCCAGGGCATCCTTCAAGAGCCTTGTCCTCAGGGGGTTGTAGATGATATCCATGACCCATCTGAAATTCACTAGGCTCTCTCTCCCAACGGGTGATTTTTCCCCATCTGGGGCCATCCCGACGGGTGTGGTATTGATCAGGCAGTCTGCCTCGATCTTCCCGATCTCCGAAAGAGGATAGAAGGGGCAGCGGAATTCGCGGGCCATCTCCTGGCCTTTTTCGATGGTCCGGTTCACGATGACGGGGATGCCTCCTTCTTTCAGGATACCGAATACGGCAGCCCTCGCTGCCCCACCAGCCCCAAGGATGGCGAAGGTCTTGCCCCCAATCTCCAGGGATTCCTTCAGGTCACGGATAAGCCCCATCCAATCCGTATTGTACCCCTTAAGCCTGCCCTCATCGTCATTCAATACCGTATTCACGGCCCCTATCCTGAGGGAACTTTCATCGACCTCATCCAGATAAGACATCACCGTGGTTTTAAAGGGAATGGTAACGCTGACCCCGCGAATATCCAATCCCCTGATCCCCCGAACCGCATCCTCCAGGTTTTGTACGCAAAAGGGAACGTAGCGGGCATGGATCTTCATCTTTTTGTACGTGGCGTTATGCATGAGCGGAGAGAGGCTGTGTCCGACCGGGTTGCCGAACAGGGCGAAGATTTCCGGAGAATCCCTCATCATGTCGCTGTTCCTCATTGGTTGAGCCTTGGACAGTTAGCGTTTGTTCAGGCCGCCTACATTCAACACCCCGGAGATCCGTTTCATCTCTCGCATGGTCAGTTGTCCCGGTGCCGACTCCGCCCCTCTCTCCAGGGATACATAGCTAAGATAAGAGCCCAAAAGGGGCCCCATGACCCTGCTGATTCTCCCCAATTCCCCCATACATAAGGCAATGATTTCCCGGCCCTTTCTCCGTGCATGGGGAATGAGTCCGAGAACCCTCAGGTTATCCTCCATGGTATTGGCGTACGTGACGATCTTAACGATATCGGCCCCAGTCCTTGTGCATTCATCGAATCTCATTCTTAACCCCCTCTCGGAGGGGGTCCCGCGGAAATCGTGATGGGAGATGATCCATTTCGTGCGGCCGCGGTGATTCGTCACCTTCGCTGACAGTTCTTTTATCAGTGCCCCTTCTGTCATCACCTCGAGGTCCACATAATCGGCTTCAAGCGCCACGGCTTCCTTCAGGAGTTCCACCCTTTCACGCTCGGTGCCGGAAAATCCTCCCCCTTCATCCCTCCGTCTATTGGTGACCAGAATTTTCCCCCGTTTTTCGCCCATCAATGTTTTCAGGTTGACGTCCCTGATTTGATCGATTCTCAGCTCCAGGAGGTCGGCCAGAGGGAAACTCCTTTTCATCTGCTTCAAGGCCACCTCTTGGGTCCCGGCAATAATGGGAATGCAGATCATCACGCCTCATCTCCCCTGGGATAGGACCCCAGAACCTTGATGAAGGTGGTGACGCGCCCCATATCGGAGAGGCAGTTCTTCGTCTTTTCTTCCTCCGTATGACCTGCAAAATCGATGAAGAATAGATACTCCCACATCCTGTCCTTCATGGGGTAGGACTCGATCCGCATCAGATTGAGATGCTCTCTGGCAAAGGGCTCCAGTGCTTGATAAAGGGCACCCGGTACATGGTGGGTTCCAAAGAGCATCGAGGTCTTATCCCTCCCCGTGGCCGTACTGATGCCCTTTCCAATGACGAAAAACCGCGTGGTGTTTGATGGATTATCTTCGATTCCCTCCGCAATGATCTCAAGTCCATACCTCGCTGCGGCCAGGTGGCTCCCGATGGCAGCACCTTCCCTATCCTCCAGAATCCTGCTAGTGGCAGCTGCTGTACTATCCGCTCCAAAGACCGAACAATGGGGTAGGGTTTTCCTCAACCAGCCCTGGCACTGGGCCAAGGCCTGGGGATGAGAATAGACCCGCTTTATCTCCTGCATCCTTTCGCAGGTGGAGATCAAACAGTGAGAGATCCTGGAAAAGATCTCCGCCCGGATATTCAGGGGGGTTGAGATCAATCTGTCCAGGGTTGCCTTGACGAATCCTTCCACGGAATTTTCTCCTGGCACCACTCCCCAGGAGACCCTTCCCCTTTCCACCTCATCAAAGACCTCGGATATCTTTGTTTGCGGGGAGTATCGGGCGCTTTTGCCGAAATGAGATTGCGCAGCCAGATAGCTAAACGATGCCTCCGGCCCCAGATAGGCGACGGTTGTCGGTGCCTGCAGGGCACGGGAGGAAGAGATAATCTCCCCGAAGATATCCTTTAAGGCGCTATTCGAGAGGGGACCCTCATTGATTTCCCTTAGATGATCATACACCCTGCTTTCCTGGGCGGGGTCATAGACCTCCCTTCCCTCCGACTCCTTTACCTTGCCGAGCTCGATGGACACTTCTGCCCGTTGGTTGAGGAGCCTGGCGATCTCCCCGTCCTTTTCCCTCAATTTCTCCCTGAGCTTTTTTAGAGACCCTCTCTTCATTTCCTTAATGCCTCCACTACCTCCCTGGTCAGCTCTTCAGGCACGTTGCCATTGACAAAGGGAATCCCTATCTTCTTAAGCAGGACAAAGCGGATGGTGTCCCCTTCTTTCTTCTTGTCCCTCTTAATCCGGGATACTATTCCATCCGGCTTAAGCGTTGTGGGGATACGGTCGGGGAGACCCATCGCCCTGATCAGGGATATGATCCTTTCCCGGTCTTCAGGAAGAAGGTATCTCAATCTCTGCGATATGAGAGCCGCCGCCACCATGCCCATGGAAATGGCATCTCCATGCGAGATGGAGTAGCCGGATTCCGATTCGATGGCGTGCCCGATTGTATGGCCAAAATTGAGAATGCGGCGGAACCCCTTTTCCATTTCATCGATTTCGACGATTCCCTTCTTTATCCGGCATGAGCTCGTAATGATCTTTTCAAGGAGCCTCACATCCCGCTTCCTGATGGCCTCTACCTCAACTTCGAGAGAACTGAACAGTTCAGGGTCGTCGATGATGCCGTACTTGACAATTTCCGCCAGGCCGATCCCGAATTCCCGGGGGGGCAGGGTTTTCAGGAATGCCAGGTCGATGAAGACCCCTTTCGGCTGGTAGAAGGTGCCCAGGATGTTCTTTCCTTCGGGAAGGTCAATCCCTGTCTTTCCCCCGATGCTGCTGTCCACCTGAGCCAGAAGCGTCGTGGGAACCTGAACATAGGGAATGCCCCTCATGTAGATGGAAGCAACGAAACCCGTGATATCACCGACCACACCACCACCCAGCGCGATCAGGGCCGATGTTCTGTCTGCGCCCAGGTCCATCATCCGATCGACAATATGGAGGCTGGTTTGGATGTTCTTTGAGGCTCCCCCCGCTGGAAAGTCGACCATATCGACCGTCAGGCCCATTTCCCTGAGGATCTCCAGAATCCTTTCTCCATGGAGGGCCGAAACGTTGGAATCCGTTACGATAATGTAGCGGGAGGCCCAGTTATTCTTGGCGATGATCAGGCCCATCCGGTCCAAAATGTCCTCGCCCATATAAATCTCATAAGAGGCCGAGGTTTTCTTGTCGAGGTTTACCGTAATCCTGTTCATTGGAGCACCTGTATCGCTGTCCTCATGGTCTTTCCGAGGGCCCTCACTTCCTCCATGAGTTGGTAAAACTTCTCCGGTTTGAGCGATTGTATGCCGTCGCAAAGGGCCTTTTCCGGCTCAGGATGTACTTCAATGAGCAGGCCGTCCGCGCCAACCGCGACGGCACCCCTGGCCAATGGGATGACATATTTCCAATGGCCGGTGGCATGGCTGGGATCAACGGTAACCGGCAGGTGAGTTAATTCCTTGAGAACCGGTACGGCACTGATATCCAGGGTGTTCCGCGTTGCCGTTTCAAACGTGCGAATTCCCCTCTCGCAGAGAATGACCTTATGGTTACCGGAAGAGAGGATATATTCTGCAGACATGAGGAGTTCTTCTATCGTGGTCATCATTCCCCGTTTCAGAAGGACCGGTTTCCGCACATGCCCTGCCTTCTTGAGGAGGGCGAAGTTCTGGATATTCCGTGCACCGATCTGGAGGATATCGGCGTGCTCTTCCACCAAGTCCACATCTGTAGTATTCAGGACCTCGGTGACAACGGGCATGCCCGTTTTTTCCCGGACCTTTTTTAAGAGTTTCAAGCCTTCTTCTTCTAACCCTTGAAAGCTGTAAGGGGATGTTCTCGGCTTGAAGGCCCCGCCTCTGAGGATGTGGGCCCCTCCCTTTTTGGCAATATAGGCGCTTTCCATCAGTTGTTCTTCATTTTCAATGGAGCAAGGACCGGCCATGACGATAAATTCGGGCCCACCGATTTCCAGATCGCCGATCCGGATGACCGTGTTTCCATCCTTAGCCTCTCGACTGGCCAGTTTATAAGGCTTCAGGATGGGCACGATCCTTTCCACTCCCGGGAGGATTTCGGCAGACTTTAATTGCGCCTTGTCTCGGTCATCTCCCACGACAGCGACGATGGTTCGTTCTACGCCATAGGTGGGGTGTGCTCGGTAGCCTACGGACTCGACCCATTCTATGACACGCTCTATTTGAGACTCTGTGGCATTTTTCCCCATCACGATAACCATTTCTCACCCTCCAAAAGGAAGGGCCATGGTGAGATTTGCTCCCATGGCCCCTTAAAAAAAAAGCCATGGGTAGCATCCCTCAGTCTACCCATGGCTTAGTTGATTTATGTAACCCCTTCTATGCCTCGATCACCCTAAGCGATGGGCAGACTGGTGCGAAAAAATAAAAGTAGCTAAACCAGTTTTTGACGTTCTTTTTTCTGCCCACCATTTTTCTAGCTTCTCTTGGGTGAATTTGAGGCTTAACTAAATCACAACAATTTGGCTTTGTCAAGAAAAAAATGAAAAAAAATGTACGAGCAGGGAACTATCTCCCCATGGGATGCAGGGGCACGGAGGCAGAAGGAGCTGAAGCGGTGGCTTCTTCTCGGGACGGTCTTAGAGGGGCTTATGTCGTTGAGGACGATGTTAACCGGCTATGGACGAGCTCCCTCGCTCCATGACATCCCGGAGTGCGGCCTCGATACCCTCCAAAATCCTATCGATGTCTTCATCGCTATGAACTGAGGAGATGCCATGGTGGTGCATGGTGTGGATGTAAATCCCGTGATTGAGACAGGCTCCGTAGAAGCGATTCAGCAAATCCCACTGGTTGTCGAGGAGATCCTGATAGTTTCTCAGCACTTCCTTTTCGGCGACTGGGCCAAAGAGAAACGAGAAGCGTGCCCCCCTACCTTGAACACGCCCCATAAAACCAAGGCGGTTCATGATTTCGTTTATCCCCTCATGGAGCCGCTCGCAACGCGCCAGCAAGTCCTCATAGAAGCCGGGCTCCAGAATCACGTCGAAAAAGGCATTACCACCCATGATCTCAAAGAGATGTCCATTATAGGTGCCGCTGTGCTGCGCCGCACCCAAGGGCGAGATGTGTTCCATGATTTCCCGCTTCCCCCCAAAAACGCTGAGGGGGGTCCCTCCGCCAATGGCCTTGCCCAGCGTACACAGATCCGGTATGACGCCATAGGTAGCCTGCATGCAACCCGGTTCGGTCCGAAAGCCGGACAGAATCTCATCGAAAATCAGCAACGCTCCCTGCTCCGCTGTCAGCTGCCTCAGAAGCTCCAGATAGCCGGGCTGCGGGAGAATCGTCCCGCTGTTGTAGTTGACTGGCTCCAAAATGACACAGGCAATCTCTTGGCCGCGCGTACTCAGCGTCTCCTCAGCCCGTTCGAAATCGTTGAAGGGAAGGACGATAACGCCCTGCTCCAAGTATTCTGGCAACCCCTGTACAGCCGGTGTAATAGTGGGCCAGGCGCGTTCTCGGGAAGGCCAATAGTTGTATGCTAGATAATCGTTAAAGCCGTGGAAATGGCCCTCGAACTTGACTACTAGGGTTCGTCCGGTATATTCACGCGCCAGCTTTACCGCGTAATACGTGGTCTCCGTCCCCGTCATGGAGAAACGGAGCATGTCGATGCACGGGATAGTCTCCGCAATGCGTTGTGCCAGCCTGCCATGCCACTCATTTTCGTACGCGCACAGAATGCCCATATCGAGGGCCTGGTTAAGCGCTTCAACCACCTTCGGATGGGCGTGTCCAAGCAGGGCGGCGCCAAATGACAGGCATAAATCGACGTATTCATTGCCATCGAGGTCATACACCCTGCTGCCCCGTGCACGAGAGATATAGAGGGGGCTCTTGATCCCCGTATTCATCCTCGCCGACGAGCATATGCCTCCCGGCAGGTACCTGGATGCCGAATCCCACAATTGTTGGTTTCTTCCCATCGGTAGAATCTCCTCCCTATGCGTCAGGCCGTCATTGCCATTTTACCCATCTAAAGTGTTTTCGCAAATCCCGGGGAGAGGGGTCATCTATTACGTTTCCGTCCGTGCCTTCGTCACGGGGGGGAGCGTGAGGGCCAGGAGGACCGCCGCCAGCAGGGAAAGCCCCGCAATCCTCACGGCAGCTATGGGCCCGAGGTAGTCAGCGACAACCCCGACCAGCGTGACCAGGAGCCCCCCAGTTCCCCGCCCCAGCCCCAACATCAGTGAGGATGCTGTGGCCACGGACCCCGCGGCATAACGCTGCGCCAACGCAATGGTTACCGGTGAGCTCGAAACGAGACAGAACCCGCCCAGCATTAACAAGGGCTTAAAGAGAGTGAACCTCTCACTCATTCGTTCGGAACCCGTTTCGTTCATGGCGATCGTCAGCGGTTGGTTGCTGATGAAGGTGTTTCCCCATCACCAACCCATCATGGGTACTTCTCCAGCCAATTCAGGGGAAAATGGGCGCCTGGATTGAGTACTAAATTGGCTCGCATGAGCTCAGAGGCCGGATTATCTGTCCCGAAAAAGCGGGAAGCTCATTTCCCCAATCGAAACGGAATTGAGTTCAAACCATGGACCCCTCATCGAAACAGGGACGCAGCCGGCCACTACGGTGAATGGGTGCCGGCGACACGTTCGCCGTTGCTATACGGTTTATTGCGGTAGGTTCAGTCCCATTTCGGTGAGCTGGTTCTTCACGTTGCTGTAAATCCTTTCATAATCCGGCTTGGGTTTGTGGTGAGCCAAATCATAGCATTCCGTAATGCTATACCCTTCCTGAGGTTGTTCCCCCTGGATCCTCTGTGCCAATTTGGCCAACAGCTCGCTTGCCCCCTTTCGGTCCAATCCCTGCTCGATGACTGCGTCCGACACTTCGATCATCCATTCGGCTTCCAACGGCGTTTGCCCATGGTTTGTGGTCGTACGACACTGTCTCGGGGCATAGAGGTTCATTCCGTTTATCGGTGCCTCAATTGAGTGCATCGCGCCCTCGAGCAAATTCAACTCCGTCCCCGGCCCCGAGGTCGGGATCACCCACCTCATACAGATGGTATGGGTGAATTTATTGAGGGCCTGATTTACCACGGACCTGGCCCAGGTAATCCCGGGAATGAGGATTTGCCGGGCATTCAGCATGTGCACGTGTTCAACCCCCGTGTAGTGGATGTAATCCCGATAGGCAATCATGCAGGCAATTGGCTTAGCAATTCCCTCGACAATAGCCCCTTCAATTCCCCCACAGAACCCCCCCGCTATGGCGAAGCTGCCGCTGAGTTTAAAGGAACCGTACTCCTCGTAAACGATGGCCGCACAGAGCATGTCCTGTTCCATCTTCAAATCGGGCAACAGCGTGAGCAGAATGCCGTCTGTCCTTCTCAAGCCATGATCCGGGTCCATGACCCCGATCAAATCCTCCGCCCTCGTATTAATGGGATAGTAAACAATGGCAAGACCGGGCCGTCCGGCCTTTCGTACTCCCTCTCTCATCCATCCTACCTGCCGCCGAGAGGCATACACCTCCATGGGAGCTCCCATGATCTCCCGACCATCCACGGTGGTAACGTTAAACCCCTCGATGAAATCCGCTCGGGGAATGCGGGCAAAGTTATCGATCACCAGGGGAGCGATGTCCTCCGAGTACGGGGTATGGTGGCCGGGGCAAACGTTGAGTTTCTCCCTTCCCTCGACCTTCCTCTGCTTCCAAACCCTTCGGTCCTTCCCCTCGCCCATGACGATCTCGGTGGGGGCCTCGTCTATGGCCCTCAGGATTTCGTCTCTGGTGAGCCTCACCCGTCTCCGGGTGGTGATACAATAGATTCCCATGCTCTCGAGGCATTCTATGCCGGCCTCAAAGGCCCTCTCAGCGAGGTCGTCGTCCATGTTGATGAAACAACCCTCTCCGGGAAATTCGATTTGGTACTTCTTAACCAACTGGCTTATGGTGTGGAAGAGCTCCATATCCCATTTCTTCTCCTCGACTTTTTCGCCGGTTTGGGTTCTTTCGGCAATCTCCAACAAGCTGATCATTCCCCGTAATCCCTTCCCCTCTCGCCCCTTGTTTCGTTACGCAAGCAGCCTCTTTACCTCTCTCAGGGCCTCAACTGCATCTTTGGCGTACCCATCTGCACCGATCTCCTTCGCGTAGTGCTCGGTCACCGGCCCCCCGCCAACGATGACCTTGAATTTTTCCCTCAGCCCCATGCTCGCGAGGTCATCGATGACCTCCTTCTGGTAAGGCATCGTTGTGGTGAGCAGTGACGACAGGGCAATCATATCGGCATTGACCTCCTTTGCCCTGTCGATGAAAGCCATGCTTGCCACGTCAACCCCCATATCATGGACTTGGAACCCGCCGGACTTTAGCATGGTGGAAACCAGGTTCTTCCCCACGCTGTGCATGTCCCCCTGAACCGTCCCGATGACGATGACCTTCTTTTCCCCGATCTGGTCCGAGGGAATGTTCCTTCCCAGTATGGTCCCCACCTCATCCATCAGGTCTCCCGCCATAACCAGGTGAGGAAGGTAATATTCGCCGCTATCGAATTTCTCGCCAACCTTGACCGCAGCGTGAGCAATGGAATACCGAATGGCGGTATTTGGGTCCATTTCTTCGTTGACGATGGCCTCCGCAACGTTCCGGGCCTTTTCCTCGTCGATTGCCACGATGGCGTCCCTCAGCGAATCCAGTAAATCCCTCTGTCCCTGTGGCAAATTCGAAAGCTCCATGAGTTCCCCCTTACTCCCTGAAGTGTAAACCCTGACCCCTCAATTCCTCTTTCACCTCTTCGTACAGCCTCTGATAGTGCGGCAGCGGTTCGAGCTTCTCCTGGTCATACAGTTTCTCAAAGGTCTCCCCCTCCGGGGCGTCCGCCAGTCTATCCTCGTATATGGCCAGGAGATACTTCACGATGCGATTGGCCGTGGCTCGATCCATCCCCACAGCACCCTTACACACTTCGCCCATCCACCGCGATTCCAGCGGAGTACCGTAATTGCATACGGTACCCACGACGTACTTCCTCGTTCCCTGCGTGGAGTGGCCCCCCATCACCGTCGACACAATATGACCAGCAGCGGACTCATAGAAGTACTGTTTCGTCCCAGGGCCCGCCGCGGGGTGATCTCCGATGGACCCGTCGACGATGAGCCTGGTATTTCGGCTCAATCCCTGAATAGCCGTCCCCGCAGCCCACAACTCCTTTCTGGTCACACGGCTCTTCACCAGGGCTTCGGTTACCCCACAGCGAAAACTCTCCGCCTTGTGCACGGCAACGAGCTGGAGGGCCCCGGCTACCGCAACAATCGCCGCTCCTTCAGGGGTTGCGGAGAATCCTCCGATAACTGAGCTATGGGAACCATGTATGTGCATTCCATTGGCGAGGCCGAAGGCGCTGCGGTTGAGGTCATCGTAGGCGACCTTGACCTCGGAAATTCCCGTGGTCTCAATCCCATCCGTTCTCCGAAGGCCGCTCTCCTCGCCATACATGGCTATCGTGGCAAGACTCGTCGGCGCATTGTTTATGATGACCATGCCCGGTCTTCCCGCGGCTTCTATGGCTTTCCGCATTATTGCGACCATTTTCCTGTATTGATATATCTCAGATGGCGTACCTGCAATAACATCGTACTTGCCATCAATCTTGAGAAGGATTCCCCCCCAGATTCCGTCGACGCACCGGTCCATTGCACAGCCCTTGGTAATCTTGAACATCATCTCCTCATCGCTGAAGGGCGCCGTCTGAATCCCCGCAACGACAATGGGCTCCTGATCTCCCTCCACATCGCGGTGTACCACCTTTATTCTATCCTCGCCTTGCCCCAATTCCACATGGTCAGGCGAAGAGGCGATTTCAGCTTGTAATTCCCGCTCGGTCAGCTTGATGACCCTCCGGGTAGTGGTGCAGTACGTCCCCATATCGAGGAAAAATTCAATCCCCGCCTGATAAACCCTATCCGCCAGATCACCGCTCACGTCGAGCGGCTTCTCCGGGTCGTATTTGATGTCGTATTTCCTCTGGAGTTCCCCCACCTTCTTAAATATGGAAAGATCAAACTGCTTTTCCTCTACTATGGGCCCCTCTTTTGTTCTCTGAAGAACCTCCCAGAATGATAGTCTCATGATTCCGGCCCCTCACACGGATACATCCGTTTCCCTTTCGACCCCCCGCGCAGCCATCAAAAGGAGCAGTCTATGTTTGGGATTATTCAGGCCATCTCACCCTTCGCGGACCTCGGGCCTTACCAGCTTGAGAGCTTCTTCTGCACTCCTTCGCTCGCGCACCACCGCACAGATGGCCTTGGTCATGCCCACCGGATCCTTGTGCTGGAAGATGTTGCGTCCCACCGAACAGCCAATGGCGCCAGCTCTCATAGCTTCGGCAATCTTTTCCAAGGCGTCCAGATCGGACACCTTGGAGCCGCCGGCTACTACTACCGGCACGTTTGCAACTCGCACAACCTGGGCAAATTCCTCTCTGTTGCCGGTCCAGTTGGTTTTAACAATATCAGCCCCCAATTCCACACATAGACGCGCACTCCGCTTGAGATAGTCCACTCCCAGCTTCGACGCGTACTCAGATTGAGCTTCGGTATAAGCACTGGGGAACTCTGCTTCGGCTATGAACGGCATGCTCCAGCGATCACATTCTGAGCCCAAGGCCGCCACCCACGGGATGACTTCACGCTCGTTGGTGTTCGTGAATGGAATCAAGGCCACAACGGCGTCGGCACCCAGCTCCAGAGCGTGCTCCACAGTGGCCGTCTGCACTTCCTGAAATGGCCTCTCGAAATGCGCACACGAGGCCGATACCTTGAGTGCTAGGCCGACCTTACTGTTCGCTGCCAACTCCTGAGCACATATCTTGGCAAACCCTCGTGCCAGGAACACCACGTTGGCGCCACCTTCGACGACCTTCCTGAGCATCGGCCGTGGATCCTCGATACCCGGGAGAACCTGGGGGGCGCTCGTTCCATGGGAAATGGCAAACATCACCGCCGTCTTGGTGGCCGGGTCAATAATCCTTCTCATCCTCATCGCCTTGCCCGTGCTCAACATCTTTGCTTCACCTCCCCATAAGTCACGCTCTCATCCATCCAACAACAAGGCCGCATTTGTCGCGGCAGAACAGCTACTGGAGAAGGTTATGCAGAAGCTTTGAAGCCCCATCCAGATCTTCGGATACCCTCCGGTAGACCTCAAAGAGCTTCATGTAGGTCTCGTGGTTTTTGAGGTCGGGTTGGATGGTATCCACGTGCTGAACACAGCGACGGACCGCCTCATCCACGGTCTTGAACAGCCCCACTCCGAGGCCCCCGACCAGCGCCGTCCCGAAGGAGGAATCATCGATCTTAGGCCGGATCAGGCTCTTGCCCACCATGTCGCACACAATCTGTCTCCATAAGGCGCTTTTCGCTCCCCCGCCGATGATCCGAAAATCACGAGCGTCAACGCCCAATGTCTCCAGTTCCTTGACGCAGTTGTAGAGGGAAAAGGCCACCCCTTCCAGGACCGCCCTGACAAAATGTTCCTTCCGATGCCTGGGGGTAATACCGATAAAATCCCCTCTCAGGTACGGGTTCCATATGGCACCTTGAAGGTAAGGATGAAATATCAACCCCTCACACCCAACCGGGGTATTTTCGGCCAAACGGTCCATCAGTTCGTAGGAATTCAACCCCCATTTTTTAGAGTTGATGGTTTCTTCTTCGCAGAGGGCATCCCTCAGCCATCGATAGCAGACGGCACAGGATACCGTTCCGGCGAGCGTATACCATTTGGTGGGTATGATGTGAAAATAAGCATACACCCTGAGGGGGCTCGGATGGGGCTCATCGGTTACCACGGCCACATTTCCAGCAGTGGCAATCTTGATGATCCCCTGTCCCGATTCAATGGCCCCGGAGCCGAAGGCCTCCGAGGCCTGGTCCGTGGTGCCCGTCACCACGGGGGTCCCCTCCACAAGCCCCAACTCCCTGGCCGCAGTTTTGGACAGACTCCCCGCAACTTTTTCGGGTGGATACACGGGCGGAAGGATTCTCGGAGGAATCTTAGCCAAATCGCAAACCCTCTTCGACCATTCCCTTTTCAGGACGTTGAACATCAGCGTTCCATGGGCATCCATCCAATCCGTGGCCAACACTCCGGTGAGCTTGAACCGTATGTAATCCTTGGGCATAAGGAGTTTTGTTGCCCTCTTCCACACTTCGGACTCCTTTTCCCTCACCCACACCAAATATGGCAATGTCCAATTCACATTGACCGCGTGAAGGGTTTCCTCAAAGATCTCCTGTCCGTGGGCCTCTCGCAACGCCTCCACCTGGGAAATGGTCCGTTTATCCGTCCATAGAATGGCTGGACGGAGGACCTCGTTCTCCTCATCCAACAAGACCATGGTGTGGGTTGCCGCCCCGATGGCTATGGACGCAATCCGTTGAGGGGATATGGTCCCGTCTGCCATGGCCTCCCTCAACGTGAGCGTCAGTGCGCGATACCACTCCTCGGGTTTCTGCTCGGACCAGCCGGGGTGGGGATAGTACGTCGGGTACTCCCGATATCCGCTTCCGGCCACATTCCCCTTCTCGTCCACGATGGTGACCTTACACCCGCCGGACCCGATGTCTATTCCCATCATGTATGCTTTTCCCATGGTTCCTCCTGCTTTCCACGTGGAGGGTTGGTGAGGTACTTGAAAAAGGGGAAAGATTCTGGGTAGTTTTCTTGAAATACCGGGTGGCAGACGGTGCCGAAATTGAAGATTTTTCCGGTTCTCTCCTCCACGGGTTAGGATGAAGACAAGTCTTTCAGCGATAACATCGCGAAATATTAGACAACCCAAGGGATAAAGTCAATTTCATTTTGTGAACTTACCCCAAAGATTTGGTGATAACACCGACAGCTGTTGTTCTGAGGCCGATTTTCCTGTTGGCTGAAACACTACCCCCTCCATGGCGGAGCAAGGATTGCCTCGATGGGTATCGTACTTCTCCAGCAGATTACGCTCAGGAACACCGGATTCCCCCGGAAAGTCAAGAAACTCCAAACTATTTTATCCTTGACTTTCTCAAGGCCATTTATTATAGTGGGGCCCTCAAAAATGTAGGAGTAGCGCCGTATGGCCCAAGTTATCATAAAAAACCTCAGAAAGACCTTCGGACATGTCGTAGCCGTCCAAGACTTCAACCTGGAAATCGCGGACGGGGAATTCGTGGTTTTGGTGGGCCCATCGGGCTGCGGAAAGACCACCACGTTACGGATGGTTGCGGGCCTGGAGGATATCGAGGAGGGAGAAATTTCCATCGGCGACCGGGTGGTGAACCAATTACCTCCCAAGGACCGGAATGTGGCCATGGTGTTTCAGAACTACGCCCTCTACCCTCACATGAATGTGTATAGAAATATGGCCTTTGGCCTGAAGCTCAGGAAGGTTTCGAGGGATGAAATCGAACAGAGGGTGAAAAAGGCGGCCAAGATCCTGGGCATCGAGGAGCTTCTGGGCAGACGGCCGAAGCAGCTATCAGGCGGGCAGATGCAGCGAGTGGCTGTGGGGCGGGCCATCGTGAGGAATCCAGCCGTTTTCCTCTTCGATGAGCCGTTGAGCAACCTAGACGCGAAATTGAGGATCCAGATGCGAAATGAACTGGCAAAGCTCCACCATCAGCTAGGGGCCACCATGATCTACGTAACCCATGACCAGGTCGAGGCCATGACCATGGGCGACCGGATCGTGGTGATGAAGGATGGGCTCGTCCAACAGGTCGGCAGGCCCTTGGAGTTGTATGAACATCCGCGCAACCTTTTCGTGGCCGGGTTTATCGGAAGCCCTACCATGAATTTCCTCGAGGGGATTTTGACCAAAGATGATTCCCAACTGGTATTCAAGAGGAACAGGTTGACGCTCATAGTCCCCAAGGCCAAGGGTGATAGGGTTCACCAGTGGATGAACCAGCCCATTATTATAGGGATCAGGCCCAATAATATCCACCTGCTCGGAGAGACCTCTGATGAGGCCAACACGATCCAAACCAAAGTGGAGGTGGTTGAGCCCTTGGGTGAGGAGACCCTGATCGCCACCACTGTTGAGGAAACATCTATTATAGCCAAGGTTGTGGGAGTGCCAACGGTTACGTTTGACGAGAGTATCTCCCTTCACTTCGACGTAACAAAGGCGCACTTTTTCGATAGGGAGTCGGGAACATGTTTGACCAGCGAGACATAAGGGTGTTCCCCTTGGAGAGGAGGTGATGCGTCAAAGGTGGAGAGATCAAAGGAAGACCGGGAATATGAAAGGAGGAAAAAGACCATGGAAACAAAGAGGAGGGTAAGGAAATCCAGAGGTCTGTCACGGAGAAAATTCCTCAAAATCGCGGGAGCGGCAGGGGCCGTGGCGATGGTGCCCGCACCCTTCGTCCACGCGAAGAAGAATCTCACCCTTCGGGTCATCAATCAGGAGCCTGATCCCAATACCCTCAAGTTCTTTGAAAAGGCCTTTGCGGAATATGAAGAGAAAACGGGGATCAAGGTGATGCTGGATACCGTGCCCGGCGGCGAGGCGTTTCCGAAGCTGGCGGCCTCCATCAAGGCAGGAAACCCCTACCACATCGGCAATATGCTCGTCGCCGGAAACATCATGTTGATGGCGGGGGAAGGATGGTTGATGCCCCTGACCGGCATGATCAAGAGAATAGGGATGGATGACTTTGGTCCCAACATCCTCTTCCCCATGAAGGGTGAAGTTTGGTGGTATCCCTACGATTACAACTTCGCCCACTGGTTCTACAGAACGGATGTATTTAAGGAGAAGGGACTCAAGCCACCCAAGACCTGGGGGGAATTTGTGGATTGTGCCAAGGCCTGCACGGTCGACAAGAACAATGACGGAATCCCCGACATGTACGGTGCTGTGCTCGGGATCGGAAACGGCCAGTGGGTCGACTGGTTGGGCACGGGCTTCATGTGGGCAGAGGGGGTGAAGTTCTTTGACGACGACTGGAACGTGATCTTCGACGGCCCTGAGATGAAGCCGAAGGTCGTCGCCTACTTGAAATTCTTCAAAGACCTCTATGGGTACATGCCCCCGGGGATGACTCAGATCGTATGGGGAGACCATATCAAACACTTCATCAGCGAAAGAGTAGCCATGGCGCCCTACTGTGGGAGGTTCGTCCACCACGTCGATCGGTACGCACCGCATCTAGCGGATAAGTTTGGGGCATTTGCGTATCCCAGCAGTGATGGATCTCAATTCGCCATAGGTCACGGGTATGACGGGTGGGTGATACCGAAAACGAAGCAGGCCAAGGAGGCTGAGCAGCTCCTGGAGTGGCTGGTGACGGAAAAGATCGTCGATTTCTACGCCACCTTGCCCGTCCACTACCAACCGACCAGGCTGTCCATCTACGAGGATCCTCGCTGGAAATCCCTCCCAATGGTGCAGAAGTACTGGAACGTTGTCCAGGAGATGAAGGGCTTTCTCACCCGGAAGGATATCGTTATCGATATGACTGATCTCCAGGGGCCGGAGATCGATCCACGACCTGGAAAGATTTCGAGGAAGTTCGTCATTCCGACAATGCTCCAGAACCACATACTCAAGGGGCTTCCCCCGGAGGAATGCGTGGACATAGCGGCCAACGCAATGAGGGAGGTAATGAAAGAGTAGAGGCATTTGGGGGGAATCTGACGCTGTTCGTCTCGGGTTCCCCCCACCTTTTTCTATGAAGTAAAGCGATGAAACTGAAGGATAAGCACATCATCATACCTTTCCTGGCGCCTGGCGTACTGGTGACCTTTTTCTTCATCATCGTTCCCCTCTACATGGCGATTCGGCTCAGCTTTTTTCATCTGGAATCCTACATCAGCACGCCCACGTTCGTGGGGTTTGGCAATTATATTCGGATATTTCACGAGCCGAGCTTTTGGAATGCCTTGGGAAACGGCCTCTTCTACTCCCTCGTATCCATTGCGCTCCAGGTTGTCGTTGGGATCGCCTTGGCCCTCGTTCTCAATGAGGCGTTTAAGGGGAAAACGTTTTTGCGGGGATTGACCTTGTTGCCCTATATTCTCCCCACGGTTGTCGTCGCCCTCACCTGGCAGTGGATGTTGGACGGGACTATCGGGGTCATTACCATTGCCGCGCACAAGGTAGGCCTGGGCAGGATCAATTGGTTTGAAACGCCCAGAATGGCCATGTTCACCGTGATCCTGGTGAGCGTGTGGACATGGACGCCCTTTGTTACCACGTGCTTTCTGGCTGCCCTCCAAACCATCCCCCCGGATTTGCTGGATGCGGCCAAGGTGGACGGCACCTCGGCCTGGCAGCGATTTATCTATATCACCCTTCCCGTCCTCAAGCCCATTCTGGTCATCATCATCCTGTTAAGGGGGATCTGGATGTTCAATAAATTCGATGTGATCTGGCTTCTCACGAGAGGGGGACCCCTGGGGGCAACCGAACACCTTCCCATTTTGACGTACCAGAAGGCCTTTCAGACGTACGACGTTGGCGGGGGTACTGCCGTGGCCACCATCTCCTTTGTATTTCTTGCGGTTGTCGTCTCCATCTATTTGAAGATCTTTGCCCGAGAGGAATAAGGGGAGCGCACCATGGTGAAGCAAAACCCGGTGAGAAAAATCGTCATTTATGCCCTGGTGGTCATCATCGCCATCTACTCGTTTTTCCCCATTTACTGGATGTTCATCTCCTCGTGCCGAAGCTATCGGGAATTGTTCTCCAGCTATAGCATCATCCCCGGGCCGTTCTCCCTGAAATCCTACGAGAATCTGTTGAGCATGACCAAATACGCCATCAATTTCAAGAACAGCGTGTACGTGGCATTTATGACGACGGCCATCACCTTGATCTGCTCCATACTGGCGGCTTACGTGCTCACGCGATATCGAGTGAGGGGAAGACAAGTCGTGCTTCAGTCCATGCTCTTTACCTACATGTTTCCGCCCCTTTTGCTGGCTGTTCCGCTCTACTATATCTTCACGAAAATGGGCCTCGTCGACACCTTGTGGGGGCTGATCATATGTCACACCACCATCACACTTCCCCTGGGGGTATGGTTGCTGTGGGGGTTTTTCAAGGCCATGCCCTTCGAATTGGAAGAGGCGGCGATGGTAGACGGGGCCAGTCGAATCAAGGCATTTTTCCTCGTCGTGCTGCCCCTGTCCCTCCCGGGGTTGCTGACCGTCGCCATCTTCTCCTTCCTCCTTTCATGGACTGATTATACCTTCGGTCTCATCATCCTCTCCTCCGATGTCCACAAAACCCTCCCCGTCGGGTTGGCCACCATGGTGGGGGCCCAGGATATGGGCTGGGGGGAGGTGATGGCCGGGGCCTTTCTCATCAGCGTCCCCCTGTTGATTATGTTGGTTTTCGTCAGTAAATACTTCGTTGAGGGACTCACCGCGGGGGCGATGAAGGGATAAGCCGGTTCTGAAGGAAAAATCATGCCCATACCCAACAAACTCCTGTACGATCTCATCCATACGGAACTGTCGGATATCGTTGGGCCTGAGCACATTACCCGCCGCCGGGTGGACAAGCTGGCTTACGCTTCGGATAATTCCTGGGTTTCCCAGATGTGGATAGACCGCGGCCAAGAGCCTCCAACAGCGGATTTCGTCCTGTTTCCCCACAATGCCCACGAGATCTCGGAAATCATCAAGGTGGCCAACACCTACCGGATTCCGGTGGTCCCGTGGGGAGGTGGGACGGGTTCCCAAGGCGCGGTCATTCCCCTGTATGGCGGGATCATCGTTGACCTCAAACGCCTCAATCGGATTCTTGAAATCGACGAGGAGAGCCTAACCGTCACCGCTGAGGCGGGCATTATCGGCCAGAAACTGGAGTGGGAGCTCAACGAACGGGGCCTGACCCTTGCCCACTATCCCGCCTCGGAGTATGCCGCTACCCTTGGAGGGTATATCTGCGCCAGAGGTTCGGGAACCCTCTCCACCAAATACGGCAAGGCCGAGGATATGGTCATGTGGGTGAAGGTGGTGAGCCCCACCGGCGAGATCATAGAGACACTCCCCGTGCCAAGACACGCCTCCGGCCCAGGACTGCTCGAGCTCTTCGTCGGATCGGAGGGCACCCTGGGAGTCATCGTGGAGGTCAAGATGCGCGTCGATCCCCTCCCCGAAGAACGCCGCTTCAGGAGCTACCTCTTCCAGGATCTGGATAAAGGCATCGAGGCTGGCCGACAGATGATGATTCAACGTCTCAGCCCGTGCGTCATTCGGCTTTACGACGAGGTGGACACGAAAAAGTACGTGAAGAGGGTGTTGAGCCTGGATGTGACCGGCTCCTACATGGTCGTTGGGGTGGACGGTTCGAGGGAGTTTACGGAAGTCCTGTGGAAGAAGATCATCGAGATCTGTGAAGGCCTCGGAGGGGAAGACTTGGGGAGCGAGCCTGGCCAGAGGTGGTGGGATCACCGGTACGACTTTTACTTTCCGCCCTTCGTGCGGGCACTGCCCAAGCTTCACGGGACCATCGAAACGGTGACCACCTTCAAGAACATCAGGCCACTCTACTACGCCGCGAAGGAGATCATCGAGAAGGACTATGCCGACTACGGGGCTTATTTCTTTGCCCATTTCTCCCACTGGTACCCGTGGGGGGTGATGGTATACGCGCAGTTCATGATCGATGAACCCCCTCAGGACCCAGAAGAGGCTCTGGACCTGCATAACCGCATCTGGGCCGACGCGGCCAAGTGCTTCATCTCCCATGGCGGCGTTCTTAATGAACACCATGGGATCGGCTTAAAGCTCGGCTGGCTTATGCGGAAGCAGTACGGCGCTGCCTGGCCCGATCTGGTTAAGATTAAGAACGCCCTCGATCCCAACGGGATCATGAACCCCGGGAAACTGGGGTTCGGTCCACCCAAATAGCTCGGCGTTCACCTCAAAGGTACCATCTCGATGAGGGAATTCGAGAGACACCTGGATACGATCAATTCCTGTCGCTTTTGCCCCATGTGCCGGCATGTCTGCACGGTGGGCGAGGCGGTGCACAGGGAGAGCGTTACGCCCAAAGGCAAGGGGCTCACCCTGTTCACCATCCTCAAGGGACTTCAGACCTTCGATCCCGGTGTGGCGGAGGTAATGTACCAGTGCTCCCTCTGTCAGCTGTGCCTTGAGTGGTGCGTCGGGAACTGGGATATCACCGGCCCCACCTTGGAAGCCCGGAGAAGAATCGTCTCCCTGGGACGAGAACCTCCACAGGTACGTCAGATGAAGGCACATATCGTGGATCAGGGGAATCCCTACGGTGGGAAAAGGGAGGATCGGTTTGCTTCAATTCGTCACGTCGAGGCGAAAAAGGGAGGATCGGTGCTCTACTTTGTGGGCTGTGGCACAGCATATAGGCGCCCCGAGATCGCTCGTGCGGCCCTTGCTGTGCTCGAAGCGGCAGATATCGACTATAGCATCCTGCCGGACGAGGAGTGTTGCGGTGCCTATCTGGATGTCATGGGCTACGGCGAAGAGGCACGAACTTTCGCCCAGAGGAATGTGGACCGGTTCAAAGCCTCGGGGTGTCATACCGTGATCCTGGGGTGTCCCCATTGCTTTTACACCATAAAGGAGATGTACCCACAGTGGGGGGTAAAGCCTCCCAAGGGGATTCGGGTCGTTCACAGCACAACGTACCTCCGGGAGCTCGTGATGCAGGACCGGATCAAACTGGGATCTCTCGAGGGAAAGGCTACTTACCAGGATCCCTGCCGCCTGGGTAGGTATTGCGGTATTTACCAAGAACCTCGCGAGGTCATTGTGAGCTTCGAGGGGTTGGATCTGGTGGAGATGAGGTGGAATCGCGAGAAAGCCAACTGTTGTGGCTACGGATCCGGGTTAGCCATAACGTTCCCCCGTTTGGCTGACGATATCGCGATGGAGAGGATTGCCCAGCCGAAAAAGACGGAAGCCGGCTTCCTGGTCACCGCCTGTCAATCCTGCAAAACTGCCTTCGTGAATCACCTCTCACCTGAGGACAATCTCAACGTGCTGGACCTCGTTGAACTGGTGGCCGAGAATTTGGCCTGAAGAAATCGTGGACACGTACTAGCACACGAAATTTGGCCCCAAAGAGGTGGAGCAGGACACACCATTTGGATGGGCAACACTACGGGAAAGGCACCATGAAATCGAGGGATATCTACCTATTGGGTGTGGATATCGGGACTGGCAACCTCAAATCCACCCTTGTCCGGGGGGACGGGGTTGTGGTGGGAAGTAGCTCCCGGGAACTGACCACCCAGTATCCCCATCTCGGGTGGACCGAGCAGGATCCCGATGATTGGTATCTGGCCTTTTGTGAGACCTTGCGCGAGGCCATGAACCAGGCGGGGATTGGCTCCCAAAAGATCGTTTCCGTCTGCTTCGATGCGGCAACCCATACCCCGGTGCTTCTGGATAAGGATGACCACGTGCTGAGACCTGCCATTCTGTGGACGGATCAGCGGAGCACCGAACAGGTGGAATCGCTCAACAAACACCACGGGGACCGTATCTTTCAGATCGGATACCAGAAAGCCAATCCCACCTGGACGTTGCCTCAACTCTTGTGGGTGAAACAGAACGAGCCGCAGGTGGTAGAGGGGACGCGCAAGTTGATGATCGCCAAGGACTATCTGCGCTTTCGGGTTACCGGAACGTGGGAGACGGATTGGGTGGATGCCTTGGGCACCCTCATGGTGGACGCTGAGAAGAGGCAGTGGTCGAGGGAGTTGTGCGGGTACATCGGATGGCCCATGGATACCCTGCCCCCGATCGTTTCCCCCAGGGAAGTGGTGGGAAGCGTAACCGCTCACGCCGCCCGAGAAACAGGCCTGCGAGAGGGAACGCCTGTGGTTGCGGGCTCTTCCGACACCGCCGTGGAGGATTACGGCGCCGGGGCCATTGAAGCCGGCCAGGGGGTTATCAAACTGGCAACGGCGGGGAACACCAATATCATGACCGACGAGGCACATCCCCACCCCCTTACCTTTACGTATTACCACGTTATCCCGGGAATCTGGTATTCCGTGGCTGCCACGAATTCATGCGCCTCCGCGCATCGTTGGTTGAGGGATCAATTCTTCCAGTCGGAAATGAGGGAATCGGAGCACCGAAAAATGAATGCCTTTGAGGCCATGGATGAGATTGCCCGGGATGTACCCGTCGGGTCCAACGGGCTCATCTTCCATCCCTATCTCTTGGGAGAGCGATCGCCCTATTGGGATCCCTTTCTCAAGGCTGATTTCATCGGGATCACCATGCGACACCGGAGAGAGCATTTCGTCCGGTCCCTCTACGAGGGAATCGCCTTCTCGTTAAAGGATTGTCTGGACTCCGTCCTGAGCCTTGGCCTCGACCTGCAGGAGGCACGCATTATTGGCGGAGGAGCCAGGAGCGCCCTCTGGAGGCAGATTGTGTCCGACGTATTGGGGGTCGAGGTGTTGAAACCCGCCGTCGATGATGCGTCCTATGGCGCGGCCCTGCTGGGAGGAGTGGGAGTGGGAATCTTTCAGGACGAGAGGGATGCGATTCGGAAGTGCGTGAAAATTGAGGGCCGTAACAAGCCTGACCCCAGAAGTCATGAGATGTACGCAAAGTTGTTCCAGATATACAAGAAGGCCCATGACCAGTTGGTGGAGGTATGCCACACGCTTCATGAATTCTCGTAGCGGGAAATGAGGAGGGCTTCCAATGGCGAAGACGTTGCGTTTCAAAAAAGCGAGGGGAAACCTGTGCATGCCCGTCATTTTGGTATCGGCGGAAAACGATGGGGTGAGGAACGTCATGACAGCGGCCTGGAGCTCGCCGGCTTCCTTCGATCCACCCTTGATACTGATCAGCATCGGGACGACCCGCTTCACCCACGACCTCATCATGAAGAGCAAGGAGTTCGCCATCAACGTCCTCTCCGAGGATCAGATGGAATTGGCCGTATTTTGCGGCAACGTCTCCGGAAGGGAGCTGGACAAGTTTAAGACAAAGGACATAACCAGTCGGCCCGCCAAGAAGATAAGGGCACCCTTGATCAACGGGTGCGCGGCCAACATCGAGTGTAGGGTTCGCAGTTACCTCTTGACGGGCGATCATACCGTGTTTGTGGGTGAGACGGTTCGTTACGACGAGGATTCCGCCAGGCGTCCCTTGGCCAGGTTCAGGGGGATGTTCTATGGGCTTTCCGAGCCCTTGGGGGCGGATGAACACACCCCCAAAGTATAGCTTGTGAAATGGACAACTGTCAGAAAGGAGCGGAGATGAAGAACGCGAAAATCACCAAGCTTGAGGAGATAGGGGGCAAACAACCTCCTGATGGCGGAGGGACATGGCACCGGCTGATCGAGTCCGCTGATACGGAGGCGGGCCTCATCTTCGGGTTCGGCAGGCTCAAGCCTGGCGAGGGGCGGGGTTGGCATTCCCACCCCGAAGGAGAGGATGAGGTATTCTTCGTCATAGAGGGAGAGGGATTGGCGGAATGGAAATTCAATGGGAAATCGTACCAGAAGAAGATCTCCTCCGGGACTGCCTTCTACACACCTGGGGATATGGAGAATAACGTCACCAATGTAGGCGAAGGAGATCTCCTGAGCGTTTACTGTATTTACAAGCCGATGCCGTAGCGAGGCAACGGGCGGAGGATAGCATGGGACGAAAGAAGGTGAAAGTGGATTATGGAGAGGGCCAGCTGGAAATAGCCGTTCCCGAAAACGCGGCTGTGGTGCGGTGTGAGGACCCACCTCCATTGCCCAACCCCGAGGAGGCGTTTCGGCAGGCCCTCAAGGACCCCCTTGGAATGGAGCCAATCCGTGATCAGGTGGGAAAGGGCTCCAAGGTTACCATCGCCTTTGACGCCCCCCCGAGGAGTGGCGTCCCTAAAAGACTGTTTATCCCCATTCTCCTTGAGGAACTTGGGAGGGCAGGCATCCCCAAGGAGCACGTAAACCTGATTTGTGCCTGCGGAACGCAGTGGAAACGCACCAGAAAGGAGTTATACGATCATCTCGGTCCCGAGCTATTCGCGGAATTCTGGCCACATAGGCTTTCGAACAACGACGCGTCCCGGGATTTGGTTTCCTTGGGTGAGTCGGAATTGGGAGATTGTGTGGAATTCAACAAGGCCGTGGCTGAATCCGACCTCCTCATCTATCTGGGGACCATCGGTGTGGTCAGTTGGGGAGGGATGACGGGCACGGGAGTGGTGATCGGATTGGGCAGTGCCCGAAGCATCCGATCCACCCACACCTGGGCGATCGCGCATGGTGATTCGTGCCACGGAGATCCGCGCAAGAGCCTCTACATGAAGCACAAACAGGCCATTCATGCCCAGATTGAGAGGGCCACGGGAAAGAAGATTCTCTACGCCGATGCGGTGATGAATACGAAGGAGGAGATCTGTGGCATTTTCGCGGGACACTGCCCGGAGATCAATGAGCCTGAGTGGCGTCTGGCGGAGACGTTTTTTCGGATGCCCACCCCCCAGGCCGACGTCCTCGTGGTGGGGCTCCCCATCGCCCAGATATACGGCCAGACCCACAACCCGCTGCTAGCCCTCACCTACCTGACAATGGTTATGCGGACGTGGGTCAACAAACCAATTTTGAAACCGGGGGGCGTGCTCATCGGGGTAGTGAAATGTAACGGCACCATCGATACGAGGCAGAGGCCCGCGGATCAAGAGGTGTGGGACCTGTTCGGGAAAGTCCATTCGGCAATGGATCTGTTTGACTTCGAAGAGGAATTCCTGACCCGGGAAGATTATATCTATCGATACCGGCACTGCCATGCCGTGCATCCAATGCACCCCTTCTGGCTCTTTTATGAGGATCAGTACCTCCTGGATCACGCGGGAAAGGTGATATTCGCCGGGGAAGTGAACCCCGAAGCGGTAAGGAAGATGGGGTGTACCCCGGCCCGGAACTTCGACCATGCTTGGGAAATGGCCGAACAGATCGTCGGAAAGAACCCAACCGTTGTGGTGGCCCCGGACTATATGTCCCGATTAAAGATCCAGTTCGATGTCCGTTAGCTCAGGGGTTGGTCCTCTTGAAAAGGAAATCCATCCAGGTGGATTACGGGGAGGGAAAGGCAGCAATTCCGGTTCCCGAGGATGCCGTTGTTGCGCAGTGTCAGGATCCGTCCCCCCTCAAGGACCCGGAGGAGGAAATTCGGCAGGCCCTCGAGAACCCCCTTGGAATGGAGCCAATCCGTGGTCTGGTGGGAAAGGGATCGAAGGCCACCATTGCCTTTGACGCTCCGCCGCGTAGCGGCATCCCGCGGCGGTTGATCATCCCCATACTGTTGGAGGAATTGGCAGGTGCGGGGGTATCGAGGGAGAATGTTAACCTTATTTGTGCGACGGGCGTCCAGAGGAAAAGGAATCGGGAGGAACTCCTCGATTATCTGGGCACCGAGATATTTTCAGAATTCTGGCCGGACCGCCTCTCCAACCATGATGCCACCCGTGATCTCGTCCATCTTGGCGTGTCCGAATTGGGGGATTATGTAGAATATAATCGGTGCGTTGGGGAATCGCATCTGGTCATCTACTCAGGTACCGTTGCCCCCCTCAGCTGGGGAGGCTTCACCGGGACAGGTGTTGTGGTTGGCCTGGGAAGCGCCCGCAGCATCGATTCCCACCATTCCGAGATCATCGCCCATCCCGATTCCTGCCACGGAGATCCGCGCACCAGCCTCTACATGAAGCACAAACAGGCCACCCATTTCCAGATTGAGAGGGCCACGGGAAAGAAGATCCTCTATGTGGACGCCATCGTAAATACAAAGGGGAAAGTCTGTAAGGTATTCGCGGGCCACTGTCCGGAGATCAACGAACTGGAATGGCAAGCCGCAGAGTCGCTCTTCCGAGTCTCCGTGCCTCAGGCGGATGTTCTCATTATGGGTCTTCCGCTTAATCAACTGTACGGTCCAACGAACAATCCCTTGCTGTCCTGCATGTACACGACCATGGTGGCCAGAACGTGGATTCGCAAGCCCCTGCTCAGGCGGGGAGGGGTGATTATCGGCCTTGTTAAGTGCGATGGAACGGTTGATAGCCGATCCAGGCCCTCGGATAAAGAGGTCATTGAGCTCTTCGGGAGCTGCTTTTCGGCTCTGGATTTCCATGACCTCAAGGAGGAATTCCTGACCCGGGAAGACTACATCTACCGATATCGCCATTGTCATGCCTTCCATCCCATTCATCCGCTATGGGGATTTTATGAGGTACAGTACATCCTGGATCACGCGGGAAAGGTGATATTCGCCGGGGAAGTGAACCCGGGTGCCGTACGCAAGGTCGGATGTGTTCCGGCTCGGGACTTTGACCACGCTTGGGGAATGGCTACGGAGATCGTGGGATATCGACCCCAGGTGGTCGTGGTTCCCGATTATCTGTCCAGGCTGAAAGTCCAGTATCATGTCCAATCGTTTACGACGTAGATCTCCCCTACCCCAGGGCTGAGGCGAATCCGAGATGTGTCGCCATCCAGAGGGACATTTACCATTTCATCACGCAAGAGCGAGGACGTATCACCTGATGACGTTCGTAGGAGGTGTGAGACGATGAGAGGTAAAGTGGCGGTTATCACGGGAGCAGGTCAAGGAATCGGAAAGTCCATAGCCATGCTGTTCGCATCGGAAAAGATGAGGATCGCCGTTGCGGAAGTCAACCAAGAGGCGGGAAATAGGACGGTCCGGGAGATCCAGCAGTCGGGCGGGGAAGCCATCTCCGTCCATACCGATGTCTCGAAAAGGGCGGATGCGGACCGGATGGTCGAGACCACCCTCAAGGAATTCGGCAGCCTCGACGTCCTGGTAAACAATGCGGGCATCAATTACCTCACTCCCGTTTACGAGGACGTGAACGAGGAAGAGTGGGATCGAGTGTTCGCGGTCAACGTAAAGGGAGTCCATTTCTGCATGAGTGCCGCGCTGAGTCCAATGAAGAGGCAAAAATGGGGGAGAATAATCAACATAAGCTCAATAGCGGGAAAACAGGGTGGTCCTGGGTCCGGAATTCACTATAGCGCAACAAAGGCAGCTGTCATGTGCCTAACCAAGCAATTTGCCAGGTATGTTGCTCCGTTTGGCATAACGGTAAACGCCATTGCTCCAGGCTTACACGACACGGACATGGCAAGAATGCTGGGTCCGGAGGCGATTCAGAGATATATCAGCCTATCACCCTTGGGACGGCTGGGAACGGCGGAAGACGTCGCATATGCTGCCCTTTTTCTGGCCTCCAAGGGTGCGGCATTCATCACGGGTGAGGTCCTGGATGTCAACGGGGGAGTGTTAATGGACTAGGCGAAGGAATAGCCCATGGTATGGTACCGATCAGGGAACGGGACCGACACAGAACCCACAGGAGGTGTGAAAATGTCGTACTCCCTGAGTCTCAAGGATAGGGTTGCCATCGTCACCGGGGCAGGAAGAGGCCTTGGAAAGGCGATCGCCAAGGCCCTCTTGGATAATGATGTGAAGGTGGTGGGCTTCGATCTCGCCTTTGAGCCCAAAGATGAGCTGGCCCATCCCAACATATTCTTGATAGAGGGGAACGTAACCCGTGAAAAGGACGTGGACCAAATGGCGAAAGGGACGATCGAGAGATTCGGAAAGATCGATATCCTGGTGAACAACGCCGGAATTATGTACAAGGACTTCGTGGAGGCCGTCGACCTCAGTAATTGGCAACAACTAGTGGAGGTAAACCTAACAGGTCCAATGCTTTGCACTCGGGCCGTGGTCCCCCATATGAAGCACCAACTCTGGGGGCGCATCGTCAATATTTCCTCCATGACCGCCCTCATAGGGGCCGAGACGTACAGCGGATACGCCGCGAGCAAAGGCGGATTACAGGCACTGACTCACACATGGGCCGCGGAATTGGCGGTTTACGGGATCACCGTCAATGCCATTTGTCCGGGATGGATTGAGACACCGATGGTTTCGGCTCTCATCAGAAGAATTGCCGACTTGCATAAACTGAGCAATGAGGAGGCGGTAAAAAAGATACTCTTCATAGTTCCACATCGGCGATTCATTGATCCCTCCGAGATCGCCTTTGCCGTCCTCTTCCTCTGCTCCGATGCCTCCAAGAGCATCAACGGCCATGGACTGGTGATCGACGGCGGACTCACCTCCGTTATCTCTCCAGGCCTGATGACCGAGGTCTCGGAGCGACACCTCCTTTTTCACAATATCGATAAGATCTTGGCTGCTATGGAATAAAAGACCCGGTCGAAAAGAAGCCAGGGAGTTAGGGGTCTTGGAGGGGAAGCCAACCTTCCGCACGATAAAGAGTGCACGGAACTGACCATGAGCCGGGAGGACGAAAATGAACATCTTCGGTGCTCCAAGCCGATATATCCAAGGGAGCGGAGTCCTGGATCGGATGGGGGAAATCCTCTCCCCTCTCGGTGATCGGTTTCTCGCTTTCGGTGATGAGACCGTCCTGTCCATCGTAGGAGAAAGGGTGGTCAGGGCCCTTGAAGGAAATAACAAGCTAGCCATCATGGAGACATTTGGCGGGGAATGCTCCTACCGGGAGATATTTCGGCTTAAATCCGTTGCCCAACAGAGTAAGGCCCAGGCCATCGTTGGAATCGGTGGCGGGAAGGCGGCGGATACGACAAAGGCCCTTCATATGCACTTGAATCTCCCCATCGTCATTGTTCCCACCATCGCGGCGACCGACGCACCCACCAGTCACCTGCTCGCTATCTATGATGAAAATCATGTGATCCAGGAGGTCCTTCGCATGGAGGGAAGCCCGTCAATAATACTGGTGGACTCCACGGTAATTGCGCAGGCTCCCGTCAGGTTTCTCGTTGCCGGGATGGGAGATGCCCTGTCCACCAAGTTCGAGGCAGAGGCATGTTGGAAATCGGGAGCCACGAATCTCTTTGGAGGAAAGCCCACCCAGGCTGCCCTCCGTTTAGGCCAACTAGCCTACGAAGTCATCAGGGAGTCCGGCGAGGAGGCAAAAGTATCCGTTGAACATGAGGAAGTCACCCCTGCCGTGGAGAAAGTCATTGAGGCCAATATCCTTCTCAGCGGCCTAGGATTTGAAAGCGGAGGACTGGCCGCAGCCCATGCCATCCATGCCGGTTTCACGCTCGTGGAGGAAATGAACCAGTCCTTCCATGGGGAAAAGGTAGCCTTCGGCGTACTGGTTCAATTGGTCATGGAGAAGAGGGAAGGGAATTTTATCCGCGATTTGATCGGATTCTACCGGCGCGTGGGGTTGCCGACGAGCCTGGAGCAACTTGGGCTGAGGGAATTTCGCTCGGACAAGATTGAAAACGTCGCGAAAAGGGCCTGCCAGGAGGGATCCTATATCCATAACATGCCTTTCGAGGTCGATGAGAAGGCCGTAGTTGAGGCAATCATAGAGGCCAATTCCCTTATGGAGAGCGAGTAAGCCCACATTTGTTAGGTTTCTGAAAAGGTTCTGATCCTAGAACATCTCTGGCGTGATCAAGAAGAGGGTACAGATCAACCGATCTCGCGCAACGTTTCCCGGATAATGGAGAGGCCATTCTCGAGCTGGTTATCTGTGATTACCAAGGGAATGGGGAACCCGGGCACGTTGGGACTCGTGCCGGGGGAGACCGTGATGAATGTACGGTTAGCCTTTTGAGCAATAACGGGATACCTTGACAGACGGAGAATGATCTTCTAGACATGTATTAGCTTCCGCAAAAATCCGGGGAGGCGGGATCTCTTTATACCGTTGAATGGGTTTCGAAGTGCTCAAGGCCGTCATTTTTGACTACAATGGGGTCCTGGTTAATGACCTGAGAATTCACACGGAGGCCTACGTACTGGCCGGAAAGAGCGTGGGCATCCCCTTGACCAGGGAAACCGTGAGGAAGTTCGCTTCCTACGCTCACGAACAGAAGAGGAAGCCCCTCTACGGAGAAATCTCCGATGAGACTTGGGAGGAGATCTCACGGCTCAAGACGAGGTTCTATTTCGACCTGGCCGATAAGGAGGACGTCGTCTTTCCCGATGTGGAGACGGTGTTAACGTCTCTCTCCCGTAGATATACGCTGGCCCTCATCTCCAATACGCGACGAGAGAACTTCGATAGGGTGTTCCCGCGAAAGCTGGCCAGTCTGTTCACGGTAACCCTCTTTATCGATGACGTCGAGAAACCCAAGCCTTCCCCCGATCTGCTTCTGAAGATGATGGAACGGCTGGGTATCCACGCGAATCAGTGCTGCTATGTGGGGGACTCTGTTTTGGACATCCAGATGGCAAAGACCCTCGGCGTCAAGGTGTTTTCGGTGGCGACGGGAGATAATTCCAAGGATGAGCTGCAGGCAGCAGGGGCGGATTTGGTTTTCGACAGTTTGTCAGAGTTGAAAGAGACGTGGGAGGACGTGGGATGAAGACGGTGTTGCTCCCTGAATCCATCCGGCCCGAAGGGTGGCGGATTCTTGAAGGCCGGGTTCGAATTGTGGAAGCTCCGGACCACACCTCTGAGACGCTGAAGAAATTCATTCGGGACGCTCACGGGGTTATTCTGCGGACCGGTGCCCGAGTCACCGCGGAGATAATCGCAGAGGCCCCTCATCTGCAAGTCATCGCCAGGACCGGAGCAGGGGTAGACAACGTAGACGTGAAGGCGGCCACGGAGCGGGGAATCTACGTATGCTATGTACCTGACGCCAACGTGGTTTCCGTTGCTGAGCATGTCATTGCCCTTCTTCTCGCCCTGAGCAAGCAGCTCAAAATCCTGGATAACGAGGCCCGCGGGGGTAATTTCGCCATCCGTTACCAGTACCTACCCACGGAACTCTGGGAGAAGACCCTAGGGATTATCGGTTTGGGGAAAATCGGTCGCGCGGTTGCCGAAAAGGCAGGAAGAGGATTGGGCATGAAGGTACTGGCCTTTGACCCCTACGTAACGGCTCAAGAGGCAAGGCGTTTTGGTGCTGAAGCATACGATTCCCTCACGGAAATGTTAGCCCAATCCGATGCGGTCACCCTTCACGTCCCCTTGACCGAGGAGACGCGAAACCTCATGGGAACCGATGAATTCCGCTCCATGAAACCCTCCGCATGGTTTGTCAACACCTCCCGGGGTGGGCTCGTTGACGAGGCAGCCTTGATAGAGGCGCTCGATTCCGGCCTCATCGCGGGGGCCGGCCTGGACGTCTTTGCATCGGAACCTCTGGACCCCCAGTCCCCCCTCACCAGGTTCACCAACGTCATTCTGACACCCCATGTGGGTGGCCTGACCAATGAGTCCTCCATCCGTATGGCCGTAGCTGCGGCCGAAGCGGTCTTGGACGTTCTGGAGGGAAGGAAGCCTGCTCATGTGTTTAATCGGAAGGAGCTTATGGATCGTTGATGAAACGGAGGGGAAATCCGCCCGTTTTTTGAAGACAGGTTGAAGAAAGGGTGAGCAGCCATGAGCGAAAACTACTGCGATTTAACCGGAAAGGTAGCCATCATCACCGGTGCCAGTCGCGGACTCGGCCAGTATTTCGGTCGGGCCATAGCACGGGCCGGAGCTGACCTGGTCATCACCAGCCGGAACCTGGATAGGTTGGTGCCCTTCAAAACCGAGATAGAGGCCCTGGGACGGAAGGCCTTCCCAGTCCAACTGGATGTGTGCGACCACGAGAGCATCCAGAAAATGGCCGATAGTGCGCACGAGGCATATGGCAAGATAGATATCCTCGTAAATAACGCCGGCTGCAACGTTCGCAAGCGCGCCGTGGAAGTCACCTGGGACGATTGGAATCTCGTGCTCGACACCAACTTACGAGGCGCGTTCTTCGTGGCCCAAGCCGTGGCCAAGAAGATGATCCCCCGGAAGTACGGAAGGATCATCAATATCGGATCGGTCACCTGCGTGTTCGGGTATGCCGGACTGGCACCATATTGTGCGAGTCGCGGGGGGATAAAACAGCTCACCATGAGCCTCGCTGACGACTGGGGAGTGTATGGGATTACCGTCAACTGCCTGGCTCCGGGCTGGTTCAAAACGGAGCAGACCGCGGTCCTGTACGAGAACAAGGAGTGGGTGGAATACCTCTGTGATCGCATTCCCCTCAAACGGCCCGGACAGCCCAATGACCTCGATGGTGCCATTGCCTTTCTGGCTTCCGATGCGAGCGAGTACATCACCGGCCAGACGCTCCTCGTTGACGGAGGTATCTCCACAGGCGCCACAAAGGCAACGGTTTAACCTCCAACCGCTAACCTCAACCTGCCGAGGGGTGATGAACCCCGAACCACATGTTGATCTGGGCGGGCGCTCCGGATATAATACGCACGTCGGAAAGGACATCGGCTCTTGCTGCAATGGGGGACAGGGGCTATCTTTCATCAAGCCTAGTACTGTTTCCCGTATAGTTGGAGCGCAATCATGACAAGCCTTACGCCCAGTGTAACCGAATCCACCTATGATATCACGCTGATCGGGGCAGGTCCTGGCGGATATGTGGCAGCCATCAGGGCGGCCCAGATGGGGGCCAGGGTCCTCGTCGTTGAAAAGGACAAACTGGGGGGAACCTGCGTCAACTGGGGCTGTATACCCACCAAGGCCTACTTATCGGACATCAAGCCCCTTCATAAAATACGGACATCACCTCTCTATGAGGGAAGAGACCAGCTGTCCCTCAATATCGAGAAAATGGTGGCCCGAAAAAACCAGGTGGTGGAGACGATGACCAAGGGGATTGCACACCTTTTCAAAACCAACGGCATCCACCTGGTCCAGGGGATCGCAAGCCTTGTGGATTCAAGGACCATCGCCGTTGTTCGGGATGGGAAAAGGGAAACGTACCAAGCCAATAACGTCATCATTGCCACGGGCTCCCAGGTGGCGAGCATTCCCACCGTGAGTATCGATGGGAAGCAGGTCGTCTCCAGCGACGAAGTACTCGATCTCCAGTCGGTTCCAGAGGAATTGGTTATCGTCGGCGGTGGGGTGATCGGGGTGGAGTTTGCCACCATCTTCAATGCCCTGGGGGCTCGGGTGACGGTTGTGGAGATGCTCCCCTGCATCGTCTCCACCGAGGACGACGAGGTCATCCGGGGACTCACCATGCTGCTCGAAGGACAGGGCATCACGGTTCTGACCGACACCAAAGTCATGGGAGCTTCCTCCAAGAGAGGCAAGGTCCACGTCGAGGTTCAGGACAAATCGGGAGCAAGGACCCATCTAACCGTGGAGAAGGTCCTCATGGCCGTGGGGAGAGCTCCTCACACCGAGGGGCTTGGCCTCCAAACGGTTGGCATCAGGATGGAGGGAGGGTTCATCGAGGTAAACGGCAGGATGGAGACCAACGTGGAGGGGATATACGCCATCGGGGACGTCATCGGAAACACGATGCTCGCCCATGCAGCCTCGGCAGAGGGAGTTGTTGCCGTGGAGAACATCATGGGAAGATCGCGCGAAGTAGACTACCGGAGAATCCCCAGCTGTGTTTACACCTTCCCCGAAATCGCCTCAGTAGGACTTACGGAAAAAGAGGCTCAAGATAAAGGGTTTGACATTCAGGTCGGCAAATTCCCCTACCTCTATAGTGGAAAGGCCGTGGCCATGGGCGAACCAGAGGGGTTCGTGAAGATCATCGCCGAAAAGCACTTGGGGGAAATTCTGGGGGTTCACATACTCGGGGAGAACGCGACGGAACTGATTGGCGAACCCCTTCTCGCCATGAAGCTGGAGGCTGCGATCGAAGACCTCGGCCAGGTGGTGAAGGGACATCCCACACTCTCCGAGACCATCATGGAGGCCGCATTGGATTGGAGCAAGGCCTCTATCCACCGACCTCCCAAGGAATAACAAGAGGGGGGGCACGTAAGACACCTTAGGCCATTATACTGTGCGAGGGGCATTCGGTGAATCGAATCCTGGCCATCGATGCGGGGACGCAATCCCTCAGGACATGTATCCTCGATCATGATTTGACGACGCTGGAAAAGGAGCAGGTATCCTACACTCCTCAGGTTAAGGCGAAAACATGGGTGGAGATCGATGCTGAGGTCCTATGGGATGCCTTTGTGAAAACCTGTGGCCCATTGCGGGGGGCAAAGGAGGTGGAGGGCATCTCCTTTTCAACCCTCTGTCCTTCCCTGGTGCCCATGGACGCCGATGGAAACCCCCTCGCCCCGATGATTCTCCACCTGGACCGGAGAAGCTATCGCCAGGCCCTTTGGGCGTTGAACCGCGTTGGGGAGGAGAGGTTCCTCCGGATTGCGGGCAACCTCCCCATTCCGGGGGGAATATCGCTCACCAGCCTCCTCTGGATCAGGGAACATGAGCCATCCGTCTACCACCGAAGGGATGTGGTCTTTGGACATGGGGTGACGTTTTTCATGAAACGGTTGACCGGAGGGTTCTTCATCGATCCTTCCAATGCCTCGTTTACCGGTCTCTACGACACGGTGGGATATGGCGACTGGGACGAGGAAATCCTGGGGGCCCTGGAGATTGAACGGG
>SMTZ1_10003094_pt1 | contig 34044 bp, 27 predicted proteins | sample DeeMarSWOR136_30_FD_25667 | JGI IMG/M metagenome (IMG submission 25667)
GTCGATGGGGCCAAAACCATTGTTCAGGATAGATCCGCACATAGGTCTCAAAACATTGGGTATATGTCTTTAAGATCTCGAAAAGATCCTCCTCTCGATTGCAACTTCGAGGAATTTCCATGGCCGGATGGATGATCAATCGGTGTCGATTCCCCGGCTGCCTGACCACGAAGCTCATCAGTACGGTGGCCCCGGTCTCCATGGCGAAACGGGCCGCCCCCCGAGCTGTGGAGGCTAATCGCCCCAAGAAAGGGATGAAAATCCCATCCCGGCCACCATCTTGGTCTGCCAAGATGATCACCAGACGATTCCGGCGCAGAGAACGAACTACTCCCCAAGGTGTGTGGCCGATCCGGTGGATCGCGATGCCTACTTGACGACGATGCCGAGAGACAAGCTGATCAGCCAGAGGATTCCTCTGAGAGCGGACCAACGCGTCAATGGGATAGCCGTTAAGGCCAAAGGCTGGAGATAACAACTCCCAGGCGCCAAAGTGCCCGCTGAGTATGATGACTCCCTTGCCTTGAGCCAGACCTCGTGTACAGTGCTCCAGGCCCTCGATCTCGAGTATCCGGCTCAGGTTCCGGCGGGTCAAGCTGGGAAAACGGCAAAACTCCACCAAGCCGCGGCCCAAGTTCCGGTAGCATCTAGCGCCAATTTTGGTCAATTCTCTATGGCTCCGGCTTTCGGAAAAAGCGTGGTGGAGATTCTCCATGGTCACTCGCCGGCGAACGCGAACTATTGAAAAAGCCAGCTGACCCAGAATTGCGCCCAGAGCCCACCCTAACCTCAGAGGCAGCAGCCGAACAAGAGCAGCAAGCACGCGAGCTGACCAGTACTCCAGGCGATGTCTGATTGGGAAACTCATGGGGCGGACCACCGCCTATCGCGTTCTTCTAAGCCGGATAGTTCTCCCAGGCTGGCCTCTTCCATTTTCCAACGTCCCATGATCTTGCGAGTATGTTTTCGCTTGATGAAAAAGGCCGCTATAAAGAGGGAGAGCATGAGCAACCACAACACCAGAGGATGGCTCAAGGTAGAGGCCCAGTTGAACCTCGCCGTCACGTAATCTCGCCAGATCATGTGAAATTCTCTTTGTGATAAACCCAGGCTGGCTCGCATGGCCAGATCCAGATCCCCATTGCGCGCCAGCTCCTCAACTAACAAGTGCAGGCCCACCTCACCATAGCGATCAGCGATAAAGGCCACAGCCAGAAAGCTCTCCGCGTAGGCCAACTGGGCCTTGCCCTTGCTGAAGGAGTTTAGTGTTTCTATCTCGTCCAGAGGGATCAGGGAGTCGAACAAAAGCGCTCTGGCCACCAGGATGCTCTGTCCCATTTTCCACTCGTGGGAGATGAACATGGCCAATCCCTCATCCAGCCACCGGGGTGCTCTGGCATCGCCCAGGGCCAACCCTAAGACCACATGAGAGAGCTCATGAACGAGGACTTGGTATAGATCGTAACGACCTTGGGAGTGCCTGGGGGAGATAAGGACAATTCTTCCTCTGAGAGGCAGGGCGGCACCGATTCCCCACTCGGGGATCTCGCCCAGGGTGAGAAGGCGAAACTCTCGAGGATCGCTGGCTAAGTAGATTTGGATGTCACTGGCCGGACGAAATCCGATGGTGCTCGTTACTCGATGGTACTCTCTCTCGGCGGCTGCCAGAAGGTTCAGGGCTATTTTTGCATCTTCTCGATGATAGAAGAGAACGAAATTTTCGGAGCTCTCGCTCAAACCATCCCAGGCCGGAGCCCGGAAGGCCATCGTCAAGGTGACAAAAAAGAGCATCGAGATTATAACCGCCGCGCGACGAACCATCTCAATTCTCATCCTTAAGCTCAGCAGATAATTCCGGGGAATGTGCCCTCTGGTCCATGACCTGAGGCCAACGCCGAATGAGTCCTCCCCCCAGCACCACCTGCTTTCGGTAAAACACCACCGACTGGCCCGGTGTAATGGCTCGTTGGGGTCGCAGAAAAAGACCCTGAATCCCCCCATCTTGCGTCGGGAAAAGCTTCAAGGGGGCTGCTCTATGTGCATATCGGATCTGGGCCTGGCAGCTTAATGAAGTATTCAGCCTCTTCATCGAAATCCAGTTGAGCCCCTCGGCCCATAACTGGCGGGTGAGGAGAGCCTCGTCGGGACCCACCACCAGCCGATTCCGCTGGGCATCGATGTCCAGCACGTACAGGGGCCTTCCCACGGCCAGCCCCAGACCTCTTCGCTGACCGATGGTATAATTTGAAATTCCGGCATGTTTGCCCAGCACGCGACCTCTCCGATCCATGATGAGCCCCCCGGGCTCGCTCTCCAGCCCACTCCTGGAACAAGCCTTCAGTCTGCTCCTGATGAACTGACTGTAATCGTTATCGGGCACAAAGCAGATCTCCTGACTGTCCTTTTTGCCGGCCACCTTAAGCCCCATTTGAAGGGCTAGATGACGTGTCTGAGCCTTTGTCAGTTCACCCAGAGGGAAGAGGGTCTGGGAAAGCGCCTCTTGAGACAATCCCCACAAGGCGTAGGACTGATCTTTGGTAGGATCAAGACCACGCATGAGGAGAAACCTTTCACTGTCCGCATCCCAACGCACCCTGGCATAATGTCCCGTGGCCAAAGCCTGAGCACCCACAGCTCGCGCTTTTCGCAATAGAATCCCCCATTTGATCTCAGTGTTGCAGAGCACGCAGGGATTTGGCGTCCGTCCGCGAAGATACTCCCTCACAAAGGGATCCACAACCCTGGCGGCGAAGGGCTTTCGGAGATCCAGCACGTAGTGGGGAATTTTCCACTGATGGCAGATGGCCCGAGCATCCAGGAAAGCCTGGGGTGAACAGCAGCGAGGACCTCCCGCCTCGTGAGCATCCCAAAGCCTCATGGTCAGCCCGATGACCTGGTAACCCCTCTCCTGGAGCAGCACGGCTGCCAGGGAGCTGTCCACCCCACCGCTCATGGCCACAGCCACTTTGGCCGGTGGCCTGATATGGCTATCAACATCCATGGAAACGGATCCTCAGACACTTTAAAGGCAAAGGGGAGGACGGCGAGCCCGCCCTCCCCAGAGAGCAACCAGTCCGCGTTCGCTCCGCTCAAATCTCGATGCGCAATAGCTCCGTTTCAAACTGCTTCGTCCCGTCTTCCTCATAGACCTCCGTTTTGAGAGGTAGCGGCACACCCGGATCCACCACGTAGCGACCCAATATGGGGCCCACATCTTGATTACGAAACACACAGATAAAACCGGTTCTTCCGGCCACATTCTCGGTGCCGGTCACCTCCACAACCCCAGCCCCGAAGAAGCTCATCTTGTTTCCCTGATACAAATCCAACCCGCTAAAGAAAGCAGCGTACATGGGATTTATAAAAGCCATGGTCACCCCAAAGGCACCGGCAGCCCACCAACCACCAAGAATCTGCTGGTCCAGTTCCTCCTGGCTTGTCACCCAAGTGGTCTTGACCGACACCTCCATCTGGCCGCTTTCCTTCTTCTCCATCTTCAGCACATAAAGGCTGGTCTTCTCGACGTCTTCTTCAAAAGTGATGATCTTGTACTCGTATTCCTGATCCTTGGGCTCAAACTGATACGGCTGCCACATGGCGGCAAGACATAGGCCAGACATCGAAGTGAGGATCAGAACAGCTGTGAAAATAAAAACCTTCCAACTTTTTAACATGCTCGCCCCCCAGTTTAATCATCACTCCTTCACGAAAAGCAACTTAGCTCGTCATCGAAATGACGACAAGGCGTCCGTTTTTTTCATCACCTCCTCTGATGGAGATGCTCTTTATCGCTATTTGAGTTCTTTGTAGCGATAGATCCAGCTTCAAGCCATTCGAATTATCACAGAGCCGGTTCGCGTATTTCCTCGGTTCGCTGGAAGTAAACGTCGATAATCTGATCCGCCGTCACGACCATCTCAGCGGCGGTGAAAAGTCCCCGGTGTGTTCTGCTGAACGAGTTTAAACAATCTCCGCACGGAGCACATCCCTTAGCTGTTTCAGTGCCCATGCCTGATCCTCAGGCGAATGAGCAGCCACGCAGTTCTCTGGTACACGGACCTGATAGCCGCGGGAGACAGCGTCGGCGGTTGTATACAGGATGCAGACATTGGTGACGACTCCGGTGAGAACCAGACCGCTCACTTCCCGTTGACGCAACTTCATCTCAAGGTGAGTCTGGAAAAAACCGGAGTACCTGGTTTTGTGGACCACGGGCTCACCCACCCGGGGGGCTAGCTCTGGGATCACCTGAGCGCCATGAGTTCCCCGAACGGCATGCCCCGACCAGGTGGTGAATTCCCGATCATTGGGGGCGTGGGCATCGCAGATGTAAATTACCGGGATCCTGAGACTTCGGGCTTCCTGGAGCCTTATTCTGATGTGGTCCACTATGGTCCACGCCACCGGTACTTCTAGAGGAGCCCCCTCTTGTACGAAATCGTTGAGCATATTGATGATCAGCAGTGCCCACCTCTCCGCCATCAGCAAACTTCCTTAGATGGACGGAGTGGCGACATGCTGCGGAGCCGGTCAACGATCTGGGGCAAAACCTCCAGAACGTAGTCGATTTCCTCCTGGGTGTTACTACGACCGAGAGTTAAGCGGGCGGAGCCATGGGCGATCTCAATGGGCACGCCCATGGCCTTGAGGACGTGGGATGGCTCCAGAGATCCCGAGGAACATGCCGAGCCAGTGGAGGCCGCCACCCCCTTCAGGTCTAAGCTGAGTATAAGCGCTTCTCCCTCAAGTGCCTGGAAACAGGCGCTCAAAGAGCCGGGCAGCCGTTGGGTGGGATGGCCGTTGAAGCGAACGTCTGCAATAGTTTCCTGGATGCCCTTTTGCAGGGCATCGCGTAATTGGCTTTCCTTTTTAGAGACAATATCCAGCTCCTGATAACAGATCTCCATGGCTTTGGCCATTCCCACGATGCCCGGAATATTCTCTGTCCCAGCACGTTTCCAATTCTCGTGGTGACCACCGTGGGCCAGGGGTTGAATCTTTGCGCCCTTGCGCATGTAAAGTGCCCCCACCCCTTTGGGACCATAGAATTTATGGCCAGACATGGACAGCAAATCCACGCTAAGTGCCTTGACATCAACGGGCAGTTTGCCCACCGTCTGGACGGCATCGGTGTGGAAGAGGATTTCCCGCTGGCGAGCCATAGCCCCTATTTCGGCTATAGGCTGTATGGTGCCCACCTCGTTGTTGGCGTGCATCACGGAGATGAGGATGGTTTTGTCCGTGATGGCCTTGCGCACATCAGTCGGGTCCACCATGCCGTATTGATCAACGGGCAAATAATTTACTTCGAATCCGTTTCTCTCCAAATAGCGGCAGGTATTCAGCACGGCCTCGTGTTCAATCTGTGATGTGATGATGTGATCTCCTTTGTCCCGGAGAGCCCAGGCAACCCCCTTGATGGCCAGATTGTCCCCCTCGGTCCCCCCGCTGGTGAAATATATCTCCTGATCTTGGGCATTGAGCAACCTGGCCACTTTCTCCCGGGCCTCGTCCACGGCTACGCGGGCGTTCCGGCCAAACCTGTGAATACTGGAGGCGTTACCATACTCCTCTGTAAAAAAGGGCAACATGGCCTCCACGACATCTGGATGGACGGGTGTGGTGGCACTGTGATCCAAGTAAACGGTTCTCATGTTCTCCCCTCAAAACGTGATTATGTTCCAAAGGTATGGCATTGAGATTTTCTCTATCAACATAGAAAACTTCACCCTTTCTGTCAACTGTTTTCCTGTGAAGTGGCTTCTTTCGCCTGGCGAACGCGGTCCAAAAGACGAGCTGTGGCACTTGCGACATCATCGGCACCCACCACAGCGCTGATAACGGCCACACCATCGGCGCCAGCTCGGATGGTCTGAGCGGCGTTGTCGGCGGTAATACCCCCGATGGCCAGGATGGGGATATCCACAAGGGGTCGCAGTTGAGTCAACCGCTCGATGCCTACATGGACCGCATCGTCCTTGGTACCGGTGGGAAAGATGGCCCCCACGCCCAAGTAGGCGGCTCCCCTCTCCTGGGCTCTCTGAGCTGCCTGGGGAGTTCGAGCCGAGACGCCCAGGATCATCTCGGAGCCCACCAGTTTTTTGGCTTCTTCTATGGGCAGATCCTTCTCTCCGAGATGGACACCGTCAGCAGCCACGCTCAGGGCCACATCTACCCTGTCGTCGATGATGAACAGGGTGCCGGACTTCCGTGTCAGGGCCCTCAGCTTCATGGCCTCCCGAAAGAAGGGACCGTCGGGAAGCTCCTTATCCCGAAACTGAACCATCTGTGCTCCGCCCTTGACGGCAGCTTCCACCACCTCCACGAAGCTCCGTCCCCGGGACAGATGTCGGTCTGTGATGACGCAAACCTGGACATTTTGTAAAATAGCTTTTTTATCTGTTTCTGTGGAGCTCATTTTGCGTAAAAGACGAATCCTCTGGGAGTGAAGATCCTGACCTGTGAGAGTTTTTTCATTCCGTCGGGTAACCTCACACTGATAAAAAATGAGGGTCGAAGCTCGTTTGTCGGTGTCGATGCTCGTAACGTCAATCGTGAATCGGTGATCGTTAATCGTGAAAGAATATAGAAATGCTCATCCACTGACCAGCTTCGAAACCGACAACCAACTCACGACCAACGCGTATGCTGTCGGGTACGGCGTCCCGACGCCACCTACAAAGCTTATCTCAGCATCCTTTCCCCTCACCATCCCGCTACAGTTTTATTTACGATATCCTCGGCTAGCTTAGCGATGGCCCTGTCCCTACCCATGTCCTCATCTTCCGGAGGATCAGTCTGAACATCGTAGGTACCCCAACCTTCCATCCTCTTCTGTTCCCAGATGATCTTTCTTTCCTTGGGATCCTCGTAAGAGACATCCACGTAGATGCGCACGATGTACTCCTGGACATTCTCCGATTTGTCATAAGTGTAGGCTATATTTTTGTAGTCCACCACTGTGCCGTTGATGATAGAGTCTGCTTCGTCCCTTCCCGCAACTTTCAGCTTACCATCCTCCACCAGGGCGTTGAGGATCTCATCGGTGAGCTTCTCCCTGATTCCATATTCGGTGGTTTGGTTGCTAAAAAGTGGAACAGCCACAGTCTTGATGTGTGAGGGAAGTCCGCTTCCGGAGAATGAGTACACACCGCATGCCAGAAAGACGAGACTACAAAGAATCGGAAATAGCGAAGCTCTTTGACCGGCCTTCATGAAATCAACCCCCCCCCATAGAGAAATTGGCCCTGGCGATAGACCACTCGACCCGACTTCATCACCATCTCAACCAGGTTCACCCCGAAGTGGTAAGGCAAAACCTTGTAGTTTGGCATGTCCCAGACCACCAAGTCCGCCTGTTTCCCCACTTCTATGCTGCCCAACTGTTGATCCCTGTCCACGGCGTAAGCGGCATTGACGGTGGCAGCGGTAATCGCCTCGGCTGGCGTCATTTCCATCTGCAGACAGGCCAAGGTGATAATCATGGGCATAGACTCCGTCATGCAGCTTCCGGGATTTAGATCTGTTGCCAGGGCAACGGGAAGCCCAGCATCGATCATCCGGCGGGCCGGAGCATACCGGCTCAAACCCAAGCTGAAGGTGGTGCCGGGGAGCAACACGGCAATGACCCCCGCCTCTCTCATGGCATCGATGCCCTCTTGGGAGACGAAGACCAGATCAGCCCAGCATTTTGGGCCGCGGTCAAGATCTCCCGGGACTCCTCCACATCAAAGACGCCCCTCTCACAAAAGATGTCGCAGAACTCAGCAAGTCCTCTACGAACCACCTGCGGGATCATCTCCTCACACACCAGACGAATGTACTCCTCTCTGTTTTGCTTAAACTCGTCTGGAACCTCATGGGCGCCCAAAAAGGTTGGAATCAGCTCCAGCGGGTGAGTCTCGTTCAGCTCATTGATAGCCTCTAGGGACTTAATCTCATCCTTGAGGTTAAGTCCATAACCGCTTTTTGCTTCAGCTGTTGTAGTCCCAAGGGCCAGCATTCGGTCCAGTCTCGGCCGGGCCTGTTCTTTCAGATCCCTCTTCGTGGATTGGCGGAGGCTATGCACGCTGGATCGAATTCCGCCACCGCTGGCGGCGATCTGCTGGTACGATGCCCCTTTGATGCGAAGCTCGAACTCCTGCTCCCGTAAACCGGCGAAGATCGGGTGCGTATGGGGATCGACGAATCCGGGCATAACCACCTTGCCTGTGGCGTCGATTACCTTCGTCACCTCGCTGGGAGAAACGGCATCAAGCACATCCCGGGTGGTCCCCACAGCCGCGATGTGACCATCGGCGACGGCTACAGCCCCGTCGCTCACCAGGCCCAGATCCTCCATCTGGACGCCCCTGCGGGGCCCTCGATTCTCAGATTGTAAAGTCAAGAGCTGAGTGGCATTTTTAACGATCAGGTCAACTTCTCTATGAGACATATTCCGCTCCAGATCCGCAGTCTTTCATTTCATCATAGGGATGCAGATGCCCTTTTTCTTGGCCGTCTGGATAGCTTCCTCATATCCAGCGTCGGCATGACGGGCCACGCCAATACCTGGGTCATTGGTCAGTACCCGGTCCAGCCGATGAGCCATCTCCTTGGTACCATCGGCCACGATGACCATCCCGGCGTGGATGGACAAACCTATGCCCACACCCCCTCCGTGATGCACGGAGACCCAGGAGGCTCCCGAGATCGCGTTCAATAAGCCATTGAGAATGGGCCAGTCGGCGATGGCGTCGGACCCGTCCTTCATCCCCTCCGTCTCCCGATGCGGCGAGGCCACCGATCCGCAATCAAGATGATCGCGTCCGATGACGATGGGGGCCTTCAGCTCCCCTCGGCCCACCATCTCGTTGATGATCTTGCCGAAGCGCGCCCTTTCGCCATATCCCAGCCAGCAGATGCGGGAGGGCAATCCCTGAAACTGCACCTTCTTCTGGGCCAGACGGATCCACCGCCCCAGGGCGGTGTCCTGGGGAAACTCCCGGAGCACCACTTCATCCGTTTTGCGAATATCCTGGGGATCGCCGGACAGGGCTGCCCAGCGGAAGGGGCCTTTGCCGTGACAGAACAGAGGTCGGATAAAAGCCGGAACGAAGCCGGGGAAATCGAAGGCGTTGGCCACACCAGCTTTTTGAGCCTGCCCGCGGATGTTGTTGCCGTAGTCAAAGGTCACTGCCCCCTTCTTCTGCATGGCCAACATGGCCCCCACGTGAATGGCCATGGATTCATAGGCCCTTTTTGTGTATTCCTTCGGATTCTTATTTCTGAGCTCCAGGGCCTCTGCCAGGCTCATCTTGCCCGGCACATATCCATTGAGAGCGTCGTGTGCAGAGGTCTGATCGGTGAGCACATCCGGGGTAATACCCCTTTTCACCAATTCGGGGTGTGTCTCCGAGGCGTTGCCTACCAAACCCACTGACAGGGGTTCTTCTCGGCTGATCGCTTTCTCCACCAGCTTCAGGGCCTCATCCAGACTCTCGGTCATGGTATCGCAGTAGCCCGTGTCCAGGCGCCTCTTGATTCGCTCTCGATCTACCTCCACGTCCAGGCATATACCCTCATTCATGGTCACCGCCAGGGGTTGGGCACCACCCATCCCTCCCATACCGGCGGTGAGCACGAGCTTGCCCTTTAGGGAATCCCCGAAGTGCTGCCGGGCACACTCTGCCAGGGTCTCGTAGGTTCCCTGAAGAATGCCCTGGGTGCCGATGTAGATCCAGCTTCCCGCCGTCATCTGGCCATACATGATCAGGCCGCGATCCTCCAGGTCCCAGAAATGCTCCCAGGTGGCCCACTCAGGCACTAAAAGGGAGTTGGCGATGAGCACCCGAGGGGCTTGTGGATAGGTCCGGAAAATCCCCACGGGTTTGCCGGACTGGACCACAAGGGTCTCTTCGTCATCCAGGTTTTTCAGGCTCTCCACGATGGCCCGGTAGCAATCCCAGTTACGGGCTGCCTTCCCTGTGCCCCCGTAGACGATGAGCTCCTCCGGCTTCTCAGCCACTTGAGCATCTAGGTTATTCATCAACATGCGCATGGCCGCCTCTTGATGCCAACCGCGGCAGGACAGAGCGGTGCCGTGAGGGGCTTTGATATTAGGTATAGGCATGATGTTTCACCTCAACTTTTTTCTTAGATAAACTGTTTAACTATCTAAAATTCAAAGGTTTTTTCATTACGAGAAGTGCGTGGGCCAAAGCCCTAAGCGGAGTCTATCCCTCCATTCCATTCAGAGCCTGTCCTGAATAAAATGAAGGAACAAGCTCTGAGTGAAACGTAGGGCTCTCAATGACTCCAAGAAGGGAACAGGATCTCCAACCTATCCACCTCACTTCACCAATACCATCTTGATGGTATTATCAAAATCACCCGCTTTCAACTGGCAGAAATACAAACCGCTGGCTACCTCTTTTCCATCACCGTCTCGACCATCCCAAAAGATCGTATGCGAACCGACTCTTTGATTCCCATCCACCAGAGTCCGCACCACCTGCCCCAGTGTATTAAAGATATTCAAGGTCACATGGCTATGTTTAGGGATCTCATAGCGGATCTCGGTGATGGCGTTGAAAGGATTGGGGTAATTCTGATGGAGGGCACAGGTCTTTGGCACCACATCTAGTGTAGCTCCTGATTCGACTGCAGTGCTACCCAGGCTCAGCTTGGTCACAAAGACATCGGAATATCCATCGAGTGTGGTATCGAAAGCCCCAGAAGTAACGGGAAAATCGGACGAATACGTTTCCCCGGTCACGTAGGCGTTTCCGAAACCATCCCAGAAGATGCCACGGCCACCATCGTAATCATTTCCTCCCAGGAAAGTAGAATACTCGAGAGTGCTTCCTACGGAGTTGAGCTTGACCACAAAGACGTCCCATACTCCGTTAAAAATCTCATCGAAAGCCCCAGCGGTGATGGGAAAGTCGGCCGAAACAGTTTCCCCTGTCACGTAAACATTGTTGGCGTCGTCAACGCTGATGTCAAGGCCTATATCGATGGAATCTCCTCCTAGATAAGTCGAATAGTTAAGATCGTTCCCTGCCGCATTAAGCTGGGCCACAAAAATATCACTGGATCCGTTAAGTGTGGTATCGAAAGCTTCTGCGGTGGTGGGAAAATCGGATGAACGAGTCTCTCCGGTCACATACGCATTGGCGGAACCGTCCAAGAAGATGCTTGAGCCATAGTCGTCATCGTTTCCTCCCAGGAAAGTACAATAATCAAGGACGCCTCCCGTGGAATTAAGCTTAGCTATAAAGACATCGTATAAGCCGTTGTGTATCTCATCGAAGACCCCAGCAGCAGTGGGAAAATCAGATGAACGAGTCTCCCCCACGACGTGGACATTGCCAGAACCATCCAAGGAGATATCATGACCACTATCGTCGTCCTGTCCCCCCAGAAAGGTAGAGTACTTGAGGGCACTTCCTGCGGAGTTGAGCTTGACCACAAAAACATCATCGCCACCGTTGAATATGGAATCATACGCACCGGCGGTGGTGGGAAAGCCGTCTGATTGGGTCATCCCAGTTATGTGGGCGTTGCCGGCGCTGTCCACGGTGATGGCAGAGCCAGTTTCAGCCTGGTCTCCTCCTAGAAAGGTGGAGTACTCGAGGATGCTTCCAGTAGAGTTGAGTTTAGCCACAAAGACATCATAATAACCGCCGCTAAATGTCGTATCAAAAGCGCCAGCTGTGGTGGGAAAATCTGTTGAACGAGTTTCCCCGGTCACGTAGGCATTACTGGTACCGTCCAAGCAAATGCCCAAAACATGGTCAACACCACTTCCTCCCAGGAAAGTAGCGTAGGAAAAGGCGGTTCCGGTGGGATTAATCTTGGCCACAAAAACGTCACTATATCCCCCGTTGTAGGTCGTGTCGAAAACGCCAACTGTGGTGGGAAAATCGATTGATTGAGTGAGCCCGGTCACATAAGCGTTGCCGAAGCTGTCTGCGGCGATGTCCGAGTCAAATTCGTCCTCGTTACCTCCCAAAAAGGCGCTCCAGGCCAGTTCTGTTGCAGCGGCCCAAGCCGGGTTACAGAGGAGCAGAGGCAAAGACAGAACAATAAGTAGGCAAGATTTTGCTTTAGCGTTCATATCTTAACCCGCATTCAAAAAATTTTGCTCAAACCCGATCCCTACAACAATTTCCCTACGGTTCGCTCCACGGCCCTCAGCGCCTCTCCCTCCCGGACCAGAGCGGCGGCGCGCTCTAGATCTGGAGCCAAGATGCGATCTTCATCCAGGCGCGAGATGTGCTTCCTGATAGCCCTATGGGCCGCCAGAGTGCCTCTTCCCGGCTTCAGGGGCGACCGCAGATCCACACCCTGAGCGGCACAGAGCAGCTCGATGCCCACGACCATCTCGGCGTTCTCCAATATCTGCAAGGCCTTGCGCCCAGCGGTCATTCCCATGCTGACATAATCCTCCTGGTTTGCCGAAGTGGGGATGGAATCAACGCTGGCGGGATGGGCCAGGACCTTGTTCTCCGACACCAGAGCGGCGGCCGTGGTCTGAGCCATCATGAATCCTGAGTTTAGACCGGGCTTGGAGGACAAAAAGGCAGGCAGCTGGCTCACGTTGTCGTCCATCAGCCGGGCGATCCTACGTTCTGAGATGTTTGCTAAAGAACAAAGGCCCATCCCCAAAGCATCCATGGCCACAGCCACTGGCTGGCCATGAAAATTTCCCCCGGAGATGATCAACTTCTCCTCGGGGAAAACAAGGGGATTATCTGTGGCCGAATTGACCTCCACAGCCAGGACCTCACGAACGTGCCGAAAGGTGTCTCGAGCCGCGCCGTGTACCTGGGGCATACACCGCAGGCTGTAAGCATCCTGCACCCTGGGGCAGTCCCGGTGCGAAGCTATGATCTGGCTACCGCGCATGAGGAAGCGGAGGTTTCGGGCTGAATTTCTTTGCCCGCGGTGGGGTCTGACATCATGAAGGCGACGATGGAAGGACGCCATGGTACCCAGCAAAGCCTCCAGGCTCAAAGCTCCGGAAATATCGGCTGTCTTGGCCAAGAGTTCGGCGCGCAGAAGGGTCAGACAGCCCAGAGCCGTCATGGCTTGAGTTCCGTTGAGCAGGGCCAATCCCTCCTTGGCCTGCAGTTTCAAAGGTGCCAGTCCCGTCATTTTGAGGGCGCGGGCCGCAGGCATCCGCTTCCCACGATAGGTCACCTGACCCTTACCGATGAGGGCCAGAGCTACATGAGATAAGGGCGCCAGATCGCCGCTTGCTCCCACCGACCCCTGCTCAGGGACTACTGGATGGACTTTGGCGTTCAGCATGGCCACCAAGATCTCAACCACCTCTGGCCTAACGCCAGAATACCCTTTAGCCAAAACGTTGGCTCGCAGCAGCATCAAGGCTCGGACCAGCTCGCTGGGCAGAGGGCGGCCAACCCCGGCGGCATGGCTGACTACCAGATTTCTCTGGAGACGTTGAATCTGGCCCCTGGGAATAACCACCTGACAGAGCCTTCCAAACCCGGTGTTGATGCCGTAAACCATCTCTTTCGAGCTAAGTACCTTCTCCACCAGGTGGCGAGAACCTCTCATCTTTTGGACAGCCCTGGCGGACAGTCTCAGTGGCGCTCCTTTCACGGCAACCCGCTCCACATCCCCCAAGGTGAGCTTTTCTCCATCGATAACCACAGCTGGCATGAATTCCTCCTCATCGGCTGAACCATTGCCAAATCCTCATCAAAAAAACAAAACTTAACTGAATTTGTCAAGGCTTATTTGCTTCCCAGAACCGCCATAACAGCTACGGGCTCGGCTTTAAAACGGGAAAAGGTGGTGTCGGCGAATGGGTCAAAATTTCTCTTGACAACTTTCCCAGGCTTAGGTAGTTTAATTATATATACTGAGTCCTTACCCAAATCCCTCACGCAAGATAAAAATTAGGGGAGCGAAATCCATGTCTTATTATTACCGGCCCCGTTTCGGTTTCGGGAGCATGCTTACACCCATGGTCAAATCTCTGCTGATCATCAATGTGATCGTCTTCTTGCTGGAGTATATCACGGGGGGCACCGAAATGATCTATGTCTTAGGTCTGGTGCCCCGGTTTGTCCTGAGACGATTGTTCATCTGGCAGTTCTTCACCTACATGTTTCTTCATGGAGGATTCTGGCATCTTTTCCTGAACATGTTCATCCTGTGGATGTTCGGGTCTGAGATCGAGCGGTATTGGGGAAGCCGTGAATTTATCAAATACTACTTCATCACAGGTGTAGGTGCTGGATTTTTAAGCTGGCTGACGGCTATGAATTCGCCCATTCCCACCATTGGCGCTTCCGGAGCCATTTACGGCATTCTGGTGGCCTACGGTATGATGTTTCCCAACCGTCCAGTTTACTTTTACTTTCTTCTGCCCGTTAAGGCCAAGCACTTCGTCATCTTCCTCGCTGTTATGGAACTCTTTGCCTCTCGTGGACACGCATCGAGCGGCATAGCCCACTTCGCACACCTGGGTGGGATGCTCTTCGGTTACCTGTATCTGAAACGGGAACGCTTCTCCTATCTTTTGGGGGACATCCTCCGGGGGTCAAAATCCAAGGGAGAAGGCCAAAAACGCCTGAGGGAACAGGAGGAACGGGAGATGGAGCGGAAGGTGGACGAGATCTTACAGAAAATCTCCCAGGAGGGAAGAGAAAGCCTCACCAAAGAGGAGGAAGATCTGCTGGAATGGGCCAGCAAGCGGTATCGTCAGCATTGAACTGCGGATTTCAATCTCCCAGGCCCGTTGAGGGTCGTGTTATTTCCCCTGCTAACCAGCGTCGGATGTCCTTTACTAACGCTTCAGTCGAGTTAAAGATCCATGATCTAGTGGGCAAGGAACTTAGGAATGTGGCCCCGTAGCTTGTGCTCAGCACACGCCTGTCCAGAATGAGAACTACCCCTCGATCGTCTCTCTTTCTGATCAACCGACCAAATCCCTGCCGAAATCGAATCACCGCTTCGGGCAGAACATACTCTGTAAAGGAGTTCCGGCCCCGCTTTTCCAACTGCTCCATGTGGGCCTCCGCTATGGGCTCCGTGGGCACCAGAAAAGGGAGCTTGACCAACACGAGGGAACGCAGGGTTTCCCCGGGAATGTCTACCCCCTCCCAGAAGCTGTTAGTGCCCATGAGTACCGATTCCTCCTCCTCTCGAAATCGGTTCAGAATATTGGTGCGCGATCCATCCTTGCCCTGTCCCAACAGCGCAATGCCCTGCTGTTGAAGCTCACTTCTGAGTTCTCCGTAAGCTCTGTCAAGCATCTCGTAGGAAGTGAACAGCACCAGCGCCCCACCCCTGCTGGCCAAAAGCGCTTTGTGTATGGCTCTGATAGCCGCATCCGGAAAGTGCGAATCCTTGGGCGAGGGCAGATAAGAGGGCAGACAGACGAGAGCCTGCTCGTCGAAGTCAAAGGGCGAGCCCAGGGAAAGGGTTCGTAACCTCTCGGGTTCCACCAGCAGAAGGCCGATCCTGTCCTGGAAATAGTCGAACCGATCGGCCACACTGAGGGTGGCCGAGGTATGGATGGCCGTTCTCAGGCGACTATACACCAGGGTGCGCATCAACTGAGCAATATTGAGCGGGGCACTGAGCAGTCGTGAGTCGAAGCTTCCCTCCCGGGCCGGCACCTCCACCCAGTATACGAAATGCTCATCTTCGGCCGAGATCAGATGCCCAAGTGCGTCGATGAGCTCCTGGACGTCGCGGGCCTTGGCCAAGAGCTCTTCCTTCAATTGCTCTCCATCCTTAAAATTCTCCAGCCCAAGCATTTCCAGCATCTCTATCAGTCCTAGGAGGCTGGCTTTCAACTGGACGAGGGCTCCCTCCAGCTCATCGGCCTGCTCCTTTATGAGCCTAACTAACTCCCCATCCGGGCGATACCGGTATTTTCCAGTATACCCCCTCTCCTGCCTACCATAAAGAGCCAACGCCTTCTCCGTCAGCAGATTAAAGAAATCAACCGCCACCCCCCATAAAAGTTCGCGGTCTTCCACCGCCTGGCCGATGCGGTCCAGAAATCTCTCGCGAAGCACATCGGAGATGGCAGCATGCTCCGCCCGACGCCTAAGGGTCGGCAGGGCTCCTAACTCCAAGGCCTCGCGCTGATAGAGGCGGTTGAGCAAGGCTCGCAACATCCACCAGTTCAGCTCGGTTCCCAAATATTGGGTAGCGACCCGCTCCAAGCTGTGGGCCTCGTCGAATATAACGTGACAATAATCGGAAAGCACGGCGTTATCAGAAGCTAAATCGGAGAAGAACAGGGAGTGGTTGACCACCACGATGTGAGAATGAGCCGCCGCACGACGGATACGCATTACGAAACAACGACCGTGAAACTTGCATCGCGGTCCCAAACAGTAATTGTGTTCCGCGCACACTTTGCTCCATAAGCCGGGGTCTGCTTTGAAGCCGGTGTTCTCCACCACGTCTCCGGTTTCAGTCTGCTGCGCCCAGAGGACCAGAGGAAGAAGAAGTTGGCGCTCTTGGACCGTCAAGACCTGTTCGGCCTGAGACAAAACCCAGTTCCACTTATTCAGGCAAAGGTAGTTGGCGCGGCCTTTCACCAGGGCGGCGCTGAAGGGCACCTCCAAGGTATCGTGTAACAGGGGGATATCCTTCAAAAAGAGCTGTTCCTGCAAATTTTTAGTGTGAGTGGAGACGATCACTCGCTCCCCATTTTGCACGGCCCAGTAGACGGCTGGTATCAGGTAGGCTAAAGACTTGCCAGTGCCGGTGCCGGCCTCCACGGAGAGAAACTCGCCGCTGTTGAAGGCCCTGGCTACGGCTCGGATCATCTGTGCTTGCTGCGGTCGGTGCTCGTACTGACCTAAAGCCTGGCCTAGGGAAGTCTGCGGCCCCAGGAGAGCCTCCATGGCTGAATCGTCCAGATGTTGATACTCATCCTGCTCCCTCAAACCCAGGGATTCCGCGGAGGCCTCGCCGGAAAGATTAAAGAAGTCCTGCAGAAGATCATGGCGGCTCTCGGTGGGAATTTTTCGAGAGAGAACCTCCCGGATGGTTTTTTTCAAGCCCTGAGAGAAGATAACCTCAAGCCCGGATCCCGAGCCAGCTACCAGACGAGACAACAGGCTGATGGAGGCCAGGTCTAGCCCTATCAACTGTTGAGCCAATGATAAAAAAACCTCTCCCGTGGCCCGGGCATCCTCCAGAGCCCTGTGAGCTTTCTCCAGGGAAATGCCGTAAAATTCAACCAGAGTAGAAAGCCGATGATCTCGCAGTTGGGGCAGCAAAATACACGAGAGAATGAGGGTGTCGAAGATGGTGTTGGACAGAGGTGGAAGAAAAGCCTTTCCCAAGGCAGCCTGAAGAAAAGCCATGTCGAAGGGAGCGTTTTGAACCACAAGAGGATCTTTTCCCAGAAAATCAAGGAGCTGGGGCAGAACCTGAACAATGTCTGGCTGTCCCCGACAGTCCTCCGTGGAGATGCCGGTGATTCGAGTGATGAACTGAGGAATGGTCACCTGCGGATCGATGAGCTGGGACAGCTCAGCTACCGCTTGGCCATCCCGGAACCTAACAGCTCCTGCCTCGATGATGTGGTCCACCTCCGGGTTCAAGCCCGTGGTCTCCAGATCGAGGGCTACAAAATTCGATAGAACATCTACTCTGGCCATGGCCCATTGCCTATGCACAAATAAAAAGCGACATCTAGTGAAGACGTCGCTGTCCTATAACCTTGAAACTGCCCCAGGATTGCACCGGTGCTTACAGGCGAAAAAAGCTGCGGATGCGTTTTAGCAAGCTATCGCGAGATTCCACCGCACTCTTTTCTTTGGGACGCGCTCTCTCCAGTTCGGCCATCTTGGCAGCGTTCTCAATAAGGCGCCGCTCCAAGATCTCGCTGAGGGATTGGGCGATGGATGGATTTGCGGTAATCACTTGGGCGAAGTTGGCCTTGTCGACCACGATCATCTCGGTGTCCTCCAAAGCCGTCACGGTGGCTGACCTCCTCTCTCCGGTGAGCAGCGACATCTCCCCGAAGAAGTCACCTCCCCCCAGCTGAGCCAGAACAGCTCTGGCTCCCGTTTCGTCTGAGGCACTCACTTCCACACGGCCGGAGGTGATGACGAAGAAGGAGTCCCCCTCCTCTCCCTGCCGGACGATAGGTTCTCCCAGAGCATATCGATGGGCTCGTGCACCTTCGGCCAATCGCTTCATCTCCTCTCCGGAGAGCGGCTTGAGGATCTCCACTCTTTTTAGAACCTCCAAGATGCTGGCGACCCTCTCGACCCGCCCTCTTTCCTGCACCTCCGGGGATACGGTAAAGAGATTCACGTCCCGAATGGGAAAGGGGATGCCGATCCCCTGTCGACGGAACAGATACCAAATACGGGTCATAATTTGATCCCCGATGTGTGAATGACGTGGGAAGTCGTCGATCCAGTACTTCATCTTGTAGTTGATGGCGAAATCGCCGTACTCGATAAGCCACACTTGAGGCTTGGGCTCAGCCAGCACCCCTGCTGTTTGCAGCGCCGCCTCGGCCATGGTCTCTTTGACCAGGTTGGGCGGCATCTCGTATCGGGTGCCCACCTGGACGTACTGGGCATGGCGGGGGTTGGGCGCAGAGTAGTTAACGATCTCCTCTTTGGAGATGCTGCCATTGGGTATGATCACGAAGTCGCCATCAAGGGTCCTGATGGTTGTGGAACGCCAGCTGGTTTGGATAACAGCGCCAACCTGATCACTGACTTTCACCCAATCCCCAACCTTGAAGGGCTTGCCCACGTGCAGAGCCACACCTGCGACGATGTTGCCCAAAACATCCTGGAGAGCTAAACCGATGACCGCTGAGACCACCGCCGAGCTGACCAATAGGGTAGACAATCTGGCCTGGAAGACCTTGGAGATGATCACAAACAGAATGAGTATCAGCAGAGCGATTTTGATCAGTTCATGTAAAAGCACCGGGACCTTTATTTTGCGCTTGGCCAACAGGAAACGGTCGACGAACAGGTAATCCAGCAAATTCAACACGATGAGGATGGCCAAGAACAGGGCGGCGGCCTGCAGCAGCCTCATGCCGAAGGAGTCCGGAGGCACTTGGGAAAGAACAAGAAAAAACCACAGCGAGATCAGAATAATGGCCAGGCGAGCCAGAAACGAGGAGATGCGGATGGCCTTAAATCGGGCCAGCAGACGATAGATGACCTCCAGTCCCACCAATAGGGCCAGGGCATAGATAAGGTGGAACAAAAATTCATCGGTCTTCAATAACGACCAGAAGGCAACCAGCAAGAGTCAGCTCCTTCGCAGAATCTTTATCCAAAGGTCGACGAATGGGAATTTGGGAAATTGAAATTTCCTTCATATTACAAAAAGCAGACTGCGCTGTCAATAGAAAAAAGGCAGGAGGTTTCCCAGCATGGCTGACAGATGCAAAAACCGCCAGGCGACGAATCGCCTGGCGGTCGAAGGGTCAACCATTGCTGCTGAGCAGATTACCGCATCAAGACCATCTTGCGGGTCTGGGTGAAATCACCGGCCTTGAGGGTGTAGAAATAAACGCCGCTGTTCAGATAATGGCCGGCGTTATCCTTGCTGTCCCACATGACGGTGTGGTTGCCCGCCTCCTGATGCGCATCCACCAAGCTGCGCACCTCCTGCCCCAGGACGTTATAAATGGCCAAGGTGACGCGGCCAGCTTCGGGAATCTCATAGCCGATGGCCGTCGAGGGATTGAAGGGATTGGGATAGTTGGGCGAGAGGCTATAGGCCATGGGCCTGGCACCGGCAGAGGCGAAGACCGGACCGTGATACTTCATGTTGCCCTCGTAGTCCTCGTCGACCAGCATGTAGTAGTATGTCCGGCCCGCCACCACATCCTCGTCCAGATAGCGGTAATCGCGAGGAGTCTCGGAGTTGCCAGAGGCATCCAGACGGGCGACCTCCACGAACTGGCCATCCGCCTTCTCGCTGCGCAACAGATGATAGGCAAAAGCATTAACCTCGGTCTGGCTTGTCCAGGCAACCTCTATAGAGCCTTCTCGACCCGTGGCGGTGAAGGAGGAAAGGATCACCGGCACGGAAATGTCTGTGAGGTTGGGACAGATGTTGCAGGCCGGTTGATGGCAGGGGGCCGGCACTCCGGGCGAGCAGTAGTAGTGATTGTAGTAGAACTCATAGGCCCAGATGAAATCGGGGTCAGGTTCATCGCCTGTTGGATTCAGCGCTGGCCATGAGCCCAAGACTGCCTGATCTCCCGGCCCCTCGTTGGTGATCCACACATAGACGGCTATACCCAGAGGATTGTTGAGGCCGTTGTCGTGACCCGTGGAGTCCCAATAAATGGTCACCTCGTCGTCAAGCAGGCTGTCTCCCGGATCAGCCCAGCCATAATAATTGTAGACATCACCGTACCAACCTTGCCAATCAAAACTTACACCATTCCAGATGGCCCACTCATACCAGCCCCCTCCGCCGGCATAAGCGTAGTAATAATCAGGCAGATGGCCACCAGAGAACGTCACCCGCTGATAACCGTCGGCGGTGAACCCACCGCTGGGAACCGTCGGCGGGTCGGTGTCGATGGCCACAAACATGCTGAGATCGCCCGCATTGTCGCCTAGGTATTTGTTGTTTGGATTCGGGTCGCGGTCGATGCCAAGGTACACGGCCAGAGAATCCCAGGTGAGCCACAGAGTGTAGTCAGCACCTTCAAAGGTCTCCGTCTCGAAGACCTCGCAGTCGGGATCCCAATCTGTTCCGATATACCCGTCGATGACCGGGGTGTTAAAAGTGCGAGCCCAGCCCAAACCAGCGAAAAGTACCATCGCGGGCACGATCAGAAACAGAAACCACTTCTTCATGGAAATACCTCCTTTCCACAGAAAAATTGCACATCAAACGAGAAAATCTTTGCTCTCACATTCTCTACAGATAACGTCACCTCCTTCTAAAGGTCGTTAAAGATGCGCTTTGCTCAAAGAACAATCGTTGTAGCCAGACGTATACATCTTCTTATACCATTTTATCACAAACCGCAAAATTTGTCAAGAATTTTTTTGCCTCACTAAAAATTACTGTGACTGTTACTCTGCAACAGGTAACGGAAAATCCGCCACACGAAGCAGCATATGGTAGCTCAAGAAAACAAAAGTATTTCTTTTAGTTTGCACTTCTTCAACTGATCTCTTGAATTATGCTCAGATCTTGCCCATAAATTCCCGGACCTGGGCATCCCACTCCCGGGTTTCCAGTTCTACCTGTGAACCTTTTCCTTCCTCATAGACCTGGACGAAGACATGGCCCCCACCACCCTCAAAGCTCACGCAGCCTTCGCCCTGCTCCACCACTTTCAAGCCCAGTCCAGCAGGTCCAAAAAACTGAAGGGCCATTTCCAGAACCTGGGCCGGGCTCAGTTTGCCCACCTTTCCATAACGGGCCAACTTTTCTCCTCCTCGAAAACGGCACCACCAACTTTGGCACAGCGCCCCCAACAACTGGACATAGGCACCAGAATCAGTGCGGCTCTCTCAGGTTGCTCAAAGTGGCCAGGATCAACTCTGACATAGCAGGGTGAATGTGCATTCCCCGGGAGATCCAACCCGTTGTTCCCTCATGGGCCATAGCCTGGATGACCTCCTGTATGAGAATCGAAGCATATGGTCCTATGATATGGAAACCCAAGAGCTTCTGGCTCCCCTTCTCGACGATGGCTTTGGCGAATCCCTTTGTCTCCATCATGGCCTCGCCCTTGGCAACATCTGAATACTTGGCCTTGCCCACCATGATGTCGAATTCTTTCCTGGCTCGTCCTTCAGTGAGGCCCACGGAGGCAATTTGTGGATGAGAATAGACAGCATGCGGCACAGCGCCATAGTCCATTTTGATTTTATGCTCATGAATGCTGTTGTGCCAAGCAACGGCCACTTCCTTATTGGCGACATGCGTGAACATGAATTTGCCGTTGGCGTCACCAAAGGCCCAGATGTTCTCCTTGTTTGTCTCAAGATAATCGTTCACCTTAACATATCCTTGCTCGTCCGTCTCGATGCCGCCATCTTCAATTTTCAGAAGGTCGGCATTTGATTTTCTGCCTGCTGCGATCATGATCTTCTCAGCGACGAACTTCTCCCTGTGATTGGAATCACCCTCCTCAGCTATCACCAGGTATCCCTTCTCTTTCTTTTTAACCTCCACGACCTCAGCATTGGTGCGAACGTCCATCCGCCGGGCCATCTTTTCTTTTAAAAGTTCCGAAATCTCCGGCTCCTCATCCGGCACCAGTCGAGTATTCCGCCCCACTAGGATTACCCTGCTGCCCATAGCCGCGAAGAAGTGAGCGAATTCGGCGCCAATATAACCCCCGCCCACTATGAGCAGGCTTTCGGGCCTTTGACGCAGTTGAAAGACACTTTCATTGGTCAAATATTCGACCTCGTCGATACCCTTGATGGGTGGGATGAAAGGCCTGGCGCCGCAGGCGATAAAGATCTTCTGGCCTCGAATCCTCTTGGTCCCAACCTGCAATGTATAATCGCTCACAAAACGTCCTTCTTCCTCGTAAAAATCCAAAGCTTCCGTCTGCTGGATGGCTTCCCTTATGTGGCTTCGAGTTTCGTCCACAGTGCTGCGCATCCGCTGCATGATGGCCCTAAAATCGATGGATTTCACCTGAGCATCGATTCCCAATTTCTTTGACTCTTGAATTTCCATCGCTCTGTCCGCCACGAAAATAAGCATCTTAGAGGGAATACAGCCTACGTTAAGGCAGGTCCCCCCCAGCGGTCCTCTATCGACCTGAGCCACCTTGGCACCCTGGTATAAGTAAGCCTCAACGATGCTCGCCCCGCTTCCAGAGCCAATCACGATCACATCGTATTGCTCTATCCGCTTCCCCATCTTTTAGCTCTTTCTCCGTTAAGCCTTTGGAAATATCAATATCATCTCTCTCACTAAAATCGGCGAATCCCCTTAAGGCCTCTTGAGGGGAGCTCGAAGAGAGACACTAAACCCCTAGGGCCTGGTCGAGGAAAAACGGAGCACATCTCAAGGTAATTCATCTCTGAGTTGGCAAGCCCTGTAAGACTGACTAGGCCTGGTGTGCTCCTCATGAGGCCTATGAGTGATATCTATAAATCGGATTTAATTCTTAAATCTTTCATCTGGCTATCACTCGAGTCATGTCTATGCCATGGTGCCTTTGAGCATGATCCAAAAGTCTCTGGTCCAGCTCAATCGCTTTTCTCCCATCTGGCATTTCGAATGTTCTAGACCACGCTCGACCGAAGTGCGGCCACGTTATCCGCCACCGACGCTTTGTCGTTATATATGCTCGATCCGGCAACCAGGACCGTCGCACCGGCGTCCACCACCAGCGGTGCGGTGTTGGTATCTATCCCTCCGTCCACGGCGATGCGCGTGCTATGTTCACCCTTATCCAAGATGCGTTTGAGATCGCGTATCTTCTCTAATTGACTGTGAATGAACGCCTGCCCACCCCATCCCGGATTTACCGTCATCACCTGAACCAAGTCGGTGAGATCCAACACCTCCTCCAAGGCATCCGGGGGGGTGCTGGGATTGAGGGCAACGCCCGTTTCCATCTTGAGCTCTCTGATGGATTGCAGCGCCCGGTGAAGATGCGGACAGGCCTCCTGGTGTAAGATTAAGCGGTCTGCGCCGGCTTTCGCAAACGCCTCCAGGTGCCGTTCCGGCTCCACGATCATCAGGTGTACATCCAGCGTCACCTTGACCAACGGCCTCAGCGCCCGCACCACGCCCGCCCCAAAGGTGATGTTGGGCACAAAACGCCCGTCCATCACATCTACCTGGATGGCCTCGACCCCGGCGGCTTCGGCCTCGCGAGCCTGCTCGCCCAGCCGCGCAAAATCGGCCGAAAGAATAGAGGCCTCAATCACGATCATCTCCTGCTCCTCTCTGTAGATGACGAATTCCCTTTGTCCCGGCGACGATGATATCCGTCGCCAGATCCAGAAATAACCCGTGTTCCACAATGCCAGCTCGTCCGTTGAGCTTAACGGCCAGTTGATGCGGGTTCGAGATCGGCCCAAAATGGCCATCCAAGATGTAGTTACCCTGATCGGTTTGGAAGAGAGCCCCATCGCTGCTCTGACGCAGAGCTGGGCTTGCGCCCAGCGTCTCCAAGTAGGCCGCCTCCGGACGCCAGCCAAAGGGAAATACCTCTATAGGTACCGGCCAACGGGTACCAAGCGCTGGAGATATTTTTGACTCGTCCACGACGACGATCTCCCTCCGACTGGCCTGGGCGACGATCTTTTCACGCAGCAAAGCTCCACCCCCACCCTTGATAAGGTTCATGTTGGCATCTATCTCGTCGGCGCCATCGATGGAGGGAACGCCCTTGATGTCCCTCAGTCGGCCATCCTGCAGCAATTGAGCAATCTGGCGCACGGCAAAGAGGGCCGTGCTGCCATGTCCCAGGCCCACCACCATACCCGATTTGACAAAGTTCACCGCTCGTTGGGCGGCCTGTTGCTTAAGTCGGGCAACGTCAACTATCATCTTGGCCTCTCCTCAATCCAGCGTTCGTTCCTCGATCATCTGTATGACCACGGTCAGGGCATTACTGAGATCGGTGCTCTCCGGCACGGCCAAATCCAGATATCCCCTTTCGACACCGAAGGCCTGCTAAAAGACTTGACAAGCCAGATTGGAACCTGCCATGGCCCAGGGCAGGGCTTAGGCACTGCCGTTGGCGCGCACCGCCACAACCAGCTTACCCAGGCGAGGCAGGTTCTCAAGCATGACCCATGTAATGTGCAGCCAGCCCAAGCGGTTGGCGATCTCCGTGGGCTCCGGTTACCAGACGATGTTGTCAGCCCAGATGCAAGCAAAATCCGGTTCTGTTCCATCTCGCTCAAGGCATCAGCCGCTGCAGCCTGATATGGGCTCAGATTGATTAACCAGCAGAGCTTGGTCATCAGAATCTTTCATTTAAGAAGTCTCCTAGCGAGGGCAATTTTTTATGCCTGAAAGATAATGACATTTTGTCTAGTTCTCAAGCAATTTTGTGCAATATTATTAATATAGGCTTACAAAACTTAAGGATAGAGCAGCGGCATCATTCTAAATGCTGTTGGATCTTCGTGCCCGACGCGGGCAAATGAAATCGGGTCCGAGTCAGGCTACTCATATCGTGCTCAGAATAGGGCCAAAGATCGAACGGCTGGCAGTGAAGATGGTGGCCACCGGATCATTTCGATTCTTGGCCACCTTGCTCCGCAGATGTCATGTCACCCACGGGCTCGGCCTCGCATTCAATATTGTGCGACAGCTAGCAGAAAGTTTTTCCTTGCGCTCAGGGGGAATGAGCATTATTTTTTTTCTTCAAATGAAAGTCCATTCCTTGTAATAGCAGTTAATCTTAACTGCAGCAAATTGTTTTTGATGATGAAGTTATCATTTACTCGCTGGAAGAGCTCGACTATAAGGTAGACGACCTCATCACAACAGTCGACACCACAAAGGTGAAATCGGACATAAGTGGAAACCTTACCTGATTATAACTAGCGTCAAAATCCATTTTCAAAGTTGAATCCTCATTGGGGAGCACGAACGTTTGAAAAGGCAAACAGAGCATTCCACCCCCGTTTGGGTGCCAAAGAAATTATTTTTGACAAAAGGAGTTGGTCGCCACAGAGAAAAGCTATCCAGCTTTGAGCTGGCCTTGAGGAATGCGGGCATTGCAGAATTTAATCTGGTCAAGGTCTCCAGCATCGTTCCCCCACATTGTCAGGTGATCTCTAGAAAAGCCGGTCTTCATTTGCTCACCCCAGGCCAGATCGTCTTGTGCGTCTTAAGTCAAAACGCTGCCAACGAACCGCACCGCCTGCTGGCTGCTTCCATCGGCGTGGCGCTTCCCAAAAACAGAAGCAACTACGGATATTTATCAGAGCACCATAGTTTTGGCCAGACGGAAAGGGTCGCAGGCGATTACGCAGAAGATTTGGCAGCCAGCATGCTGGCCAATACCCTGGGAGTGGCATTCGATCCCGATAGCAATTATGATGATAAAAAGGAGATCTGGCGCATCAGCGGTCAGATCGTGAGGACCACAAACGCGACCCAATCGGCGGTTGGTGACAAAACGGGGCTCTGGACAACAGTTTTGGCCGGTGCCATCCTTATTTTATAGCTGCACTAATTGGGTCTTTCCCACACCTATCTTTACCTATGCGGGAAAAAGAAGCATCAAAAGAGTTCTTTCTACACAAGCCCGTCATCCCCTTTGAGGTGGACGAAAAGCTCACGGCCTGCGCCCTTTTAGAAAAGATGGCCGACACCTCCTTTCAGGGGAGAAACCTCGGGCGGGCTTTGACCATTTGGCAACAGATGATCGAGAAACAGATCACTGTCCTTTTCGGCTTGGCCGGAGCCATGGTTCCGGCGGGGATGCGCAAAATTTTGGTATATCTTCTAGAAAAACGACTCATCCACTGTCTGGTCTCCACCGGCGCCAATCTGTTTCACGACTGTCATGAGAGCCTGGGGAAAAAACACTTCAAGGGCTCACCTATGGCCGATGATTTGAAACTTAGAGAGCATAAGATCGACCGCATCTACGACACATTCGCCAGCGAGAAAGAGTTCCGAGAAACCGACCAGTTTATCATCGACTTTGCCGCGACTCTTCAAACGCAAAGCCCTTATACCACAAGGGAATTTCTCCGTCGTTTGGGCCAACATCTGACCAAGGAAGCCCATGAGGAGGGCATCCTCACCGCAGCAGCCAAAGGGGCCGTTCCCATTTACTGCCCGGCCATAGGAGACTCCTCCATCGGCATCGCCTTGGCCGTGGGCGATAAAAAAGGGCGCACTGCGGTGCAGTTCGACCTCATCGCCGATGTGGAGGAGCTGGCCGATCTTGTGGCCAAAGCTCCCTCCACGGGAGTGATCTACGTGGGCGGAGGCACTCCCAAGAATTTCATCCAGCAGGCCGAAGTGACGGCGAAATCGATGGGCCACGAGGTCGGTGGGCACGAGTACGCCATTCAGATTACCGCCGACGCCCCCCACTGGGGCGGCCTGAGCGGATGCACTTTTGCCGAAGCTCAATCCTGGGGAAAGATCTCTCCACAGGCCAAGAAAGTCTCTATCCATTGCGACGCCACCATCGCGCTGCCTTTACTGGTATCGGCCCTGGCCGAGTGGCTGGAGGATACTGCGCCTTCCATGAACTCCCCAAAACCATAGATGTACTTATGAGCCATAGGCCAAATTTCTCCGAAGAGGCCACGCCCGGCGTTTTTCTGGGCCTGGATACAACCCTGGACTCCTCCCGAGTGGTCATGCTTCCCGTGCCGTACGAGGGCACGGTCAGCTATCGGTCCGGCACCCGTCATGGCCCCAGGGCCATCATCGAGGCATCCGCTCACCTGGAGCTCTATGACCCCGAGTTGGACGCCGAGCCCTTTCAACTAGGCATCCACACCGCCAAACCTATCTGGCCCGACTACAGTGCCCCGGAGCACATGATCCATAAAGTCTCCCTGCGATGCCGTGAGTATCTCCATCAGAACAAATTTGTGGTCCTCCTGGGGGGAGAGCACTCAGTGACCGTGGGCGCCGTCCAGGCTTATGTGGAGAAATATCCCGACATGTCGGTGCTGCAGCTGGATGCACACGCCGACCTGCGTGACCAGTATCATCATACCAGGTGGGGCCACGCCTCGACCATGCGCCGCATTGGAGAGCTCTGCTCCGCCATGGGCGTGGGTATTCGCAGCTTGTCCCTGGAGGAGATGGACCACGTTCGAGAGGGCAACCTCAAGGTAATGTTCGTCCACAAAATCCTCACAGATCCCGAGTGGATCTCCAAAGTCTTGGAAAGCCTTTCTGACCAGGTCTATGTGACCATCGATCTGGATGTACTGGACCAAGGCATCATGCCGTCGGTGGGGACACCCGTTCCAGGAGGTTTAAGCTGGAACCAGATTCTGGACCTGCTGCGACGGGTAGCCGCCGAGAGAGAGGTGGTGGGCTTCGACGTTGTCGAGTTGGCTCCCATCCCGGGTCAGGTAGCTCCAGATTTTCTAGCGGCGAAAATTGTGTATAAATTTTTAGGTTGTGTGTTTGCGAACAAGAGATTAGTATCAAAGAACTTGAAAGGCCAAGCTTAAAAAACCGTTGTCCTGGTGCGCAGGCAAAAAAGTAACCTGGCGAATAAGGTGGTGGGAAGAAACCATGAATAAAAAAACATGCCCGGAAAAACCTCCGCAAAGCGGAAAAAGTGGCAAACAGGTTAGAAAAATACTGGGGCCTGTCGCAAATCTTGAGGAGCATGTGCGTCCTGATTGGTGGCGCTACATTTTCAACTCCCTTTATCTGAAAACCGATGGAGACGTCATAGACGACAAAGACATAACCTGTCAAGAAATTGAATTGTTCTCGGAGATTCTAAAACTCTCTCAAGAAGAAAAAGTCCTAGATCTGTGCTGTGGACAGGGACGCCATGCTCTGGAATTAGCCAGAAGAGAATTCAAACATATTGAAGGATTGGACCGCTCCCACTATCTCATTCAAAGGGCTAAATCATCTGCCAAGAAAAATGGCTTAAATGTGAAATTTCGAGAGGGGGATGCTCGAAAATTGCCATATTTACCTGATACCTTTGATGTGGTTATGATACTGGGCAACAGCTTCGGTTATTTTGAAACAGTTCACGATGACCTGAGAGTGTTAAAAGAAGTTCGGCGAGTTTTAAAACCTTGGGGCAAAATGCTTATCGATGTCACCGATGGAGAATATTTAAGAGAAAATTTTCAAACCCGCTCTTGGGAATGGATAGACAAAAACCATTTCGTGTGCCGGGAACGTTCCCTGTCCCTCGATGGGCAAAGTCTCATATCAAGGGAAGTCATCACCCATACGACAAAGGGTGTGATTGCAGATCAATTTTATGCAGAAAGACTCTATACCAAAGAAAGCTTAATGGAGCTTTTGAAAACATCAGGTTTAGCTGAGGGGATCTTGCACCAGGGAATTTCCCCTGATTCCAAGCGAAAACAGGATTTAGGCATGATGCAACAGCGCCTCATCGTAACCGCGATCGCCAGAAAAGAGTGGACGCCCGTTAAAAGAAAGCCAAGGGAAGCAGTAAAAAAAATCACCGTGATACTGGGAGATCCCAACAGACCCGATCCTTTGAAACCATCAGCGATCTTTGATGATGACGATCTATACACCATTGATCAGTTAAAATCAGCTTTGCGAGAAATGACCGGCTATCATTTTACCTACCTGAGCGACCACGACACCTTGATCCAGGATTTGATGAAGTTGAAAGGTACTTTGGACTACATTTTTAATCTGTCCGACGAGGGCTACAACAACGAGGCCACCAAGGAGCTTCATATACCGGCAGCGCTGGAAATGCTTAGCATTCCCTATTCAGGCTCGGGACCGCAATGTCTCGCTTACTGTTATGACAAGTCTCTGGTGCGGGGTATTGCCGAAGAGATGGGAATTCCTGTACCCGAGGCCTTCTTCATCAAGCCGGAGGACCAAACGTTTGAACTTTTCTTTGACTTTCCCGTTATCGTGAAACCAAATCTCGGTGATTCCAGTTTTGGAATCACCGAGAGGAGTGTCGCCAACAGCATCGAGGAACTGGTTAATGCCATTACAGAAATACGAGAGAAATTTGGCTACGACAAGCCCATTCTTGTGGAGGAATTTCTCAGCGGCAAGGATCTCAGCGTGGGCATCATCGGGAATCCTCCTGAATCCTACACAACTCTGCCTATTATCGAGGAGGATTACTCGGAACTTCCAGAAGGTCTCCCCAAAATTTGCGGTTATGAGGCCAAATGGCTTCCGGACTCCCCTTACTGGAAAGCCATCAAATCTGTACCCGCTCAGCTGACCGAGGAGACGGAGAAGGACATCTTGGAATGGTGTTCGAAGCTATTTGAGAGGCTGGAGTGCAGAGATTATTGCCGGTTTGACTGGCGACTAAATGCTGCCGGCAAACCAAAGCTTCTGGAGGTGAATCCAAATCCGGGGTGGTGCTGGGATGGACACCTGGCCAAGATGGCAAATCTTGAAGAAGATAGAATTTGAGAAAGGACCCATGGCTGAACCGAAGATCTAAAAGTTTATATTGTTACTAAGAAAGATAACTACACCTTTTCAGAGACTAGACGTTTTCAAAATGGCGCCCCGCAAACTGACACAGGATTTAACCTTTACTTTAACGAGCACACCACCAGTTGTTTAGGTGATCCCGATTCAAAGGGGGTCTCATCGTAATTTCCATACTTCGCCTCGATGACGAAGCCATAATACTGTAGGAGCCCGTCAAGCTCTTGGGGGAAGAAGACGCGCATGTTGTTCTCCACGACGCGTTCTTCTTCCCCCGTTTTGTAGTACCATTTGATCCGGTTGATCTGCTGGGCCGCATCGTAGGCGTTGCTCTCCGTCACGGTCACCATACCTTGATCATCGGGATCGGAATATTCGGCCACAGGATAGCGTTTGGTGGGATCTCTCATGAGAATATCCAAGCGTGGATTGAACACGTCGATGACAAATCTGCCCTTGTCGGCCAGGTGGATTCTCACGCAAGAGAAGAAGGTTTCAAGGCTTTCTAGATCATGCAGGTGAGTGATGGAATTGGCGGGAATGAAGATGAGACGAAACTTTTGGTTCTGTTGGAAGTCCCGACAGTCTGCCCGAATCCAGGTCACAGCCACGTTCTTCTGCGATGCCTTTCGTCTGGCCTGAGCAAGCATGGATTCAGATACATCCAAGCCAGTGATCTGAATTCCTTTTTGGGCTAAAGGAATGGTAATCCTGCCCGTCCCGCAGGCCAGTTCGAGGACCGGCTGACCATATTTCTGAACTTGCCGCAGGTAAAAGGGTATGTCCTCGACAAAACCCTTCGTCTGAAGATCATAATGCCGCCCGTCACTGTAAAGATCGGCACAGTCTAAAGGTCGCATATCATTCGTCCCCTTCCAGACTTACAATGTGGGAAAGCATCGAGCCCTCCAGACCATGGGTCTCCTGAAAAACAGCGCGGGGTGGAGCCAACTCCTCCCCGCGCCAAGACATCATTTCCTGCCAAACTTACCCAGGTTGACCAGCGTGTAGATGGCGGACAGGCCCACAAGGATGTAAACGATGCGGGCCACCACCGACATGGCCCCGAAGATGGCGGCCACCAGATCAAAGGAGAAAATGCCCACCAGCAGCCAGTTCAGTCCTCCGACGATGACCAGGATGAGAGCTACGAGATCTAATCCGGTCAGCTTGTTCAAAGCATTCACCTCCTTTCAGAACGATCAGACAGCATATAGAACGGTTTGAGCCTCTTCCGGCCCGAGCCAGATAGGATCTGATGACCACCTTGCCGACATCATCTCGCCGACGACATCTTGGCAGATATTATCTTGACAAACCTTCTCACCGACATCAGAAAGCGAACATTGCCCCGGCAACGATGTAGTGGATCAAAGTAAAAGTATATACATCATCGTTATCGGCTCCCCCCTCCAGGATCCGATATCCCGTCTTCATCCCGATCCTCTCACTGGGCCAGTAACATAAGGCCAGCAAGACATCCTCGGCCCTGCCCTGAGGAGCTGCTAGAGCATCGCCGGCCAAGAGGAGCCCGAACTGATCTGCAAACATCCACTGACATCGGAAGTGAAGTAGGGGGACAAAGCCGGTGTTCTTCTTTTCGGATTTCTTGTTATCGCCCGCCAAACTTATCGAGGCATCCCGCACCTTCGCGGTAGGGCCGAGACCCAGCTGGAGGTCGTCTGAACGGAAAAAGTCATAACGATAGGTGAGGCGATAGGAATCGAATCGGTATCGGGAATCTAGCTGGGTGTTTGCCGCATATTCTTGATCTTGAAATGTGACCTGACGGTCGATTGTACCCTTAGCCTCTAAGCGAAGAGGGGCGATCAACACGCCTACGGTGTGCCGCTCACCCAGTGAATACTGTAATCTCAATCGAAAGAAGGAAGAAGGGTTAATCTCTAATTCTTCTGACAGAGACAACAGAGTCCCAGTATCGCCGGGAATGCGCACGTCGTTATAGCCGGCCAAGACCAGACCACTTTCAATGTCCAGCTGCCATTGCGCCCCGGATGTAGCCGGGTTGGTGATCATCAATAGCATCAGCAGAACAAACATCGCTTTCATCATTGTGGTCATATGACCTCCCTGCTTTTCCCGCGTAGCAAAGGCATATGGATACTTGGGAAAACAAGCTCTTTGGGCAAAATTCATCGAACGTAATATACACGCAAATTCCTTCTTTGCGAGCATTTTTTTGAATATCAACCAGTATTTCATGAGGTGGCAACCACAGCAAGGAGCAATGCCTATTAGCCAGCACATAGTGATTTGAGAGCAAATTAAGCAGAGGGAGATTTGGGCATTGTGCCCGGCGCCGTTAGAAAAAAAGCCGTCAGGTAAGGCCGCCTGACGGCAGTGGTAAAGAGAGGATTGAAAAGATCATTGACTAGTAGGACAGAGGACTGCGAAGCCCTTGACTTTTTGGGATAACTCCTTATCTATAAGGCATATATAAATCGCAGCCGCGGAATTGTTACGAATTTGTTTCAAATTATAGTTATAGTCAGAAAGGCGGGTGCCAAAGCCCTGGTTCCAGAGGTAATGGAAATCTTTCTCAGCCCTCTGAGCGGAGAAAGATCACCTCAGACGATTGACATCCGCCCGTTGCGAATCGTTTTGCGTCGTTCTATTTGGAGTCACTTAAAGCTTTGTCAAACTCTCCCACTCTGTTGGACACCGCCGATTCATTATCGCTGCCGTCAATGACGGTGACCACATAGAACAGGTTGGCCACCGGGTCGCCGATGCGGGCATCGGTGTAGGAAAAATCCAGATCAGAGGTCGTCGCCAGTAGATTCCCCGGCTCTGGCGTGAAGCTTGGATCCTCGTCACAGTAGATTCGGTAGTTTATAGGTCCTTTCTCCAGCGAGCCATCCTCCCCGGTGGTCACCTGCTCCCAAGAGAGACAGAGAGTGTTCACCGACCCTTTGGCACTCCCGGAGGCCAGAATGCCAACCTGTGTCTTAGCCGGATCGATGTTGTCAACTGAATAGCCACTGTCGGGGGCAGAGTCCCAGAAGACGAACAGATTGGTCGTTTGGGCGGAAACAAGGAAGGTGAAGTATGGAATGCCGCTGGCGGAAGAATCTTCGAGGGTGGGAGCAATATAGGCATAACCCTCAAAAAAATGGGCATTGACAGAGCCGAGAAATTCCCAATACTCGATCTTGGTTTCACCGAAACCATTGTTTCTTTCGATACGACGATAGACCAGCTTGGAAGAATCTTTTGGGAGGTTGCCTTCCCACAGTTCGCCAATCGAAGCGATCTTCGATCCTCCCAGGTGTCTGCGCCAAATGGAGTAGTACGTGATCACTTGATACTCCGGAGCATCGAGATAACTGCGATCCCATAAAATGAGCACCTGTTTACCCTGATCATTGGGAACATCGCCGATGGAAACGATATGAGGAACGGGACCCAACACGCCATTCAAATTGACCCGCTGAGCGTAGATGTCATAACTGCTGGCGCTTCGTGAGTCCTCCCAGGCGATGATGGCCCCCCCGGAACCATCGCCGACCAGCTGAGGGTTTTGTTGATTATATGCAGCGGTCGAGATGGCCACTCCATCGGTGGGCCAAAGCGTGTCGCCGTTGGCGTTGACCCGCTGAGCGTAGATGTCAAAATTGCTGAGGCTTCGGTAGTCTTGCCAGGTGATGATGGCCCCCCCGGAGCCATCGCCTATAAGCTGGGGGTAAGATTGATCGGATGCAGCTGTGCAGATGGCCAGGCCATCGGCGGGCCAGAGGGTGTCGCCGTTGGCGTTGACCCGCTGAGCGTAGATGTCAATGTAGATGCCGCCTCGGTAGTCTTGCCAGGTAATGATGGCCCCCCCGGAGCCATCGCCGACCAGCTGAGGTCTCATTTGAGGGTTTGCAGCGGTAGAGATGGCCAGGCCATCGGCGGGCCAGAGCGTGTCGCCGTTGGCGTTGACCC
>SMTZ1_10000604_pt1 | contig 34026 bp, 28 predicted proteins | sample DeeMarSWOR136_30_FD_25667 | JGI IMG/M metagenome (IMG submission 25667)
ATATGCAGTAGAGTATTTAAATATTTCAATAAATTAATAAGAATCATTAATTCCCATATAAAAATCAATTCTTATTAAAAATAAAAAATTCAAAGCTGTTCAATTATGCTCCAAACTACTGATCACATCCTCATAAATAGATTAAAAAAAGAGATTTGGACTTACCTTTATAGTCCAAGTATTCTCTGTAATAATGGGAAGATGTTTGAAATACTTTGCAGGAATTTTAGGAAAGGTGAACTAAAAACTCTACTTCGGGGCATAGTAACTATTAGTTTTCCCCACTCGCTTTCAGCATCATTTGTATCTTTTGCCTTTGCTTTTACAACATATTTTCCCCTGCTGCTCCATGTATGATTGATAGTTGCCTCTTCACCCGAATTAAAAGGTCCAAACCAACCACTATTTGTATCATCATCCCAATCCACATAATAATAGAGTTCATCATCACCATCAGGGTCCTCTGATTTCAATGTATAGATATATTCATTTCCAGGAAGTCCTTTATTAGGACCATCGATAGTAGGTATTGTGGGAGGCAAATCGTAACTTTCTGGGTCATAATCAACTGTTGAGATATAAAATCCAGTAAACAATGCACCATATTCTATATTAAAAAAACCCTGATAGCCCCATGTGGTTCCCCAGCTGTTCTTACATATCCAGTATCCACCATTAGTTATCGATGAATCGTTCTTCCAACCTAAGATTACAATTATGTGATTTAACATCTCACCCCAAGGAGCATGAGGGTCTGGAAAATAATCATTTGGATCATGGTGATTACTCCAAAAATTAGTGAAATCTGATGTTACATTCATTGCTGCTGCAATTGGTCCGTTTTGATAGATCAGTGATTTTATGATTGCCCGGTTCTCAGGGCTGTCAAAACCTAGGTAGCTTTCACTGCAATTAAGTATAGGGACCAATAGGTCCTCCCAATTCTCACATTTATCTGAGCATGGGACATTATGGCTGGCCTTATATGGAAAACATGATTCAGGAATCGCACCATTTGCGTTATTGCCTTCGGGAGAGGTATCCATCATGTAATAAAACGCACCATATGGAGTTCCCCCATAACATCCTTGTCCGTAATGATTAGCTGCAGCAGGAAGACATGATAGAACATATTGTTCAGAAAGATCAATTGATAAATCAGGGGCTTCTTCTCTTATTTTTACAATACTTTCAAGAGCGCCATGTGCTGCAAAATCCCAACAACTACCACAAGCACCCTGACTTTTTGCAGGTGTCATCCAATCTTTTCCCTCAAAATCCTTCCAGCTGAATTCATCAGGTGTATTTGCAATTACATGTTTCGGTGAATCAAAAACAATAGAATCATCAATATACAAAGGTTCTTTCATTACAAAATATCCATAAGAATGAGGATTGTCAACGCTCATAAAGGCCTCACAATCGCAGGTTTCTTCAGATAAATTGCTATTTGATATAGTTATATTATTTTGTTCTGATAGCACTGTTCCAAATATTCCGCTTCCACTTAACATCAATATTTCAACAATAATTATTGCTAGAATCTTTTTCATTTTCTAACTACCCCCACATATCAATAATATAAATAAGTAAGTAATTAATTATTAATTAACTTTTATATAATTTTTTTGAACAATGTAAAGGTAAATAAGTAAAATATCACATATTGGAGCAACATATGACTGTAATCAAACTCTTCTTCATTAAAATGAAGATAATTCAAAACATTTAAAGTAAAAGTTTAAGTATACTTGATTATTATAAATTATTATAAATTATTAGATTAATATGGGGGAAATAATATGAAAAAGGATTTATTTTTAAAAAAAATAGAGATCAATGCAATTTTTACAGCGATAATTCTCATTTTGTCAGTAACTGTTATAGCTTATCAAGTAAATATTGACAAAAAGTCTTTTAATGAAAGATTATTTTATTATTCTGGGGAACCCATTTGGATTTATGATTCTGATTTATATATTAAACATGTTGAAACCGCTGATTTAACTGGGGATGGGACAAAGGATGCAATAGTTGCTGAATATGACAGTGAGTATTACTCTGAGTCATCAAAAGTATATGCCATAGATGGTACAGATGGTACTACTATTTGGACTTATCAGCTAGAGGACGGAGTTCGTTCAATGGTTCTTGGTGATGTAAATAACGATGGTGTAATGGATGTTATTGCTGGTGCTTCTAAAGGTGAATCACCTTCAGACGGAAAAGTACACGCAATTGATGGAACGGATGGTGACCAAATTTGGATTTTCACTCCTGGAGAAGATGGTGATACTATTGGTGATTTGGCTATTGGGAATTTTAATGGGGATTCATATCCTGATGTCGCAGTTGCATGCTGGGATGATTATGTTTATGCAATAAACGGACAAAATGGTAATCAGTTATGGTCAAAATATATAGGAAGCATTTTTGTAAATGCAGTAAGTACAGGAGATGTTAACAGCGATGGCATTAGTGATGTAGCTTTTGCCCATTCATATCTTGCAGGATATAATAATTATCAAGGAGTTTTAGATGGGACTGATGGCTCAACGATATGGATGCAGACAGTACTTTTTAAAGTTGAGAATGTTTTAATGGCAGATATTGATGATGACGATTCCTTAGAAGCTATTTTTGGTGTAACAACCGACGATGATGAATTGGAGATACATATTAGAGATGCAACTGATGGTGATCTTGAATGGAGCTACATAATTGGTTCATTTTCATTGAATCCAGATGCATTTATGTTTGCAGAGGATATTGACGGGGATGAAGATCTTGATTTAGTTGTTGGAAATGAATATATTGATTACTACATTTATGCTTTTGATGGGGATTCTAGTACCCCGATGTGGACCTCTGAACAGCTTAGCGGATATGCTCGTGATATTGCCTTTGGAGATGTAACAGGTGATGGAAATCTCAATATAATTGCTGCAACCTATGATAGAGTTCAGGTTTTAGAGGCAATTAATGGAACTAAGACCTGGTATTACCCTGTTTCTGGAACTATAGCCGGGGTGGGTTCTGCTGATCTTGACAATGACGATATTATTGATGTTTTAGCTGGAGGAGGTGCTGATTTCAGTGGTTCACCTCCTAATCCAGATAAATCAGTATGGGCATTAAAAACCTCACAATCACCCCTTTTATGGGAATATACCTTTGGCGAATATGGTAATGCACTAGCAATTGGTGATCTAAATGGAGACCAATATATGGATGTTGTAACAGTGTGCTCAGTTGATGACAAAGCAAGTGCCATAAATGGTGAGAATGGATCTGAACTGTGGACATGGGTTGGTACAGAGAATTTATACGCTGTAACTACGGGTGATTTCAATGATGACGGCTATGATGACGTCGCGGTTGGTGGTGCCGATGATAAGGTTACAGCATTTTATGGCAATAATGGTAGTATTATGTGGCAGTTCACTAACACCAATGGGCAGATTTACAGGAAAAATCTACAGGCAGCTGATTTGAATTCCGATGGAAACATCGATGTTATAGCTGGATGTGATGACAGTCACGTATATGCTATAAATGGATTAAACGGAAATCAACTATGGTCGTGTAGTATAGGAGCTGCATCTAATGAAATAGAGCTTGCTCAGATGGATGACTCAGGACCCTTGGATGTAGTGAGTGCTGTTGGTAGTGGGACATCTGGTGAAAAAGTGGTTGTTATAGATGGCTCTGATGGAGACATTCTATGGAGTTATAATGCACCAGATGCAGTTGAACATGTGGAAGTAATGGATGTAAACGATGACAATGTACCAGATGTAGCTGCAGCTATTACACCTTGGTCCGAACAGATTATAATGATTGATGGGGACACACATTCTACCATATGGACAAAAACAATGGCCCTTTCTTCAAATGTGCATAGTTTTGCTCATGGTGATCTTGATGGTAATAACATACCAGATGTTGTTGTTCCAGGTAGTGATGATGACAAGGTTTATGCACTAAATGGTACCAACGGAAATGTACTTTGGACCTATTCAACCTTTGGTGAAGTAAATACTGTTGCAGTTGTAGATATTGATTCAGATAGCATTCTTGATGTTATAGCTGGGTCTGATGATCAAAATGTGTATGTAATCAACGGTTATGATGGTAGCCTTACATGGAGTTTCAGCACTGCTGATGATGTCATGCATATTCAATTAGGAGATATTAGTGGGGATGGAATACCAAATATTGCATGTGTAACCTGGGGTTATGATGGAGTAGCATATGCTTTCAAATCATTTTCACCACCTGTTAATTACCCACCTTATACACCAAGCAACCCTTCACCTTCAGATGGTGAGAATTATGTTGATCCAGATGCAGATTTAAGCTGGACAGGTGGAGATCCAAACCCTGGTGACACAGTAACTTATGATGTTTATTTTGGGACAACCAGTCCACCTCCAAAAATTATTTCGAATCAAACAGAACTAACTTATGAACCTGGTACAATGAATTATAACACAGACTATTATTGGAAGATAATTGCATGGGATGATGAAAATTTATCTGCTGCAGGACCAATTTGGGATTTTACCGTAGAAGGCCCAAATAACCAGCCAAATACACCAAGCGATCCTGATCCATATGATGGTGAAACAGATGTTGATGTTGATAGTGATCTTTCTTGGTCTGGTGGTGACCCTGACCCAGGTGACATAGTAACTTATGATGTTTATATTGGGACAAGCAGTCCTCCTTCCTATAATACTACAGTTGGTCCATATCCCGCAAGTCAGACCACAATTATATATGACCCTGGGTCATTAAATCCAAATACTGAATATTTCTGGAAGATTGTTGCAGAGGATAACCATGGTACGACTGCTACAGGTGCTGAGTGGAGTTTCGCAACAGAGAATAACCCGCCTTATACGCCTAGCGATCCTGATCCTGAAGATGGTGCTACTGATGTTGATATTAATGCTGACCTTGGTTGGACTGGTGGTGACCCTGATCCTGGTGACACAGTAACATATGATGTATACTTTGGAACTAGTAGTAATCCACCAATGGTTTCATCAAATCAATCTGGTACAACTTATGATCCAGGTACTATGGATTATAATACAAAGTATTATTGGAAGATTGTATCCTGGGATAATCATGGTGCTTCTTCAACAGGTCCTGTTTGGTCTTTTACAACTGGCTCTGTGCCTAATGATCCTCCCTATGAACCAAGTGATCCAAATCCAGGTGATGGAGCAGTAGATGTTGATTATTTGGATGTGGTTCTTAGCTGGACAGGTGGAGATCCTGACCCTGGTGATACGGTGGTTTATGATGTTTATCTTGAGATAGATAATCCTGATCCTACTACTCTTGTTTCAGATGACCAAAGTGAAACCAGTTTTGCAGCAGGCGACCTAGTTCCTGGTGCTCATTATTATTGGAAGATTGTTGCAAAGGATAATCATGGGGCTACTACCCATGGACCAGTTTGGGATTTTACAACAATTGAAGCATTTCCTGACCTAGACTGTGATGGCATTCTGGTTTGGTCTAAGGTTCCCCCTGGTGGGACAGTAACAGGTAGTTTTATTGTTGAAAATATAGGTGATGATTATTCTAAGCTTGACTGGGAGATTACTGAATGGCCTGAATGGGGAACATGGACTTTCACCCCAAAAAGCGGTACGGACCTTACGCCTGAGCAAGGAACCTTTACAGTAAATGTATCAGTAATTGCTCCTCCCCAGAAGAATAAAGAGTTTACTGGTGATGTAAAGATTGTTAATGTTGAGAATAGCAGTGATTTTTGTATACTACCTGTTACTCTTACGACTCCTGTTAATACTCATTCTACATATTCTGTAAATGCTCTTGTTAAACAGAGAGTTATTTCATTAAATAGATAAATTTTTTCTTATTTTTTTATTGTCTTTTAATTTTTACGTCATTAAGGTCAAATAAAATTATAATCTTTATTTAAACGCCCTTTTTCAATTTTTGAAGTAAGGGGATTTCTTTTATTTTATCACCAATAATATTCCAGTTTATGCCTATAGGTTTAACATAAGACGTATTTGTTTTAATGATTTTATCTCGAGTAACAATATAATCTAAGGGTACATCATGGTCTTCCATAGGAAGCTCAAAGTCTACAATTTGCAGTGGATGTACCGTTGAAATTGTAGGTGTATTTTCACTTACGATACCAAACTGCTTTCCGATAGCATATTCAAGATCGCTAAAACCTCCCCCCTTACCAATCTTTGCTCCTTTTTTATTCACAGCTACCGAACCAATGATTATTACATCTACTTTATCTATTTCATCTGGATACACTTTTTCTCCATATTTAAATGCCCCTTTTATTGTTGAAGCCTGATTGACACTGGGGACCTTTCGAGGATTTATTTTTAAAAAACATCTTTCTTCTCGCAAGCGTGGAACAGCCATATAAACAGTTTTACCGTGTTTTAATGCTTCTTCCCTCACCCATTTTTGTGGTGAATCAGGATTTGATTTTATTATTCTTGCTTTTTTCCAAATTGTAAGTTCATTTAGTTTTTCAGCTGCAACATTAGCTCCGATAAAATTTGGTATCCTTCCATGAACTGGACGTGGAAAAGTTGAAATGTTTTTTTCTTCAAATAAATTCCATATTATTTCTCTGATTTCTTGTTTATTTTTCAAAATTTTACACCAGATGGTGAACGTAAAAGAATCTACTGGACTTAAAATTTGTTTTTTTCAAGTAGTATATATAAATATAATAAATAGAAAGGGTCTAGTGTATGAGGGAGGAAGGAAAGGATGAAAAAATAGTGTAACTAAAATTCACTCTTAGCTTCCAACTAGACCCCTAATGAAGGGCGTAACAAAAAGTGATATATAAACTTATTGTTCAATTCTCATAGTCTCATGATATTATTTTTAAAACCAGCTAAACATTGCTACATAATATAAAAGATTTTTAAAAAAAAATTGTTCAGTGTATAAATCATATAATACGATCAATCTTTTTACACTGAACATATTTAAATGTTTTATATTTCCATACATATTCACTTCTCTGTTGGGAGTCTTAACCCGGGGAAATTATCGTCATCATAAGGTTTATTGTTGTTATATAGATTGATTTATTTTATTACCAACCAGGTCCATCAGGTATTCCATCATGTGAATTTGGTGCTGGTCCAGGTCCGTATGCAGGTCCTTGGCTTTCAAATGAAACAAATCCACTGCCATCTGGTATTCCATCACCAGAGTTTGGTGCTGGTCCGGGACTCTTATTTAGGCCTTGGTTTACTGTTGCGGCAACAGCAACTCCTGCAATAAAAATAGCAGTTATTGCAGCTATTACTAATATTTTTTTCATAGTATCCTCCTTATTTGTTTTCGGTTTTCAAACTAAAGATCAGGATTATTCCTCTTTGTTTCGATTTCGCCATCTCCAATGATGTTGAGCTGCCCAAATCGGTTGACCTGGCTCGCGATATACAAGACCATTTATTGTAAATACGCTCATCCAGTTATCAGATTGATAATGACCTTGAACAGTAACTTCTGTTCCTACAAGACCAAGTAGCTCATCAATTACAAGCTCTTTCTCTCCATCGCCATCATAATCCTCAGTTGAAATCGCAGCTGTTATGTACCAATCTGGTCCAAAATGAAGTTCTACATCACCAATGAAGAAGTTTTCCTCATCATACTCAAGCAAACCTGTAAGATTTTCAAGTTCACATCCACCTAGACAAATCCCTATCATATCACAAATTCTATTTCTTATACGTAGGAATAATTGTTCTCCTATTGGTAACGGTTGATAGTCTTTCTCCTCTATAGCAATGGCACTATTAGGTACTAAAGTACCTACCAAAAGAAGCGCCATTACTATGCTTACCACCAGCATCGTTTTTTTCATTTTTTTTGTTTTTTCCATTATTTCACCTCTTTTTACCTTATTTTAATAAATTATTTTTAGAACTCAAATCATATCCCCGATATCGATTTCGCTATCCTCACCTATCAAGGTTTCATCAATTTCTCCAAGAAAATCATTATCAGTAAATGTATTATCACCCTGGACCTCTGTATCTGCATCGGTTTCTTGATCCATATTAAGAACTGTCATTATTGCAATTATCAAAATCAAAGCAGAAATTAACAGTGCAAGAGTTTTGTTTATCATTATCCACCTCCGCCAGGTCCATTTTGGTTACCATCACCCTCACCCTTACCATTACCACTGTCGGAGCCGGAGCCAGAACCAGAACCGGAGCCAGAACCTGAGCCCTGACCATTACCGGAACCGTTTCCCCCGCCACCGGGGCCTGGACCTTTACCGGAGCCAGAGTGCCCATCGGATGATTGGTTTATTCTTAATCTTAAGCGCTGTTGCAATAGAAGCCTTAATGTTTCATTTCCAATATTTTCAGAATTATTTAATCGGTTTTGAAGTCGAGCGCATTTTCTATCTGCATACTCATTAGTGACATTTTGAATATTAACCCTGGACTGGATCTTTAATTTTATATTTTCAGATTTAATCTGAATTAAAAGGTTGAATTTCTCTTTAATATTCAATTCACCTGCATGTAATGCTATCTTTTGTTTAACCTGCATTAAAGATAAAGTTCCGTTCTTATACTTCTGTAGGTCCTGACTATTTGATTCTCCCAAGATTTTAAATATCTCTTCCAACTGTTCTGCATTGTATAGTTTTACTTTATTTTGTATTGAGCTTTTCAGTCCTTGGGCTTTTTCACAAACATTATTTTTTATTGCCTCTTGCAATGCAGCTCTTGTTTCATCATCTAATAATTGATTAAGTGCTTCTCTAAATTCATTTGATAGATCTATTGCATCCTGCTTTAGTTCGACAAAAAGATAGACTGCCTCTGAATCGTTTACATCAACTGATTGAATCTCACCCAAAAGTAGTTCCATTTCTGCAAGTATTGTTTCCAAATCAAGAGTTTCATAACCTGATTCAGAAAGATTATTAATAATCAATTGACCTTTGTAAATATTATTAGTCAATGATTTTTCAAGTTGTGAAAATCTAATTTCTGCCCCGTCAGGGTTATTAAATACTCTTATTTGACTGCATGTATGTTTATCAATGTTTACATTATTACTTTGCCCATTTTCGGCATATGCAAAAGTTGTTGAGATGCCCAGCATCACACAAACAACCAATATACTTAATTTCATTTTCATTGAGCCACATACCTAAAAGCCATTAAATGGCCTTAGTTAGGTATTGGTTGAAACAGCATAAATAATTTAACCGAAATATACCGAAATATAACGGAATTATTAAAAAAAAAAGCTATTTTTTTATACGAATAAAATTTGACATTCCTACTTTTTCAATTTCAATTAAACCTTTGCGTTCCAAACTATGAACATTTCTAGAAACCGCAGCTCTTGGAATATTTAACATTTTTTCAATTTCAGTCTGTGTCAATGGTTTAGAGCTTCCATTCAAAACTTTCATTATTTGTTTTTGACGCAAAGTCAATCCTTTGTATTGATCTACATTATTGCTCTTAACTACAACTTCCCTTTTGTTATATAAGCGGTATAAATAAAAAACTATTAGGATAACGAATACAATAATAAGAATTAAAAGCACTATATTTATTGTATTAAAAAATGAGCTTTCAGCATTATCAGTTGATTTTGAAAGTTGATAATTTATATTAAGTGAAATACTTTTATTTTGTCCTAAGCTATATATTACAAGTCTGTCTAATTCCTCTCCTATCCAGACAGTCCCTGAGGATTTTACATCATAAATTGAGGAACCTATTGGTAGTAAAACCTTGAAGATGTATTCTGAAAAAATTTCATCTTTTGTAATATTAAAATACCAGTTATCCTTAATTTTTGAAGTAAAGCTCTGGTTATCATCAACCAAAAGACTCGGATGGTTTGTAGTACCTGTTATTGTAACAAAACCAGAATCTGATATATCAATAGTAACATCAGCAAACAACTCTTGGGCGGAAACTAAAGATTGAGCAATAAAAAAAGATATAATAATTGAAATAAAAACATTATATCGGGCTTTTTTTGATTTTATGAATCTCATGTTTTTCCCTATGATAAAAATATTATTGATTGTCAGCTGTTTTTAATATTATAATATAAAATGATTATTAATTACTTTTGTTCTTGTAAAAAAGTATTATTCTGCAAGTTATTACTACAATATTTTATATTCTCAGTAGATTTCTAAGGATTGGATAGTAGTTTATCAACCGCTCTAAGAATCTTACAAAGGGGAAATTTTGTACATGTCTGACCCTTGGTATTGTTACTTCAAGTTCTCCCCAGTCACTATTAAGACCATATATGTCTTGTGTTTGTGCTCTTATTTTATAGGTTCCTTTGTTTTTCCAAGTGTAATTATACCTGACCACTGAACCTGAAGGAAATGGACCATCCCATTTACCTGGTCCAATTTCCCAATCTATTCTTATATACATATCATCATCATCTGGATCAGTTATTGTAAAATAATATTCATATTCTGCTCCAACAGTACCCTGTGTCGGACCAGTTATAATTGGTGCATCTGGTGGATCACTATCTCTGAAACAATAGAGATTAAAACATCCGAAAAATAGCCTACCATCAGCAATAGCAGGAGAAGCCCATGATGCTATTGGATAGGTCCATCTTTCATTACCAGTATGTGCATTTAAACAGCAAATTGTTGCTCCGCTCCACATTGATGCGATATAAACCTTGCCATCTGCAACTGAAGGCGAAGCATGAATCTGATTACCAAGAGAATAACTCCATATTTCATCTCCTGTTTCACCATCTAAACAATAGGCATAGGTATCTTCAGAGCCAAAATACACATTTCCATATGCAAAGGCAGGTGAAGAGTGAATGCGGCCACCAGTTGTAAAATCCCATATTTTAACTCCAGTTTCAGCATCTACACAATATAGTTTTCCACAATCCGCCCCAAAATAGACCTTTCCATATGCAATGCATGGAGATGAAGTCTGAATCCTATCATCAGCTGGAAAATCCCATATTTTATCTCCAGTTATGGTATCTAAACAATAAAGGTTACCATCAAATGATCCAATGTAAACCCTGTCATTATAGATTGCAGGAGATGTAAAGACCCAATAATCAGTAGCAAAGTCCCATATTTTATCTCCAGTTTCAGCTTCTAAACAGTATACTTTCCTATCATATGAACCAAAATAGATACGTTCATTATAAACAGCTGGAGATGATTCAATCAAATCACCAATGTAATGGCTCCATATTTTATCTCCAGTTTCAGCATCTAAACAATACATATATTCATCCCATGACCCAATATATACTCTACCATCCACAACTGCAGGAGAAAATGTATTAATTTCATCACCAGTTGTAAAATTCCATATCTGCTCTCCAGTATACATATCCACACAATATACAATACCATCATACGATCCAACATAGACCTTGCCATCATAAACAACTGGAGATGCCATCTGATCGTGTGTTTCAAAAGTCCATAAAATATTAGGGGTATCTGGTGCCCTTGATGTCGAATTTCCAGAATTTAGAAGATCATGATTATACATCGGCCACCAATCAGTTTTAGATGAAGAGCTTACCTTATTTTCTAAAGAGTTAAAATCCTGCGGATTTTCTAATAGATTAACTCCTATACCTGAACCGAAACTTGATCCAAGAAAAAAAAGTATTATTCCAATTACCAGCATTTTTTTTAATAAAACATAGTTTTTAATCATTTTATTTTTCCTCCCTCAATAATATAATCTACAATATGTTATTTAAATGTTTCAATAAATAATTGATATTTTGCAGAAGTTAAAAAATAATTCAATTAGCAACACCAATGGTTAGTTACAAAAAACTTTATCATAATATCATAATTTGAAACTTGTTAGGTAAAATTATAATATCCTGCAGGTTTTTTAAGAATATAAAAGGCTTTAAATAATGCTTTAATTTGTTATTAGATTATGACAGTTAACGATGAATTTGGTAGTGATAATCATTCTGGTGTACATCCAGATATTATTAATGCCATTAATTCTGTAAATGTTGGTTATTCTGTTGCATACGGAGATGATCTCTATACTAAGCGTGCTGTTAAGAAATTTAAAGAGCATTTCGGAAGAAATATTGATGTCTACTTTGTTGGTAATGGTACTGCTGCAAATATATTAGGTTTAAAAGTTGTTACAAATTCTTTTAATTCAATATTTTGTGCAGGGGTTGCGCATCTAAATGTTCATGAGTGCTGTGGTCCCGAAAAATTCACAGGCTGCAAACTTGTAACAATTAATGCACCTGATGGGAAACTTTCAATTGATTTGATAAAGCCTCATATTGTTGGAGTTGGAGATCCCCATATGGCCCAGCCAAAGGTTATTTCTATTACACAGTCAACTGAGCGAGGGACAGTTTATACCCCTACAGAGATAAAAGCTCTTTCTGATTTTGCTCATGAAAATGGAATGCTTCTTCATATGGACGGTGCAAGGCTTTGTAATGCAGCTGCTTACCTAGACGAAAATCTAAATGCAATCACTGGAGAAGTTGGGTTGGACGTGCTTTCATTTGGCGGTACAAAAAATGGTATGATGTTTGGTGATGCAGTAGTTTTTTTTGATAAAAAATTATCAAAAAACTTTGAATTTTTTAGAAAACAAGGAATGCATCTTACCTCAAAGATGCGTTTTATATCAGCACAATTTGAAGCATTACTAACAAATGATTTATGGCTTAAAAACGCAAGACATGCAAACAAGATGGGGCAATTATTATATAATGAAGTTAAAAGCATTCCTCAGATAAAAGTAACTCAGAAAGTTCAAGGAAATGCAGTTTTTGCACAACTTCCAAAAGAGATAATTAAGAAGCTATGGAAGAAATATTCTTTCCATATTATTGATGAAAAGACTGAAGAAGTAAGATGGATGTGTTCTTTTAATACAACAAAGGAAGATGTTTTAAATTTTGTAGAAACAATAAGACAAACAATAAAGGACTCTGAGGTCCTCTAAAAACGTTAAGCACTACTTATTGAACCCAATGAAGAATCGCTGATTAACTAATTAATCGGTTTCAAGTGTGCACTATATCTGGTTATGTAATGATATCAAGTATTAATAATAAAACATAGATAGGAAACCATATTGGAAATGTAACTATTAGGAGACTGAGCAACACAAATATTGTAAAACAAAATTCTGGAGTTTCCTGAAATGTAGGTGGTGGACAACCGATTGTATAAGAATGTTTTTTCAGGTCAAATGGATATTTTTTTGCATCCTCAGGATTATTCCTGATGAAATTGAAGAGTTCTCTAACTTTAAGAAAATCTTTTTCCTTCAAAACCTTACTTTCACTCAACTTGATAACAACTTTATTTACAAATATATTGAATGTAAGATCATCCATCTTACTGATACTATCTACTACTTTCTGGAAAGAAATTAATGTTTTGTCTCTCTGTGGAAAAAATATTACACTTGATTTACTTCTTCCTATATAATCGCAGGAGAAATCCTTATTTTCTTTCTTTAATGCACTATTTATTCTGGTATTGAATAATGGTGATTCCTTCACATTGGATTCAACACTTTTATATCCTACAACAGAAGTAAATGATGCACCGATAAGCATTGCAATTGCTACCATACTGTTTATGAGTATCTTTTTTTTCATATTCCTTCCTCCAAATTTTCATATTAAAACGACAAATTAAATCGTGTTAATATGTTCCACGTATACAATTAACATATTTAATATTTTTGGTGAAAAAAAAAGTAAATAATTTAATTTAAATCAAATTATATGATTAAAGGCTAAAATTCTCATTACATATAATGATTTGAGAGTATCAAGAGCATCCAAAAAAGTTATACATACCTTCTTGATTTGAATGTTGGGGTTTTAATATAGATAAGAGAATCATCAGAACAATCGTAGCAGTTTTGTTAATAGTTACTACTCTTTGTGGATGTTTTAATAATAATTCATCGAAAAACTCGGCAATAGATCAAAAATCAATATATCAAATAAGAAACAATACCATTAATGCTGTTGATAATATAAGTTCATATAAAGGTAATATAAAAAATGATTTAAATTCCTCGATTTTTAAAGGAGCAGAAAAAACAGTTAGTGTAATGATGTCGAATACAAATCTATCAGTTAATATTTCTAATCATACCGTAGAACATAAAACCGAGACTATAACATTTGACGAGGATGAAAAGGACATAACGTTAGTATATATTATTGATAATTTAAAATATACTGGATTTGGAAAAGAAGGGAATCTAACTTGGGAGATTGCAGAGTTATCCTCCGCCAGCGATAAATCAATTTGGACTCCATATTCACCTTTAGATCATTTTGCTGGACTAATTGCATATGAGGTACCTGGACAAAATATAACTTGGAAGCGTTTAAAAGATGAAAGTTTTAATGATAAGGAATATTATGTTCTAAAAAGTGAACACATATTAAACGATACAAATCCAATGTTAACAGGTTTTAATAATAATGAGATTTATCATACCTTCTGGATTGATAAGACCAACTACTTTTTTTATAAAATCAAACTAAATCAAATCTTAGATATCACCGGTGATTATGCTGGTGAAGATGATAAAATACAAATAATAAGTGAATTTATTTTTACTTTTTATGATTATAACGTTCCTGTAAAAATTGAATTACCTCCAGAAGCTATACCTTAAATCTTCTTGATTACGCAAATAGTAAACTAGTGAACTAAAATCTTAAATAATAATTTTAAATTGATTTTTATAAAAATATTTAAAATCTATTTTAAGATATTAATTTGATGATTGATATAACTCAGCACAGTTTTTACAAGTATTTTCTATTTGGTAGTCTTTATTTTTCAGAAGGTATACTTATGGCTTTGGCTTTTGTAATTCTACCAGTTTACTTTGTAGAAAAGGGTCTTTCTCTTGAACTAGCAGGTATTGTAATTGGAGTTATAAGCATACCTGTGACAATTAAATTTGTATGGGGTAGTATTATTGATTATTTTATCAGATTTGGCAGAAGGTTTTTCATAATTCTGGGAGGTGTTTTGATTGTTTTTGGTCTTTTTACAGTAATCTTCATAGACCCATCCATTGCTCCAATACCTTTTACATTATTTTTATTTGTGACAGTTTGTGGAGTAGGATTTCTTGATGTCTCCTCAGATGCATGGGCAATTGAAATCGGACTTGAAGAAGAACTTGGTAAAATAAATGGATCTATGTTTGCAGGCCAATATGCCGGAATGGCAGTTGGTGCATCATTACTTGCAGTTACTGCTCAATTCTATGGCTACCCCATGGCATTTTTTGTTGCGGGAATAATTGTTGTCTTAATAATTTTATTTCCTCTCTTAGTAAAAGAAACAAAAAAAAGGATAAAATGTCAAAAAATGGCAAAGCTTCTTATTGGTGAGTTTAAGAAAAAACAAACACAGGTGTTGGCCACTCTCATACCTCTAATTAATATAAATAAGGGAATGCTTATGATTGTAATTCCTATATATATGAAAGTTGGCTTAAATTTGGAAATTGCCCAAATAGGACTTATTGTTGCTATATTTCCAATAACTTCAGCAATTGGTTCGATTACAGGAGGGATAACGGCAGATAAATGGACTAGAAAAAAGACGCTTTTTCTTGTTGTTTTAATGAGCATTTTATTTTCTGCTTTACTAATAATTGCTGATACTTGGATTATCCTTGCAGGTATTTATGGAATAATTGGATTTTTCCAAGGCGGAATGATGACTGTTAAATGTGCTATGATTATGGCTGTGACAAATCCAAAAGTTGGCGCAACACAATTTTCAATTTTAACAAGTCTTGGAAATGCAGGTATGCTTGCGGGAGAAACGATTAGTGGTGCATTTATTTCTGTGTTTGGTTTCACTCGAACATTTCTTTATTCTGCATGGTTTTTTGGTCCAGGACTAATAGTGCTTCATTTCATAAAAGAGCAAAAAAAGAAAAAGAAAATATGAATTGATAAAAATTAGAAGGACGTTTAATAAAAGTTTCTTGATGAAAAACTATCATATGATTTTATAAAATGCTATACTAAAAAATATACCAATCTAATTAATAAAGGAAATCGCACTAAAAACCATTTGAAAAAAGAAGTATGTATTGCTCTGCTTATAGGAATATTTACTTCTAAATACCCCCAGTCACTTTCAGCTCCATCTTCGTCTTTAAGCATTGCTTTTATTGTGTATCCTCCAGCTTCGTTCCATATATGTTTATCACATATCTTTTCGCCACTTGCATAGGGTCCAGTCCAATCACTATTTGTTCCGTCTCCCCAATCCCAGAAAACATAAATATCGTCTTCATTAGGATCTACTGCACTGGGAATACAATATGTATATTCCTTACCAATTTTGCCATTTGAAGGCCCTTCAATGACCGGTGTTATCGGCGGTAGATTAATACCCTCTTCAATAAATGCTTCAGTTTCATCAATTGCCTCTTTGTTATGTATATCAGTTACAATTAATGTTACAAAATAATTTCCTGCGTCTGAATATGTATGAATAGGGTTTTGCTCATCGGATGTTTCTCCATCTCCAAAATCCCAATACCATTTATATTCAGGTCCTCCACCATAGGCATTACCTTCAAACTGGATTGGTTCGTCTTTGATTCCAGTGTATGGACCGTGAGTATCAGCAATAAAATCTTCTTTACCAAATGCAATCACCTTCCCATTGGCAGATCCTATAAACACATTTCCTGCAGCAATTGCAGGAGATGATTTCATTCCAATACCACCTTCTGTATTATATCTCCAAACATATTCTCCATCATGTGCATTATAACAGAGTAAATATGTAGAATCTCCACAACAAGGAATGGCTCCGAAATAAACCTTATCATCTGCCAAAGATGGTGGTGACCAAACACCTTTTTCAATAAACTTTTCCCAAACAAGATCCCCTGAATCTGCATCAAAGCAATATAATCCTCGATCTGTAGATCCAATGTATACATTACCATAGGCAATTGCTGGTGAGGACTGTACTTTTCCACTCGTATTGTAATTCCATATTAAATCCCCGTCGTCTGCATCTAAACAATAAAAAAATTCGTCATTTGAGCCAAAATATACCATTTCATCATAAACTGCAGGAGAAGATTCAATACTTTTTGAGGTAGTATACTTCCAATTAAAATCCCCATCTGCAAAATCAAGACATAAAAATTCTCCGCTATTTAAACCAAAATACACTTTTCCAGCATAAACAGCAGGAGATGACAAAATAATACTTTTAGTCTCATAATCCCAAATTTGGTTTCCATCATCTGCATCTAAACAATATAGGGCTCCACTAGAACCAAAAATGACTTTACCATCTTTGATTGTTGGGGATGATTCAATCATAAAATCGGTATCAAATTCCCATATTTGACTACCATCTTCAGAATCAAGACAGTAAAATATCGTATCTTGAGAACCAATGTATACCTTTCCATTTGCAACTGCTGGAGATGCCGTAATATATCCACCTGTTGTAAAGTCCCATAATATGTCCCCATTCATCATATCAAAACAGTACAATTTGTTATCACCAGATCCAATGTAGACCTTTCCATCTAAAACAGCAGGTGATGAAGTAATAAAACCACCTGTCTGATATAACCATAAAACATCATTTTCATCTGGTGCAGAAGAGGTAGAGATCCCAATATGATTTGTATCATGACGAAACATTGGCCACCAATCAATAGATAGTGGAGCCAACTGATTTTCAAAATTTCCTTTATCTTTAATTGAAAAACTTGTAACTATTGGTACAGAACCAACAATCAAAAGAACAAATGAAAAAATGACGGCATATAATCTTTTTGAAAAAATTTTTTTAATATTATCAACTCCCCGAGGAAAATCTTATCAATGATTTTACATAATAGGGAACTTGTATATATTATTAACGATTGTTAATTTAATTTTGATGATGGGTATCATCAACAAGGATTATTTTTCCTTTAATATATTTTTTAACTCCATTCTATTTTTTCTTCTTCTAAATTTAAAATATTGTCCATTATCATGGATGATTCTTCTATCAATAACTTATGATCCTTAATATTTATAACATAAAATATTCCTTTTGCACCACTTGTTTTAATTTTGTGTACGATGTTTGATAAGAATTTTATTACTGGTTCTTCTGCTTTTTGATAAATAAGTAGTGTTGTTAAAGAATCTAATATTACATAGTCAATTTCATAGTTTAAAAATTCTGATATTACAATTGATAGTTCGGTTAGTGCTTGTGGTGATGTTATAAAATAGCAGTCTTCTTTGTTTTCTACTTTTCCTATTGATTTTGTTATTGCATCAATTATGACTATGTTTTCTGTATTTATTTCTGGGTGTTCATTAAATGTTTCTTTTAAAGCATTATATGTTTTGTTTAATGTTATATAACATATTTTTTTATTTGATAGTTGTCTTGGTATCTCTGAAATGATTTGATTATAATCTTGACTGGGAATTATTAATAGAGTTGTTGGTTTCTCAAATAAATTGTAAAATATTGATATTTTAGTCACCTACCAATTCCTTAATTTTTGCAATGAGTTCTTCTCTTTCAAATGGTTTAGATATAAAATCTATGATGTTTTTTTGCTGCATCATGTTTTCTTTGTCAGATTGTGATATTTTCACAGCACTTAGATAAGCTATTTTTATATCCTGAATTTTTTGTGTAAGCTCTACAACAGGCGTACCTGGCATCATTATATCAAGAAGTATTAAATCTGGTTTTACCTCTTTGAGCTTGTTAAAGCATTCATCACCGTTTAATGCAATAATTGTTTCATAGCCCTCTTTGTCTAGAATTCTTTTAACGATTCTCCCCAAATCTTCGTTGTCGTCTACAACCATAATTATTTTCATGTTACTTCCCATCCTCTACTAAAGTTCGTTAGTTGAGAATTATTTTTTAATAATCCTATCAAGGTTATTTATTAGATTTATTATTTATTTATAAAGTATTTGGTTAGTTTTATCTAATTATAAAAAAATTTATACATATATTGGTGGTTACATTTATTGATAAAATAAATAATTCACTATGAGGAGAGCACCGATTTTATATTGGTCATTGTTTCGGGGAATTTGATAGATGGAAAAGAAAGAAAATAAGTTTGAGGATCGTGAAAAATTAACTTCAAAAATTGATACATTACTTGAAGGTTTTGAAATAAAAGATGAAAAAGGATATGAAGAAAAATCATCTTCTAATGTTGAAACAGGCTTTGGTGAAATTGATTTAGAGGAAATTAAAGAAATTCATAAAAATAATGTTCCTTCAGATAGTCAAAGTGAACAAAAGGGTTTTGGATATAAGGGGCTTGGTAGTCGTAGAATCTATTATAATAAAGATATCGACGAGTATATTTATGAAGTCATTGAGCCTGATTTATCTGATTCAGAAAAAGAGTTGTTAGAAAAACTCGTCTACTTATTTGGTGTAAGTGCTGATATTGATGTTTCTGGTTTTAAAGAGGTTGAAAAAAATCAATATCTAGAAAATGCTCTTGAAAAAATTATTATTGACAATCATATTGAAATTTCAAATGATACAAAAGATAGGATTTTTTATCATATTTTTCAGGATTTTATTGGTTATGGGAAAATTGATATTTTTATGCATGACATTGGTATTGAGGATATTAGTTGCGATGGAACAAATTCCCCTGTTTTTATTTATCATAAGGATTTAGAGTCGATTAGAACAAATGTTGTTTTTAATGATTCTGATGAGCTTGATAATTTTGTTGTGAAGCTTGCTCAGATATGTAATAAACAGATTTCTGTGTATAATCCAATAGTTGATGGAAAACTAGAGGATGGATCACGTCTTAGTGTAACGCTTTCTAAGACTGTTACTCGTGACTCTAATTTTACTATTCGACGTTTTCGTGAAGAACCTTTAACCCCTATCGATCTTATAGATAGTAATACTTTATCATTGGATATGGCAGCTTATTTTTGGCTTGCTATTCAGTATAATAGTAGTATTTTATTTTGTGGTGGTACGGCATCTGGTAAAACGACTTCTTTGAATGCTTTGGCTTTGTTTATTCCTTATTCTCATAAGATTGTTAGCATAGAAGATACTCGTGAGGTTAATCTACCTCATGAAAACTGGATAGCAGGAACCACACGTACTGGTTTTTCTCAAGCAGAAGAAAGTAAGAGTGGTAAAGATATTGATATGTTTGACCTTACCCGTGCAGCTCTTCGTCAGCGCCCTAAGGTAATTATTGTTGGTGAGGTAAGAGGTCGAGAGGCTTATACCTTGTTTCAAGCAATGACCACAGGTCATTTAAGTTATTCAACTGTTCATGCAGGAGATATTCGTACTCTTATTCAACGTTTAGAGAGCCCGCCTATAAGTTTACCACGTAGTCTTCTTACTGCTTTGGATGCTGTTGTTTTTATGAATAGTGTTTCAGTCGATCAGAAACCTGTTCGTCGTTTTACTAGTGTTACGGAGATTATTAAACTTGATTCTGGCAGTAATCGTCTTATTACATTTACTCCATTTTCATGGTTTTCTGAATCTGATGTTTTTAATATGGAAGATGGTAGCAGAATTTTCCAGAGGATAAAATCTGAGAATTCTTGGTCAGATAAAGAGTTTGAAAAAGAATTTGAAAATAGAAAAAAAGTACTTTCTTGGATGCTAAATAATAATAGACGCTCGTATAAAGATGTGGCAAAGATAATTTCTCAGTATTACAAGAATCCTTCATCTGTTCTAGAAAAGATAGAAGAGGACGGTTTATGAGGTCTTCTCGCTACTCTGTTTTTTGTCATAAAATCTTTGGAAAATATATTTCAAAACATTATCAAAAAAAGTATCTGAAGCAAAAAAACATTAACTTAGAAAAAGCAAATATTGCAATGATATTTGATGAATATTTGTCAAAATCATTGATGACTGTAATTATTGGTTTTTTATTTGCTTTGATTTTTGGATTGATTTTAACTTTGTTATTTTTTTCTTTAACAACATTCCTCATCTTTTTGATTTTAGTAATTATAATACCTCTTGGTTTATGGGAGTATTATCAAGTATACCCAATATATATTATTAAAAAACGTGGACAGAATATTGATAGGTTTTTACCATATGCTATTAATTTTATTAGCACCATGGCTGTTGCAGGTGTTTCTCCTTTAGAAATTTTTAGATCTATATCTAGTATTGATTCTTATGGCGAGCTTCAAGTTGAATCAAAAAAGATTGTAAAGCGTATTGATACAATGGGTTTTGATAATATATCTGCTTTGAAGTATGCAATAGATGTATCTCCATCGAAGCGCTTTAAAACTTTTTTACAGGGGATGGTTGGTACTATTCAGTCTGGTACAGATCTTCATGTCTATTTGTCAAATATTGTTGAGAATTATTTAGAAGATGAATTTATCGAGCGTAAGAAAAATTTGGAAATGTTATCTGTTGTTGCAGAAATATTTGTTATTTCTATTGTTGCTTTTCCTTTATTTCTAGTAATTATTATGTCTATTATGAGTTTTTTAATTGGTCCTCCTAATTTTACTGTTGATACTTTGTTTATTTTTGCTTTTCTAATATTGCCTATGGCATATTGTGGTTTTTATTTTTTAATTAGGTCTGTTAGCATTGAGGAAATTAAAAAGTACAGGTCTGATAAAAAGCTTAATTTGAAGGAATTTTATAAAGAAAATAAGAAGTTAGTATTTGTTATGGTTTTTACCTTTGTTTCATTGCTTGTTTTTTATGGTTTATTATTTGGTTTAGATAGTATTAAAGTTATTTCTCTTGGCAATTATTATATTTTTGATGTTGTTTTTATTTCTCTTCTAATAATAGTTGGCCCCATTAGTTTTTTTCTAGGAAGAGTTAAGAATAAAAGACAAGAGATACAAGAGCGTCTTTCTGATTTTTTTACTGAAATGGCTAATAATGTTTCATCTGGTATGTCTGTTTTTGATGGTGTTAAGACTGCTGCTAAAGGTAATTATGGTGAGCTTACAGATGAAATTGAGAAGATGAAAGCTGAGCTTTCATGGCGGTTTTCAATTAATCGAGTTTTTAGTAATTTTGTAGAGCGTATGAAATCTGGTGTTGTCCAACGTGTTTTTATAACAGTTAACAAGGGTCTTAAAATGGGTGGTGATACTGAGAAGGTTTTCAAGGCTGCTGCAAAAGAGGTTAATCAAGTTAATCGTATTGATGCGCAAAAAAAGGCAGATATGTCGGTTTATACAGTTATCGTTTTAATGAGTTTTTTTGTTTTTCTGGCAATTATTTTTATTCTGGACAAATCACTTTTTGCTACTTTTTTTCAAACAAGTAAGCTGACAGCTGGAGTGACACCATACGAAGTAAATAAGATTTTAACAATTGGAAAAATTGATTCTGAATTGTTTAAAAATGCAATGTATTCTTTTGTTTTTGTTCAGGGGTTTGGAACAGGTATTCTTGGTGGTTTTATGATGGATGGGAAGCTCAGTAGCGGTATTAGATATAGTTTTATTCCCGGTTTAATATGTGTGGTGGTATTTAAGGTGTTTTTTTAGGTTTTAGAGGTATTTAGTGATGAGAAAAGTTGATGACATTGGGATTTCAGAAATCATAGGTACTATCCTAATGTTATCTATGGCCATTGCCTTGTTTGCAGTTGTAAGTCTATTTGTTTTGTCTTATCCATTTAGTACCCCATCTCCACAGGTTGATATTGTTAGTTTTATTGATGGAACAGATATTATTTGGGAGCATCATGGCGGTCCTTCTCTTGACTTGGATACGGATCTTTCCTTGACTATTAATGGAACAAATACAAGGATTGAGGTTAGTGACTATCTTGAGAATGATTTGAATAATAATGGTAAGTGGGATATTGGTGAAAGAGTGGTCTATCATGCTGGTGATATGAGTGGTTTTCAAGTCAAGGTTTTGGTTATTGATCCAGATTCTAATAGTGTGGTTATGATGGGAACGCTTCAAGAGGGAACCTCTGATGGAGATGGTGGAGGAGCTGGCCCAACACCTCCTTCACTTGCAACTTCTGTTGATTCAATTAGTACCTATGAGCAGACAAATACTCCACTAGCTCTTACTGCTACTGGTGATTCTGATCTTGATAATGTTAGTTTATATTATCGATGGAGTAATGATAATTGGTCTACTAGTTGGACTATGCTAACATACGATGATTTTGAAACAGGATTTGGAAACTATACCAACGGTGGAGGAGATTGCTCACTTTATACAGGTGGTACTTATGCTCATCAAGGTAGCAATGCAGCTGATATACAGGATAACAGCGGTGTTGATTCATCGTTTTATCATACCTCAGGAATTGATGTTGATACAGCAGGTTATACTAGTATAATAGTTGATTTTTGGTTTTATGCTGTTGATATGGGTCCTGGTAATGATTTCTGGGTTCAGTTTTATGATGGAACCGATTGGAATACAGTTGCTGATTATGATGAAGGAGATGAATTTGTAAATGATCAATTCTATCATGAAATCGTCTGGATAAATGAAGTTGATTATACTTTCCCATCTGATATGCAAATAAGATTTATGTGTGATGCAAATAACAACAATGATGATGTCTATATTGACGAAATTTTTGTAAACGCCTCAAGTGGAGCTAGTATTGATTGGACTATTTGGAATGATGCATCTAATCCAGACGCAAGTACTCCATGGAGCTGGAATTTCAACTATCCAAATGGCGCTAGTTATTATGAATTCTACAGTATAGGTAAATACGATGGGGCTTCTGAATCTGCACCGGGTAGTCCTGATGCTATTTGTTTTTATAATCCATAAAAAGTAGAGAAAATGCTTGAAAAAAGAAGGATACAGCAAGATGAATGCGCTGTTACAAGCGTAATAATAGCTTTGCTATTATTTGGATTGATAATAACATCTTTAGTAACTATTCAGACTGTTTATGTTCCTCGTTGGGTTGAACAAGACGAAGGACTTTATATGCATGAGGTAGCTGATAGTTTTGCGGAATTAAAACATGCAATTGATATTCAAACTATTTCACAGGATAAAATACCTGTTTCAACTCCCATTACTTTAGGTGTTGAGGTTCATTCTTTCTTAACCTCAACTAGATCATATGGTTCATTATGGTTATTATCTGATGATTTTACAATAACATTATCAAATGATACAGTACAATTCTCATACATTTTAGGAACGATTAAGTATAAATCAACAAATAATTACTATGTAAATCAACAATATATATTAGAGGCAGGTGGACTAATTATTAATCAATCACAGGGCAATATTATGTCTTCCGATCCTTCAAGGATTCTAAATAGTGGAGATTTTGAAATAGCATTTACGTTTATTAATATCTCAGATTTAGGTGACAAAACCTCTATTAGTGGTTATGGGATTTATTCTCTTCAAACAAATTACTCAGATACCTCTTCTCAAAATATGGTAGATGTAGATAGCATATTTGTAAATACAAATTATCCAAATGCTTGGCATCTGTTTTTGAATAATACATTTCAAGATCTTGGCTATAGTTATAGCACTGATTTTACAATTACTGTAACAGATAGTTCAGTTACAGTAGAAATTGACCCTGGGACATTTGTTGACATATCAGTTGATATTGTAAAAATATATACTCAGATTAGTCCGGGTTGGGTTAGATAATTTAGTTTTTAATATATTTTCCAAGGAGTTTGTTTTTTATTGGTTTATTTTTTGTTAACAACTCCGAATACTTCCAGATCTGGATACACTGTGATTCCATTATTTGTTATTTGCATTGCGACTATTTTTTTCTGATGTTTAACCCCTCTCATTTTTAACACTTCAATTGCACTTTCTCTTATGTTTCCACTTCTTAAATTGTAAAGTACAATTACTCCATCTGCAAGGAATTCTTCAACTCCTGTTGATGAATACCTGCCTGGAACATCTGAAATTTCATTTATTAAAAAAGTTGTCGCACCTATTCCTTTGAAAAATCTAAAAAGTCTTTCAAGATAAAATCTGTATGATTGTTCTTTTCCCATAAAGGTTGATGAAATTGCAGTTAATGAATCAAGGACTACAATATCTGGTTTAAAACCTATTTTTTCTTTAATTGTAAGTGGTTTTAAATCCATAAGTAGAGAATCGGAATCCTTTGCTATCATTGCATTTACATCTTCACCACTTATATTTTTGTCATAATAGATGTCACTAGTTAGAAACATACTTATTTTTAGGTAGCCGTATTCAATTAATTTTTCTGGATTCCATCCAAATCCTTTCATATGTTCAATTAATTGATCAACAGGCTCCTCAAAACTCATATACAAACATTTTTTCCCACGTCTCGCATGATGAGCAAGAGTTTGCAGACAAAAAATTGTTTTACCTGATCCCGCACTACCTGCTACTAAAATATTTGCACCTTTAGGAATTCCACGGTCTAAAAGCTCATCAAAACCAGGAATACCAGTAAACAGATATCGATCAGATACAAAGTTGATATTTTCCTCAAAATCGCCTATATTAAGTTTTTTTTCTACCTCTGATTTGATTTTACTCATATCAACAATTATTTTGTTTGTACCATTTTCATTTTCCATTTTTATCACAATTATTTTAAAGGCAGTTTAAAGTGAAATGATGACCCTTTACCCTCACCAGCACTTTCAGCCCAAATAATCCCACCATGTTTTTCAATTATACGCTTGCAGATATTTAGACCAAGACCACCACCACCTAAATCATGTCTGGATTTATCAGCTTTATAAAATTCATCAAAAACATGATTTAATTGTTCTTCAGTCAAACCTACTCCTGAATCACTAATAATGAATGTTATAGAATCAATATCTTTTTTATAATCAACTGAAATTTTTCCCTCATCGGGTGTAAATTTGATTGCATTATTAACTAAATTATACAAAACTTCTTTAATTTTTACATCATCAACTGGGACCATCAAATCGGTACAAATTTTATTTTCAAATTCTATTCCTTTACAATGAAGAACTAGTTTATTATCAAGTAACACCTCATTTATCAAATTTGTAAAATTAATCTCTTTTTTATCAAGACTAAAATCTGCTGAACTAAGCTCAGCAATCTTAAGTGTCTGCTTAACAAGATTTTTTATATATTGAACATTTCTAAGTGCAATATCTAAATCTTTTTTTGCAGATTGACTTTTTACTTCTTCATGAATTAAGGGAATAATATTCATCAAAATCGAAAGAGGTGTTTTAAGATCATGACCTAGCTGACCAATAAATTTATCCTTATGTTCTAAAAGTTTTTGAATTTCAGCGGTTCTTTCTTTTACCTTTCTTTCAAGTTGTTTATTTACAGCTAAAAGTATTTGATGAGCATCTTTAAGTTCTTCTTCTGCTTTTTTTCTCTCAGTTATATCTCTAAATATCGCTCTAGTTGATATAAATCTCCCATCTTTAAAATATGCATTAACATTGCCTTCAACATTAATTTCTTTACCCTCTTTAGAAATAAAAACAGTTTCAACTCTTTCAAATTTTTTACATTTTTTAATATTTCTAAATATCTCCTTACAATGAGATATTTGATCTTTTCTTACAATATCAAATATATTTAATTTTTTAACTTCTGAAGGATTATATCCTAGTGTATTCATCCATGATTTATTTACGTAAAAAAAATTTCCATCAGGTCCTACACTTTGTATCAAATCATTTGAATTATCAAAAAAATCCATTAATATTATTTCATTTTCGTTTAATTTTTTATTTTTTTCTTCAATTTTAAATTCAAAATTTGTGGTATATTCATGTATTTTATTTTGAGATGTTTTTAATTTTTTATTTTCTTTTTTTACTGATTGTTTGGATTGATCCATTTGTCGAAGTTCTTTTACGATATCGGGTTCAATTTTCAAATTTTACTCTCCTCTTAATTGTTTATTTATATTATCGTTTTCTATAATTGATTTGCATTTTTTGAGAATTATAATTGAAAAACTCTCAAATTATTATTTATTAAACACTATGATTATATTTTTGCATCCATCCAAGACTTAAGATGTAATTGATTTCCTATTATTTAATATATATGTAAAATAGAGATTATTGTTTTTTATCTTGTAAATAATAAATAAATTTTAAGAAATTATGGACTTGTCTGGATTCGAACCCGAGGGCTCCTACATATCAAGGTTTGATAATGTTGAAGAAAATGTAGCAAATTATTATCTAAATATTAAAACACTAATGTATATATAATACTCATTTATATTAGATAAAAAGATTTTTATTAAATACAAAAATCAAATTTTTTTGTTTATTTCTTTATTTTTATAAAATATTTTATGACAAACATTTATTTATTATGTACCATCTCTAAAATATAAAGATGAATAAAATGGAGCTGATTGAAATGAAAAAAATAAAAATAATTAGTTTATTTACTTGTACGATTTTTCTAACCAGTATTTTTTCAGGATTGACAACCGCAAAAAATCTTATAAGTATTGATACGAGTGTGAAAAGTGAATCAGATTTAATAAAAATCACTGATGATGATCCAGTTAGCGATATTGATAATTCTTATGTAGTATATGCAGACGGTGTTACTCTTTATATATATAATATTGAAACAGGGGCGACGGATGAAGTTTATATGGGCGGAGATATAGTCTTTCCTAAAATCTCAGAAAATAGAGTTGTATATTATGATTTTTTATATATGGGTTTTAAAATTTATGATATAAACACTGGTGAAAAAACAGATTTGATTGTTACAAATTGGCCAGGTGGAGATACAGATGACTTTCAGTTCTACGGAGATTATATAGTTTATGAAAACTCTGATTCAGGTTTATATGACACAGAAATCTTTCTTTATAATATTGCCACCGGTGAAAATAATCAGTTAACAGACAGTCCCGGTGAAGATTATCCGGAAAATCCATGTATATATAACAATATTATTGCATGGCAACTGAACGAAGGCAACCTAGCTGATATTGTTATGTACAATATAGAGAGTGAAGAATACTCAAGAGTAACAAATACGTCCCAGTTTGAATCGGAAACGTTTCCTTCAATTTATGAAAATAATATTGTATATAGTTATTTTTATTACGATAAAGTAAGTGGGACAATACTTTATGGGCTTAAAATGTATAATACTGTTACAGAGGATGAGACAACCATAATTACAAGAGAAGAACCTACAGGGAGTACTCCAGAAATATTTGGCAATATAATCGCTTATAGCGAACCTGGTATTAGTCTACGTCTATATGATTTAATTACAAATTATGATATATCGATTTACGAAGGTTCAATGCTTGTAACACCATGGAATTTGAATGGAAATTACGTCGTATTTACTGTATTAGAAGATGGAGTTTATCTTTACAAATATAATGATCCGCCAAACCAACCTGAAATTAATGGCCCAGCTAGTGGAAAACCAGGAACAGCATATGACTATATATTTAATGCAGTTGATCCAAATGGTGACCAAGTAAAATATATAATAGACTGGGGCGATGGTAAGACTGATACAACAGATTTAAATCAGTCAAGTGAAGATGTAACAGTGTCACATACCTGGAGTAAGAAAGGGGAATATACAATTAAAGTACATGCACAAGATGAATATGGTTCAGATGGTCTTGATGCAACATTTTCAGTTACAATGCCAAGAACCAGAGCATTATATAATTTCAATTTGATGGGGCTTTTAGAAAGAGTTCCAATTATTACAAGAGTTATTAATAGATTTTTTCAATAAGAAAACAACAGATTCGCATCAAGATTTAATCAACCTAAAATTATAAAACATAATAGTTATTGCAGCCTATCAAGTTTTTTTAAATTTCAAACTATTTTTTATATATTATATCATGATGATCGAAATCATAAAAATAAATTGCATCTTCTTTTTTTTCGTATTTAAATATAAGAACAAAATGTTTATCGATGTTAACTCTTTTAAAAATTTGAAGAGGTTTTCTTAGATTTTTATAATGTTCCATATTATTAGAATTGATTATTTCTTCAATTTTCTTCATTAGAATTTTATATCTTCTTGAATCCTTTTTAAATACAATTTGGAGTTTTTTCCTTAGTTTTTCTTCAAAATAGTATTTACGCATTTTCTATTTCATCTCTCAATTCCTTCACTGAGTTATATTTTTTGAATTTTCCGTGTTTTTTGATCTTATTGATTTTCTCAATATATTCAGGTCTTAATTCAGGCTCTAAAATCTCTTCTTCATACTCTTCAGCCATTTTGTCTATTGCTTCACTTTTGTCTTTAAGCCCATATTTTGCTTTAAGGATATTTAGAAGTCTGTTTGTATTTTCGTTAATGTTTATAATTGCTTTTACCATATTAATGTCACCTTAATATAATATTTATCTAACATTAATATATATACTTTTTGGCCAAAATTGATACAATATCTTCTAAATATTGCCCTATCAAATGAAAATCTTATAAAAAAAAATAAAAAGTATGGACTTGTCGGGTTCCCTACCCGACTTCTCCTGTTAAATAAATCAACAGAAGGTCTTTTTTGGTCTTGTTGGTTTTATATAGCAATCAAATCTATCTCATTAAAATCCTTTTTTTCTTTTTCTGAAATAATACAATTTTTCACTTTTACTAGACTGTATACGGATGTTTTCGAAAAAAATATCACAACAGCAGGAAGAAGTATTATATGACGATTTATTCTTATTCTCGTTTAAATTGCTTTAAGCAGTGTCCTAAGAAGTACAAATTTCAGTATGTTGATAAAATTATAGTTGAAGTTAAGGAAAATATTGAATTATATCTTGGTAAAAGAGTACATGAGACATTGAAGAAGTTGTATCAGGATCTTTATTATAAAAAATTAAATTCTTTGAGACAACTCTTAAATTTTTTATATAATAAGTGGTCTAAAAACTGGAATGATTCGATTAAGATTGTAAAAGAGGATTATGATCATGATGACTATCTAAAGATGGCTGATAAATATATTACTGATTATTATATCCATTATTATCCATTTAATCACTCCAGAGCAATAGCTCTTGAAAAACGAATAATTATTAATCTAAATGGATCTAGCAATCATCAGCTATGTGTTTACATTGATAGGATTAATAAGACTAAAGATAGAGTTTATCATATCCACGATTACAAGACATGCTCAAAGATGCCATCTGAAGAGTATTTTAGGAGTGATTGGCAGCTCCCACTATATGCTTTAGTTCTCAAGAAAAGATATTCATATATCAAAAATATCCATCTGGTATGGCACCTTCTTAAATTTAATAAAGAAATCAAACTTATAAGGTCCGATGGGGATTTGGAGAAATTAAAAATTGATGTTGTGCAGTTGATTGATATCATTGAAAACACCAATTATTTTCCTTCAAAACCTTCAAAACTTTGCGACTGGTGTAAGTTTAAATCTATTTGTAAATGAAAAAAATAAATTAGAAGAATTGCTGAATAATAATGAGGAAATCAAGGGTAGATATTTTTAGATTTTAATTATAGATTATAATAATATTTTTGTACAAAAATATTACAAATTTTAAAAGGATTAGTACTAGTAATTTAAAGTATTTTTTATTTTAACTCTTTAGTTTTTTGATATAGTATTTTTCGATGTTCTATTGGTACTTCAATACATTCATATTCAACTTGTAAATCAATAATAATACATACTGTAAAAATTAATAATAAAGTAAAACATCCGTCTAATATAATTGGTATAAAATGAAATATTATGTATAATAAATCAAGTATATCATATACAACATCGCCTATTTTACCCGTTGCATTCAACATAGCTTCTAAAATAGCACAAAAGATAGGATAATCTTGTCCAGATAACGCAATGGTTAATTCGTCAACCATCATTGATAAATTCTTAATCTCAATTGATAATTCTTCACAATCATTTATAACTTCAGGTTTGTCTTTATAGAATGTAGTTATTAATTTGGTACATATTTCCACCCTGTTTAAAGACCTCTCGGCTCTATTCAACAAACTCTTAACTCTAACAATATCGTAATCATCAGAAACTTGACAGTTACAATCTTCTATATTCTCAGATGGTCTATCATTAGATATTTCAATTGCAAAAGCAGGTTGTATACCAACTCCAATGAACAAACATATTGTGCCTAATATCAATATTTCTTTCTTCATCTTTTATTTCACCTCTCATCTTATTTTATTTATATCTATCCTATAACCAAACCTCTAAGTTGGTTTATCGAAACTTAATTTTACTTGCAAAGCAGAGCCAAAATAAAAACCAGAATGCAGTGAAGTCTTTATTCCTGTGAAACCAGTAGCACCCAAGTAATATTCATCAACTAATTCAAACGTTGAGATACGTCCATAAAATGAATCATCAATCCATGATTTTATTCCATTCAAACCATTAGTATATACCCAACCTTCAGCAGGATAATAAAAATACATTTGCTCCCACTCATTCCATTCCTTCCATCCAAAAGCCATATATCCACCGAATTTTAAAGGGAATAAAAGAGAAAAATCGGTTACAAATCCCCAGAATAATATGCGATTGTTAAAAAAATGAATAATGAAATTAGGAACTTCTATAATGAACTTATATAATATATAAAAAAGAATAGTATAAATAAAAAACCATGTTCTCAATAATACAAAAAGAGTATGAATACCCAACGAAATTGTACCTAGACCAACAGTTCTAGTATTTGTTGTTTCTCCAGCTATTAAACATAAATTATTTTCTAAATCACTTTGTTTCGGATTTTTATTTTTCAATTTTTCATAAACATGATTAAAATGTTTCATTGATTTCATTTTTTCAGAATTACCAATACTATTTTCACCAGTTACAAGTTCCTTTACCTCTTTGCAGTTAATACTTTCTGGAAGTATACCAATTTCATCCAACGATTCAACCATATCTTTATAGATTTCAATAGTCTCCTCCCTAGTCTCTGCTTTGTCTAAATCTTTTTTGAAATTTTGAATAAGAAGGTCTAACTGTTCATCCTGTTCTTGTGTGATAAACATTTTATGGTCTTCAACACCATCAGTTTTGAAAAGTTGCAAGGTTATTTCAATCAAGCCACTATCATTTGAAGTCTTATCCTTTGTAAATTCTATGGATGTTACACTTGGTGCAACAGCAATTCCAATAAATAAAATAATAACTAAGCATACCAATTTTTTTCTAATAACACTATTTTTCATTATTTCTTCCTCTCACATCTCTAAATATAACAAAATTTGTATGCACTATCTTGTTTATATAGCAGTTGACAGAAATACTTATTTTTTTTATATTTTGACGATTTTTATTGAAAATTGACTAATTCTAGACATAAAAATTAAAATAATTTTTAATGTGATTATGAAAAATAAAGTGAGAACAGTTGTTTTAACAATGGAAAACGTTCTAGAAACCTTAAGAACAACGAATTATTAATCACTTTATTTCTTGGCATAGTAACCATTAGTTCAGCCCATTCACTCTCATCACCATTATCATCTTTTGCTTTTACTTTCACTTTAAATGTTAAACTATCGCGCCATCTATGTGATCTGCTCACTGATGTCCCAGAGGGGACAAACTCTGTCCAACCGCTATTTGTACTATCACCCCAGTTAAAATAGTAAGAAACATTATCATCATTAGGATCTGTTGTCTTTGCTGTATACGTATATTTTTTTAAATATGTACCATTAATTGGACCACTAATTGTAGGTTTATCAGGAGAAGTTTTATACTTGGTCACTGTTAACTCACTCCGAGGACCCCAGAGGTTATCAGTGTCTTTAGCTTTAACTAATATTGTCCATGGTGGGTTTGACATCCAATCCCATTTATGTGATAAAGTTACCGTTTCCCCTGAAGCATAGGGTCCTATCCATTCCACAATACTTAGATCTCCCCATTCAATCCAGTAATAAACATCTTTACCGTGTGGAGAAGTTGTTTTAAATTTGTAATCATATTTTTCATTCAGTTTTATTTCCTCAGGACCATCGATAGTTGGTTTAAGAGGAGCACCTGGGTTTAACTCGCCTAATGCACGAAGATAACCTGTCAATACATATCCCCCTCCTTCACGTCTACTTTTACGGGTACAAATATAAATAGTGCCATCCTCTCCAATCGCAGGTGACGCCCAAAACATTCTAGTATGATCCAGTATGTATTTAACTGTGCCATCTGGATTCAATGCATGAAAAGGGCCACCATTATTACCTTCAAATTCACTGGTACCAAAATATATAGTACCATCATCAGAAACCACAGCTGACTGGCCCCAGACACGTTGACAAATATCTATACTCCATTTAATATTACCATCAGGATCAATAGCATAAAATTTCTTCTCCCAAACACCGACATACAAATTTCCATCTTTATCAAGAGCAGGGCTACCCCAAACAGCACCGATTTGACATCGCCATTTCATAGTACCATTATTTGGATACAAAGCATACATGTAACCGTCATCAGAACCACAATAAACTGTACCATCGTCACCTATTGTTGGGATACCATGAACCCAGTTATCTGTTTTATACTTCCATTTAAGTGTTCCATTTGGATACAATGCATAAATATAACCCTTATTTGAACCACAATAAATTATGCCATCCTCATCAATTGCTGGAGAGGATAAAACAGGATTACCTGTATCATATATCCATTTCAGAGTACCATTTGGATAAAGAGCATAGATATTATCATTCTCACTTCCAAAATATATCGTATCATCTTCTCCAATTGTTGGTGAAGAAAATATAGGCCCTCCGGTTTTAAATTTCCATTTTTTAGTCCCATTAATTGTACTTATTGCGTACAAGTGGTTGCCACCTGACTCCAAAACGGTACCTACATAAATCACACCGTTTTCATCAATTGCAGGGGAAGATTCAACATCTCCAGCTAT
>SMTZ1_10002210_pt1 | contig 34019 bp, 29 predicted proteins | sample DeeMarSWOR136_30_FD_25667 | JGI IMG/M metagenome (IMG submission 25667)
ATACTATCTCTGGAAACGATATATCAACTTATACTATTGGAGTTGAAACTTTCGTGCTTAATTACAATCTGTTTGATAGTAATAATTATAATATCATTTCAGGGAACCATATTCACCATAATCTGATTGGTATCCAGATTCTTGGTGACACTAATAATGAAATATTGAACAATAGAATAGAGTATAATGAAGCAGAGGGTATACGTAATGCAGAAGCTCATAACACTACTATTTCTGGTAACATTATTTCATATAATGGAATTGGCAGGGAATTTGATTGTGGTATTAAGTTAACTTTTGAAACTAAGAATAATTATATTTCTGATAATGTTATTTCAAATAATAATCCTACTGGTATCTATATGCTTACCGGTGTTCGTAATTATTGTTGATAATTGGGGTAAAAGTGGTACACCTGAAAGGTGGTGGGGAAATGCATTTTTTAATTATGAATTGAGTCAGTGGAGATTATTCAGGTTGAATTGTTGGAGGAGGAATTATTGGAGTGGTCATTCTGGGATTTTACCAAAAGCTATACATGGTGTATATTGGCTTATTTTTGAGATACCTTGGTTTGAATTTGATTGGCTTCCAGCAAAAAAACCATATGACATTTAGATATTGGCTCGTTTCCCATTGCTGGAAAAACTGCTTGGTTTTATACTACATAATTGTTGATTTGTAAAAAGGTTTAAATATTGAAGGAGTATGAATTATTTACTTGGGTATTTTAGTTGAAAGGTAGTGATGTAAAAGGAATATTTGTAATGATTTTACTTTTGATGAGTTTATTTTCTTTATTGGGATATGTTTTTTCTGTTAGTACTTCTAATGATATTGATTCCTTTACTGAATCTACAACTGAATATATTGTAGATTTTACTATTGGAGAAGTAGTTGGGGTAATAATTCTTGTAGTAGTTGGTTTTATTATCTCAATATTGATTTTTTTCAGAGTCTTGAAAAGAGGTTAGACTATATCTTATAAGGACTCTCTAGAATAGAAGAGGGAGTTCTACCTCTATTTTTCTAGCTAGAAATTTTGACCTAATTAGCCGTTACTCTCTCTCTAATATAGTGAAAAACTTTTTATTTAAAAAAATTAATAATTTCAGCAATCGTACTCTTTTTTATTAATATAATTAAAAATAAGTAAACGGAACTACTTATACAGCCTCAATTGAGTTCTTTGTTCCTAGGTGTGTTTATGTTAGTTTATTGTGTAATTCTATGGCTACCAAAGACCTTATCATAGATACTTTTTAGGTCCTCTTGACTCTGGTAATTATAGTGCTGTAAGTCAACATCTCCATTTAAGGAATGCCCCATAAGTATTTTCTTTATTGAGGTTGGTCCACCTCTTCTGTCCCATTCCTGTGAGAAGTATTTGCGGAGGTGTTTTACACGAATTGGTACTTTACGAAATTTTCTTGATAATGTTTTTTGGGCAAAAAGTGTAGTAAGAGTTTTATTATGATTAAAATAATCCAAGTATTCTATAATTGCTTGTTTTGCTTCACTTGAAAAAAAGGATACTCTAGTCTTTTTATTTTTTGTTGAATGGTTATTCTGTGGGTCATGTCGGATTATTACCTTATTTTCTTCTAAAACAATATCCTCCTTTGATAATTTATATAATTCCTCAGCCCTTATTCCACTAGTACAACCTAGAAGTATGACCGCTTTTAGTCTAACAAAGCTTTCATCATTTCTGAAGTAATTGAGAGTTTCCTTTATTTTTTCTGTTGTTAATCTTATTGGTTCATAATGTGGGTCAGCTGGTAAGATAATTTCATCAGCCCAGTCAATTTTTAAGAATTTTAAGAATCGTCTTAGTTGAAACATTTGTCGTTTATAATAAGCAATAGAATTATTCCTTTGTAACTCCTTAAAATACTCAATACTTTTTTTCTTGTTTATGACTGAAAGTATATACTTTTTGTAATTTTTTAGGTATCTTTCAACCCCTTTTAAGTGCCCTTTTGTAACGCCTTTTAGCTCTAAAAACGATAAATATTCTCCTATAGCCTCATTTGAAATCTTTTTTATGGACTGGGTGGGATTTGAACCCACGGCCTCCACCTTGCGAAGGTGGCGATCTTCCACTGATCTACCAGCCCTACTTTCAAGTATTTAAACAAAATGATTATTTGATTATTTCCATTTATATTTTTAACTAAAAAGTTTTGTTTTTAGCATTAATCAATGCTTCAACAACAGGAAGTTTCTCACCCATCATAAATTTCTCAAGTGATCCACCACCAGTACTTATATGAGATATTTTATTATCAAGACCTAGCTGCTCAACTGCTGCAACGGTATGGCCCCCTCCAACAATAGAAAAGACATCTGATTGTGCAACAAATGTAAATATTTCTTTTGTACCTTTCATAAAAGAAGGATTTTCAAAAACACCACAGGGTCCTGATAAAAAAACTGTTTTTGCATCTGAAAGAATATCTTTAAAATTATTAATTGATTTTTCACCAATATCATATAGATTATAATTTGTAGGAAGGTCAGATAAATCAATCTCTTTTCTATTTTCATTTTCTTGCTGAGCAAAATCAATTGGAAGGTAAATCTTATCTTTATATTTTGAAATAAGATTCTTAATTTCATTATAGTTTTCAGCAGTTCCCTCTTTTTCAAGCATCTCTTCGTTTTTATCTCCTAAATCAACTCCTTCAGCTTTTAAAAAAGCATTTGCTGGAAGACCTGTTAGAATTATTTTATCAGCTGTTTTTTTATCAAGTAAACGTTCAATTGTAACAATTACATCTGAAAATTTTGCACCACCAAATAAAAAAACCGAAGGTTTCTCTGGTTTTTCCATTATTTCTCTAAGAGTGGTTAGTTCTTTTTCCATAAGTCTACCTGCACAAGAGGGCATAACTTCAGTAAATCCAACCAATGAACATTGAGCCCTATGGGCTGCTGCAAAGGCATCGTTTACAAATATATCAGCAATTTGATATAGGTTTTGAACAAGATCTGATTGGGAATGTTCCTTTGCAGATTTTTTATCTGTTTCACCGTCAAACTTTCTAACATTATCAAGTAACAATACCTCTTTTGTATTAAGATTTTTTATTGCATCCTTTGCTTTTTTTCCATAAACATCATCAACAAATTTCACTTCTCTACCAAGCAGATTTTCAAGAGCTTTTGCATGTTTTTCAAGAGATGTAAAATCCCAGCTACCCTTTCTTCCCTGATGTGCAAGAATAACTATTTTTCCATTCTTTTCAATTAGTTCTTTAATTGTTGGTAATACTCTTTTAATTCTAGTAGTATCAATTATATCTAATGTGTTTTTATCAAGAGGCATATTGAAATCTACTCTCAGTAAAACTGTTTTGTTATCAAAACTAAAATCATCTAAAGTGTTGTACTCATTCATAACACAATCCTCCGTGAAAATCGATATCAAAAGTATTTATTTAAACATATTTAAAAATAAAATTTTTTTAGAGATATACGTTTATACTGTTCTAGTTATTTCAACTTCACTTGTTGATTTTGAGGAATTAACACAGATATAGTTAATAAGATCAATTAATCTGCAGGAATATCCCCACTCGTTATCATACCAAGATAAAATTTTTACAAAATTTCCATTTTCACCCATAACTTTTGTACTCAAACCATCTATTATTGCAGAATGTGGATTTCCAATAACATCTGTTGATACAAGTGGCTCTTCAGAATATTCCATTATGCCTCGGAGATTGTTTAATGAAGCATTCTTCAAAGCATTATTTACCTCATCTTTTGTTACATTTCTCTTTAAAATACAAGTAAAATCTGTTAAAGAACCATCTGGTGTTGGAACTCTAACTGCTATTCCATCGACTCTTCCTTTAAGTTCAGGTATTACAAGAGTTACAGCTTTAGCTGCTCCAGTTGTGGTTGGGATGATCGAAACAGCAGCAGCTCTTGCTCTTCTTAGGTCTTTATGTGGGAAATCAAGGATACGTTGATCACCAGTATATGAATGAATTGTGGTCATGAATCCTTGTTCTATCCCAAAATTATCGTTTAAAACTTTTACAGGAGGAGCCAGACTATTTGTTGTACAGGATGCATTTGAGATTATATGGTGTTTTTCAGAGTTATAAAGGTGTTCATTTACACCAAGTACTATTGTTAAATCAGGATCTTTAGCTGGTGCTGAGATAATAACCTTTTTTGCCCCTGCCTCAAGATGCTGTGAAGCACCTTCACGTGTGCGAAATAAACCCGTGGATTCAATTACAACATCGATATCAAAGTCTCTCCACGGTAATTTTGAAGGGTTAACCTGAGAAAAGAATTTTATAAATTTACCATTGACTACAATACCATCGTCTTTGGCCTCTATATTTCCGTTAAATTTTCCATATATTGAGTCGTATTTGAAAAGATGAGCAAGTGTTTGGGTGTTGCCCAGATCGTTAACTGCAACAACTTCAAATTTGTTTCCGTATTGAGAATGACCTAAAGCTGCACGAAGAGTATTTCTTCCAATTCTTCCAAAACCGTTTATAGCAACCTTTATCATCCCGTCCACGTAATTACGAAATATCGATATTCTATATAATACTTCCGAAAAGAAACGTTTCAGCTGCTTTTTTTATTTCTACTTTTTTTATATCTCCTATTTCAACTTTCTCCTTGAAAACAACAGGTTTATAATTTTCAGATCTACCAACAAAAGTATCATTTTTACCCTTCTCAGTTACAAGAACGTCATATATTTTTCCAATATGTTTTAGGTTATTTTGTTTGGATATTTTTCTACATAGCTCTGTTAAATATTTTGAACGTTTTTTTGAGATACTAGTATCTATCCTTCCATTCAAACTTTTTGCTTTCGTATAAGGACGAGCAGAATATCTAGTTATATTTGTGATATCTGGTTTTACTTTTTTTAATAAACCAACAGTTTGATTAAATTGATAATCTGCTTCTGTTGGAAAACCAACTATCACATCTGTGGAAATTGTAATATCTGGAAAATTCCGCCTAAATTTTTTTATAATTTTTAGGAAATCCTCTACATTATATTTCCTGTTCATTTTTCCTAAAATTACATTATCACCAGATTGGACCGGTAGATGTAAAAATTTGTATATTTTTGGTATTTTAAATCCGTTAATTATTGAGTTAATGTTTTTTAGACATGTATAAGGATTCATCATTCCTACACGAACTCTAAATTGCCCATTGGTAATACCTATATTTTCAAGAAGTTCACCTAAATTATGTCCATTATCTAATCCATACGAACTTGTATCTTGAGATGTAAGCTGTATCTCCTTACAGCCCTGCTTTATAGCAGAGCAAATATCTTTTATTATCTCTTCTATTGGGTAGCTTTTTAGTTTACCTCTAGCTTTTGTTGTTATGCAGTAAGAACATGAAAAATCACAACCTTCTGCAATTGATATTGGAGCAAAAATATTTTCATAAAACTTTGGAAATTGTGTTTTATTTTCAACCCTAAAATTAGTTTTTTCATTATCTAACACATCTAATATTTGATAAGAATATTGAGGAGGAAGCAGCTTTACATTGGGAGCTATAGATTTAACTTTTTCAGATTGAATTGAAGCCATACATCCGCCTACTATAATTTTTTTACCGGTGTTTTTTAGAACTTTTATACGAGATAGCATACGCTGCTCGGTTGTATCAATTACAGTACAGGTAAGTAAAATCAATGTATCTGCATATTTAATCTCATCAACAATTTCATAATTATTTTCTTTCAAAATTCCTTTTATTAAACTAGCATCACTCTTATTTGCAGTACAACCATAGGTTTCTATATACACCTTCATAAATGGAAGCGCAAAGAGTAGATGTACTATTTAATTGCTTCCTTAATCCTATCTATAACAAATTCTTTATCAAGATTTGATAAAAAGTAACCAGCTCTTGGTCCCTTTTCTTTACCAAGTATTATCTGATAAATCGTTTTAAAAGCTGTTTTTATTGGTATATTTTCTTTTTGTGATGTATCATGAATTGCATTATGAATATTTTCTGCCTCCCAATCAATCGATGATAGATTTTTTGAAAGTAATGATAAAAATCTAACCTGTTCGTGAGTTAGTTCTAACTTTGGTATTTTCTTTTTTACTTGAAATTTTACCATATCAGGGGCAAATTTATCTAACCAATAGCGTGCATGTTCAGCTCTTTGTTTTAGATGATCTTCGTCATCCTTACTCAAATCCTTTGGAATCTGTTTTGTTCTCAAAAGAATTTTTTTAACATCTTTCCAATCGTTACCAATCTGAACAAGGGTGACTAGATGTCTATATGGCAGTTGAAAAGGAATTGTTTTTGGCACTTTATATGGTTGAGAAAGTTCATATGTCTTTTTTAGATCCTTCATCCCCTTTATTGCTTCTTCTTTTCCAAAATACACCCTCTCCAGTTTATCATATTCATCAACAAGATTTAATAGACCAATACCAGAATCAAAAACAAGATGTTTATCAGGTTTATTATTTATTATTAAAAATCTTAGAACCTCTGGAGGAGTCATGTTCAAGAGCTCTTCTGCACTTAGAGCTGTTCCTTTTGAACTATGCATAGCACCCATACCTTTAAGCATTATAAATTCATAAACAGCATATTTCGGAGCAGGATAATCATATATATCTTCTACAATTTCTTTTCCTGTATCTCTTGCTCCTCCTACAGTTCCTAAATCTTTTCCGAAGGGTTCAAAAGTAACTCCTAGCATCTTCCACCTAGCCGGCCAATCAACACGCCATGGAAGTTTTCCAGTTCCTCCATTTCTAATATCAACTTCTCCAGAGAAACCACAATCGCAAGTGTATTCAATTATTGGATATTCATAAAGGGTAGCTTTTGTATTTGTAATCCTACCACATTTATCACATTTAACATTAAAAGGAATCCAATCCCTAGGTAGTTCTCTTTTTGATATTTTTTGAATGATTTCTTTTATCTTGTCTGTATTTTCTAAAGCTGTTTGTATTGCATCATTGTATTTTCCAGATTTATACATCTCATTTGCCCTGTAAATCTTTGGTTTTACACCAATCTCTTTTAAAGCATTTAAGAAAGACATCAAATAATGATCTGCATAGCTCTTATGCTTTCCACAAGGGCATGGTATATCTGAAATTGGCATTCCTACATACTTTTCATATTTTTTTGGTAAATATGGATATACTTTTCTAAGATGATCAAAATCGTCTGCCACGTAAATAAGTTCTACATCTCCACCTTTGGAAAGGAGGCATCTATAAACAGCATCTGTTGTTAAAATCTCACGCATGTTTCCTATATGAATAGGACCAGATGGAGTTATACCTGTTGCGAGAATATGTTTTTTACCTTCTTTTAGTAATTCATCAGCTAGAACATCTGCCCAATGCATTTATTGCTCCTTTTTAAAAAGTTAGTTTAGATTACCCTTGCCCTAATCAATGCACGAAGCGGTACATTTTCTATGCTGTTTTGAGCCCTTTTATTTAGTATTGCTATACATAAAACAGGCTTTCCTTTCTCAGCAGCGGTTGCTTTTATTGCACTTTTAAATGTGATTCCAGTTCCAACCACATCATCTATCAAAATTACATTTTTACCTTTAACGCTAGCATAATTTGAAGAAAAGGCACCAGATTTTTGATAATGAGGCCTGAAAATAGCCATTTCTAAACCTAGTTTATCAGCAATGAATGTAGCATATGGAATGCCATTCACTGCAATACCAACAACAGTATCAGCATCTTCACATTCCTCAAGAATTATATCACACATTGCATCTGAAATAAATCCTAATCTTGAAGGATAAACTCCAATGGAACGCCATCCTATTTTAACATCACCGGATGGTTTTTTCTCTTTACCTTTGCTCAGTAGCCAAACAGCAGTTTCTTTTGAAACGTTAAGTTCTTCTGCTATTTCATGTTCTGTAAGTCCGCTATCTTTGTATTTAAATGCTTTATTTATGAGCGCCTCAACTTCCTTCATACAATTACACCCTCAAGAACTACGTATATAAATTCAATATTTAAAATTTGGTTTAATATCTAATCATAAAAATCAACTAAAATTTTTACATTTCAAAATAAAAAATCTCTAATATTAATAATATTTACAAATACACCATTATTATTAAATAAATTTAAAATATCTATAGGTAAATTGAAATAAAATATTGATTAGATTATTATTACTTTTTTTCTTTTTAAGGTAAGTAAAATTTAAATAACCTATCTCTTATAATATAAACAAGGGAGTAGAATAACATGCGAAAATTTTTACCAATATTAGTTGTAGTGTTTATTGTTTTAAGTGGATTTTGTGCTGTTGCGCTTAATATAGAAAAAGAAAATATAAATCTTGATTACTATACTTATAAAAATACTGGTGTTGGAGAACGTGATTATACACATACGGTCTTAGTGGAAGTTGGAACTGGAACTTGGTGTTACTGGTGTCAATTTACAAATGCTGTTTTGCATGATATTTATATAAATGGTGACTATGATTTTGAATATGTTGAACTAGTTGATTCCAATCCTTTAGCTGATCAAAGAATAAACCAATATAATATAGTTGGTTATCCAACATCTTGGTTTGATGGGGGCTATGAGGTATTAGTAGGAGGATATGATACCTGGACTGAATATACCTCTAAAATGGACAATTGTGGAGCACGAACTGTTCCAGATATATGTGCTGATTTGAGAGTTTTTTGGCTTGATGATGAAAAGATTGATGTTGATATAAGTATTCAGAATAACGAAACCTCTGTATACACTGGTCATATCAGAGCTTATGTAGTGGAAATAGTATCAAGATGGAAAGATTATGCAGGTGAGGATTATAATCATGGATTTTTAGATTATGCATTTGATCAGGATATTACTATACCTGCTGGAGAAACATATGAAGATAGCACTATATGGGATGGATCTTCATGGGATAATCCAGATTTAACAATGGATAATATCCAGGTGGTTTTAGCAGTATTTAACTCTGAATGGCATCAAGGATATTCTGATCCGCCTTCAGGAAACCCTTTTAATGCATACTATGTTGACGAAACAATATCCGCAACTCCCAGCACGAGTACACCACCTGAAACTCCAGATAAACCAGTAGGACCAATTGAAGGAGTAGCGGGGATAGAATATGATTTCTCAACTAATACAACAGATCCAGATGGAGATAATATTTTTTATAAGTTTGATTGGGGAGATGGAACCTATAGTGATTGGCTTGGACCATATCAGTCTGGTGATACTGTCATTGGGTTTAATTCCTGGAGTAATTCAGGAGATTTTGATATTCGAGTAAAAGCAAAGGATGATAACGGAAGTGATGAAACAGTATGGTCACCCCCATTAACAATAAATATTTTAGGTGGACCGGAACTTGAAATTGACCTTATAAAAAGTGGATTTTTCAAGGTAAATACTGTGATTAAAAATATTGGAGACCTTTTAGCGGAAAATGTAAGTTGGAATATAACTCTTAACGGTGGTTCTTTATTACTTAATGGAATTAATTCAGGTGTAATTACAAGTATTCCTGCAGGTGAAGAAGCAAGAATAAACTCGAAGTTAATTTTTGGATTTGGAAAAACACGTGTAAAGGTTACTGCAGAAATACCTGGAGGTTCTTCGGATGCTAGAGAACAAGGTGCTAAAGTTTTATTATTCTTTATAAAGGTCAATATTGGTGGAGGCTAATAAAACAAAATAAATTTAGATATTTCCCTTTTTTTTTATTGTAAATTTCAATATTTTTATTTTTTTCTAAAAAGATAACAGTAAAACTAAAATATTACTATGATATGTAGTAATAATAAAATTTGCTAACAGGTGAGTAATTTATGGCCAAACAGAAAAAAACCGAAGGATTTCATTCTGCAGCCGGACTTATTAGATATTTTGATGCTGAAGAAAAAACCTCACTTAGAATTCCACCATGGTTTGTTATCGCGCTATGTGTAGGTACAATAGTTGTTGTAACTGCAGTAAATATTATATTTAATATCTAAAAATTTTACTATAATTTTTTTTCTAATTTCTTCTTAGTCAGCTTTTTTGCTATAGAGAGTGCTTCATTTATTTTATCCTTGTTTGGTCCGCCACATTGAGTCATTTTAGGTTTACCGCCTCCACTACCACCAAGAATTTTACCTATTTCAGGAGCAATTTCTCTAAGATCAATATTCACATTTTCAGAAGCAATAGATACAAGTTTCTTACCATCGAAAATATGGGCAACATAGTTATCATCCTTTGTTATTGTCCCAGCAACTGTTGTTCCTTCATGTGAAGAGATACCTGTTACAATTTTAATACTTGTTCCAGGTATTTTTTCTGCTTTGCTTATAAATGTATCAATCTCATCTGAGGATACCTTCTTTTTATCCTTTCTTGTCTTTTTCCATTCGTTAAAAAGGTCTTGGCTTGCCTCTTTTAAATTCCTTACTTTCTTTTTTTCTTTTAAATTGGTTTCATTTAAAAATCGCTTTATTGTTTTTTCTATCTGAGGAATTGGTACTATAAAAACCTTTGAAGTATCTTCTAATTCTTTTGAAATATTTTCTTCTTCTAAAATTTCATAATAATTTCCTAATTGATTTTTGATTTTTTCATAAAGTTGAATTTCTTTATAAATATGGGCATCTGCCATTTTACCTGCTGCAAAAACAATTCTATTTACTCCATCTTGTATCCTTTCAGTTTTTATTATTCTAATTTTTTCTACTTCATTTGTGTTATTAAGATGAGTTCCACCACAAGCCTCAACATCAATACCAGGTATATTCAACACTAAAATTGTATTACCCGGAGGAACTCCTCCTTGATAAAGACGAAAGCCAAATGTCTTTTCAGCACTGTTTCTGTCCATTACTTTTTTTTCAACAGGAACAGACTGCTCTATGAATCTATTAATCAAATTTTCTATCTGCTTTTTTTCAGATTCAGATATAGGTTTATAATGAGAGAAATCAAAACGTGCATTATTTATTTCAAGTTGTGAACCAGCCTGCCAAATATGCTCACCCAAAATTTTTCTTAATGCACCATTTACAAGATGGGTTCCTGTATGATGTTTCATTAATGTGTAACGATGATTCCAATCAATTTCTCCATGTACAGTATCTCCAACATCTAGATTTCCATCAACTGTGTGAATTATTGCATTTCCAACTTTTTCAACTGAAATAACATTTATTTTCCTACCATCATTTGATAGTTTTCCAATGTCACCTAATTGTCCACCGCCTTCTGGATAAAAGGCAGTTTTATCAAGAATAACCTTTGACCCACTTTTCCATAAAACCTTTGCATCAAACTCCTTTGTATAATGGTTTTTACGGTAAAGAGGCTCTGTTTTGGGAAGATCAGTTTTCTTTTCTTTAGTTAATTCCTTATTTTCATGTGAATGTAATTCAGCAACCATTGATTCAAAATTCTTTGGAATTTTAACATCAATTCCTTGCTTTTTAGCAATATTTTTTACAAAGTCAGGCTGCATTCCATGTGTGTCATACAAAATTATTAGTTCGTTTTCGTCAATATTTTTTTTCTGCTTTAGAATTCTTCTTACCAGACTTTCACCTTTAGAAAGTGTTTCAGAATATCTTTTTGATTCAATTTCTAAAATTTCAGCGATTTGTCTCTTGCTCTTGGGTAATGATGGAAAGTCTTTTCCAAGAAGATCTACCTGCATCTCTACTAAATCCTTTAAAGACGACTTTAAACCTATATTTTCAATGAAACGAAGAGCTCTTCTAATTATAAGCCTTGCAAGATATCCTGCTTTTACATTTGATGGAACAATTCCATCACCGAGCATAAATGCCAGGCATTTTGAATGATCAGCAAGTGAATAAATACTTGCAGTATCAGATTTTTTTTCTGAATTTTCTATAAGAAATTTTGCCATCTCTGGAAAAACAGTTTCATAAATGGTTTTTGTTCCCCATGTGCACCATGCAATCCTTTCCAGACCATAACCCGTATCAACAATGTTTAAGGGATTTTGAGAATATTTTTTGCCTTTTATTTCAAATTCGCCATTTTCATCTTCCTTAAGGTTCATGAATACAAGTGTTGCTAACTCTAAACCACCTGCAATTACCTCAAGACAAGGACCAGCATTACCTCCTCCATCCCAGAGTTGCTCTTTGTAATTAATTGCTGATCTTGGAATTCCAATATTTTTCACAAAAAATTCATCACAAAGCCTTACAGTTTCCTCTTTAAAATAGATTTCATCTATGTTTTTGTTAAACGCATGATGCCCCATCATTTCAAATATTGTTAGATGACGACCACTAACACCAACTTCTTCCAAATCATTAAGCCTTATACAAGGTTGTGAAATAACTAATGGATTTGCTGGTGGGGGTACCTCGCCAGATGTGACATGTGGTTGAAAATCAGCAATGGATGCAATTGTAAGGTAGATATCAGATCGCCATCTTGCAATAACTGGAAAACGTTCTCCAGTTTCAGGATAGTTTAATCTTGAATGTTTATTTTTCTCAAAAAAGGATAAAAAACTTTCACGAACCTCTGATAAAGAAAATGGTTTTTTTCCAAATGGTTTTCCTATAAAAGCAAACTCAGCACAAGGTTTATCACCACAATTTTTAGCATTTTTATCTAATGTCCAAAAATATGCACCACATTTAGAGCATTTTTTTCTAAAATAATTATTTTCATGGAAAAATTTTAAATCGCATTCTTTTTTAAGAAATGTTTCCATATTTACTCACAGATGCAATCCGGAATATAAAGAAAGTTTATGAACCTATTGAATGTATAGATTGGATTGAGTCAAATCGAAATATCAGTAATAATTATCTAAGATATGATTAAAAATTAAAAGAAATATTAATATGATTTTAAAATTAGGTCGTTTAATACTTTCAATCAACCTGTTAAAACTTTATAACCAATAAACATCAAATTATCCTTAATGAAAAAAATAACAACTACATACCAACATGTAATCGAGGGGTTCAACCTTCAATGGCAAAAATTCAAACAGAAGCTACCTGAAGATTTGCAAAAAGATTTTGAAAATCTTATGAACCATGCAGGGGAGCATCCGCATAAAGACCCTGAAGAAATCCCATTCCAGCAGATTGTAATGTCAATACTGATAGAGCAGGAAAAGGAAATAAACAGTTTGAGAAGTAAGCTGAGTCCATATCTTAGGAGAAAATGCCCACGATGCCATACTGAAGGAAACAAAGAAGATTTCAATGGAAGATTATGTCAATATTGTAGGGAATATCTTTTGTTTCCTCTACCTAAACCTGATAAATCAGATTAGAAATTTTTAATTAGATTCAGTATTCTTTCCAATATTGGGAAACGTTCCAAAAACCAATGGATTAAGAAGTAAAATGTTGCTCTGGATCTTGGAATCTCTATTTCAAACTCTGACCAGTCACTCTCATTTTCATATATATCTATAGCTTTTGCAGCAATTGTAAATATATTTTTTGAATCCCATTTATGATTTAATGTTACTACTTCACCCGCCTCATAATAATCCGTTTCTGTAATGTATCCATCATCCCAATCAACATAATACTTGATAAACAAATTTTGAGGATGAGTTGAAACAAAGGTAAACTCATAATTTATATCAGGTTTTCCACTAGTTGGACCATCAATCTCTGGAGGTAGTGGTGGCAAAGTGTGTTCTGTTGTAAAAGTCCATATTGGACTTATTACAAAATCACCATGGTTATCCCATGCAATAATCCCCCAATAAAATGTCTCTACAAATGGCATTTCATCTGGGCCATATGGATCATAACACGTTTCAGTCTGGTTGCTGGATTGTTTAGATGGAGGATAATTCATACCAAAATACACATCATAAGTAACAGTATCGCAAATATCAGGATCTCCACCAGTCCAGCAAAGTACAGCATCAACAGGTACATTAGTTGCTCCATCAGGAGGAATGGGATCACTAGGAACATGTGGTAGGTGATTAAGCATTGTAACACTTAGCTTAGAAGACCAATTACTTTCCTCTTGAAATGTATTCTTTGCTTTCACACTAACATTATACTTGCCAGGGTCACTCCAATTATGAGCAATTTTACAAGTCTCATTTGATTCATACCAATCTGTCCATTCATCAACAACTAAATCTCCATCCCAATCCCAACCATAAGATATATTAAATTCAGCAGGATCAGTTGTTGATGTGGAGTAATTATGGTTAACACAGATGTATCCAGATGTATTACCATATGGCTGAGAAGGTACATTGGGTGGTTTGTAAGTTACAGTGATATTTTTAGAAATTTCATCAGTTAATTCGTCGTTGTCTGTAACTTCAAGTGTTACAACATACGTTCCAGTATCAGTATATTTATGGGATGTATTCTGAAGAATGGAAATATTTCCATCTCCGAAATCCCATAACCACGAAACAATATAACCATTAAAATCATTTGATGTATCATTAAAATAAATTATATCATATATAGTAGGATTATCAGGTTGATAAGTAAAATTAGCCATTGGATAGGGATTTAAAACATATGTTCGAAAATATAAATCTATTCCAGAATGAGGAGACCCCAACAAATAACCAATACCCCTAGTATAGCAAAAACCTCCGGTATCCTTTGCCCCCCATCTACTTGTTGTAGTTGATATATCAATTACATATGTTTGATTAATCGTAAGATTAATAGGTGAAGCAAATTCAAAAAATCTCCATCCACTTCCTGATGTAAGATTTAAGGTTACATTTGTTTCAGGAACAATAGGTCCACTAATGTTATTTTCTTTTAATGTTATTTGAATTGGTGCTAGGGGACTCTCAGGGTTTATTTGTGTGATATATAATTCGATACCATAATGACATTCATATAATGGCTTGAAACTTTGACCAATCGGCATATGTGCTTTTATCTGATGTGATCCTTGTGTAGGACCACATGTATAATCCAATGCTTGATCAACAATTAAACCTATTTCTTCTATATTGTTGTTTAATGTTTTTCTTACTTCATTTTTTTTAACTTGTTCAATATTCCCATTTATACTTGGTATAATACTTGCTCCAACAAACAAAATCATCAATCCAAGGACAAGTCCTTTCCTAAACAAATGATTTTTCATAGATTTTTACCTCCCTCAATAATTAACATTATATTAGGGTTATGAAGTTCTTCTGCATATTCTAACCCCATAGAGTTTCCCAACTCTAATATATTTATATGTTACAGCTAACTCATATCAAATGTTGCAGAAATATAGAATCTACCAACATGCCCTGTATAGTTATTTGGAAGTGTTAATTTCTGAAACAAGTAAAATCCAGGAGTAATATTGGTAGAACTACATGGATTTTTAATTTCATCAAATTCATAGTTACCAGCTAAATCATATGCAATAGCATACATCTTTGGAGGGCCTTCCCAATTCTTGGGTCTTATAAAAGTAATAATTGAATAAAAATTAACGAATTCTTCAGTAATTTCTAAATTACAAATTAAACCTCTAACAAAATATGAATAAAAATAGAAATCTGATAGATACATCTTGATTACACATTCATAATATGGTTCTGTGCCATTGATAGTTCCTTGAAGTTTATCCTTATAATAGAACTCCACTCTTTCCATCCCACTCATATCATCTTCTGCGTATGCTGTTAAAAGAATATCCCAACCATTCCATTTATTTCCACCAATTATCTCATAATAAAGGTCTATATCTGGCTTTGTTTGGTCAATATCAACAGTAATATGTTTCACATCTTCAACATTACCAGTATTATCAACTGAATAATACTCAATGAGAATATCCTCCCCGTCTTCAGATAATGTAAAAGGCTCTGTATATTTCTTCCATTCTTCACTATTTATCCTATAATAGGTTACATTAACACCATCCTCGTCGTATGCATTCAAAGTAACAGTTACATTACTGACATACCAATCATTCTCACCATCAGGTTCTTGCGGATTAAAAGAAATGTTAGTAACAGGTGGTTGATTAAAGGTATATGGGATTGCAAGACAAGTAATCTCAGCTCCTCCCTCAAAATCTCCAATCAGGGACCAATTCCCTGTATCTAAATCAAATTCAAAGAGTTGGTTTTCACTAGTTATGTACAATATATCAGTATCATAATCAAAACAACCATCCCCATTACCGAGAGCAATGGGAAAGTTACATACTTCTGTAGCTACACCAGTCTCAAGGTCAACTGTCCAAAGAGTAGATGGTCCACTGAAAAGAATATCCCATATATATGCTACACCTTCTGAATTAATTGCCAAACTAATTATTGTATTGGATACCCCAAAACTACCAATGGTTTCTTGTTCACCAGTCTCTGGATTGTATTCAATCAGATGGGTATCTGAAGCACCATAAAGTCTGTTATATAAAGGGTTCCAAGACAGACCATTACAACTTATACCGCCACCACCAATATTTTCCATCTCACCATTATCAGTATTAATTGTCCATAGCCTACCAGTACCATATTCACACCCATACCAAATTTCATCACAACTCCAAGTCCCTCCAGATAGAAAGTAAGTAGATTCTGTTGGTGCAAGTAGGGTTATAATACCAGGGTCGTCTAAATCAAAGTAAACAGGACCTTCAGGTATAGATTCACAATACGCGTTATATGCATAGGCAATCTTTCCACTAGATAATTCCTCCTTAAACTCGTAATTAGATTTCATAAGCTTATAATTGGTATTATTATATTTTACAATATTATCAGTAGATGAAACAATACTCATACCAATAAATAAAAAAATGATTACAACTACAGATGTTTTACTAAACAAATCCCTCGATTTGTTCATTTTTTTTGTCCTCCCTCAATAATTAACAATCAGATAAAGAGTATATAAATGTTGTTCGGTTTCTTGGTATCTCAATTTCTAATACAGCCCGATCATTTTCTGAACCTAAGATTTCTATAGCTTTTATTTTAAATATATAGTAAGTCCCCTTAACTGGAGGCATAGTTACATTTATTGTTATTTCTTCACCTGAAGCATAATAATCAGTTATATCTTGGGTTCCATCACTCCAATTAATCAAGTAACAAATATCATCTTCCTCAGTGTCTGTTGAATTGATTGTGTATAGCTAAACTATCCTTGGATTGTCAGATTATATACGGAGTTTGCATGAATTTTTTTATTTCATAATTTACTATTCTTAATAAGGACATTGATCAAATTTATAATAATTATCAAAACTTTACATCTATATTAATTATTTTTTACATAAATATCTAATTTTTACAATATAATATAATTTTTTCTAATATTATGAATTTATTCAAAAATTTAAGTATAATAATTACTATTTACTATCTAAAAATGGAAAAAAAAATATATTTTAAATCTCCTTATAACTTTGTTCAATCAAAAACTAATAGCATAGATCGTATCTTTTTTCTTGATAATTTCCGTTCATTTTTAATTATATTAGTCGTCTTATTCCATGCATCCTTGGCATATATAGTAAATGCTGACGTATGGTTCATATTCAATCCACAGAAAAGCATAATTTTTGATGTTTATGCTTTTTTATTTGATAGAACAATAATGCCTATGTTATTTTTTATATCTGGATATTTTGCTCTATCATCTATTTTAAAAAGAGGTACAGCATCTTTTCTAAAAAAAAGATTTGTAAAACTAGGCATCCCTTTTATCATTGGAATTTTTATAGTGAATCCTTTTTCTATGTATATTATTAATTTATATAATAATAAAATTTCTAATAATTTTTTTAATTATTGGTTTTCTAACTACCTAACAAATATACCATTTACATTACATTTATGGTTTTTAGTATCATTATTAATTATCATTATACTTTTTAGTATTACTTTTAAATTTAAAAAAAGTATTTTTAAAATAAAAAGTAAATCAAATTTTTCATCTAAATTTCTTTTAATATTTGCATTTCTTATTGGATTAGCATTGTTTATTATAAATTTATTTATTTCTGATTTAGAATGGGCAGGTATTGGAGGATTTATAATTGTGCAACCTTTAAGATTTGTTTTATATATTTCTTATTTTTTCTTTGGTGTATTTGCTTTTAGAAATAAATTTTTTTCAAAATATAATACTTCAAATAAATTTTTATTCATAACTATGGTAACAATAATACTTGCAGTGTTATATACTCTGTTTTACTATTTTTTTCATAAAGATTTTTCAGATTTTTTATTTTTAAAATATATTAATGGTTTGTTATGGTCCTTTATTTGTCTATGTTCACTAATGATGATGATCAAATTATTTCATAAAAGATTTAATTTCTCATCTAAATTTGGACAAAAATTATCAGCAAATTCTTATGCAATTTATATTTTTCATTATCCATTTGTAATATATTTACAATATATCTTAATTAATTGGTCTATATCTCCTATTATAAAATTTATATTAGTAATAGCAGTTAGTATTTCTATAACCTATATAATTTGCGAATATTTATTACATCGTATTCCTATAATAAAAAAATTTTTTTAATAAAATATTACGAATTCTTTGCATACTTGGCTGTGATATAGCTTAATACTATAGCAGAAAGAAAAGGGTTATAAATGGTATTTTTATCAAAAATTTCATTATGTTTGCTATAATTAATCTTACTGAAATTGGTTTATGGATATTGTATATTATCCTTCCAATTCTTGTCTTTTATTTTTTGTACTTAATATTTACAAAAGCTTTCAGATATATGGGCTTTACGACAGTTGAAGCAATCATTATTGTTTTTATATCTTTTATTTTTGGATTTGATATAATAATTTTCGGAATTAATATTTCCAATATTTATCTTTTCCAATATGAAAATTGGATAGTCGCAATAAACATGGGTGGAGCAATAATTCCGATCTTATTGAGCATTTATTTAACTATAAAAAAGAAGATACCTTTAAAGAAAGTGTTAATAGGAATTGGTATTGTAACAATAATTTCCTATTTTGTTACTCAGCCAGTTGCTGATAAGGGGATAGTTGCATATTTTCCTTATTGGTTGCTTCCTGGTTTTTTTGCAAGTTTAGCTTCAATATTTTTATCATGGAAGAATTTTTTAAAAGCAGCTCCCCTTGCATATATTTCAGGAACAATTGGTGTATTAATCGGTGCTGATTTTCTTCATATTTGGGAACTATTGAGTATCTCTATAGATACAACAAGAACAGCTGTTTTAGGGGGAGCAGTTGTTTTTGATATGATATTTATTACAGGAATCATTGCAGTTATTCTTGACGGTTTGATAATGTTTAGAAAGCGTGAATAAGCAGGTATATCATAATTTTTTATAAAAATCCTAAAACATCCTATGTTTAGATTATACTCCTTGATATTATTCAAGGTTGTAAATAATAGTTATGTCTTGGATTTGATAAAAGAAATCAACTTTCACTTTTTAAAAAAATGAGCAAACATTTGCAAGCTTGTATGATATTTTGTTTAATTTCCCGCTTCAAATCTTTTGATTTCTTTCTTTATCCACTTAAGTATCTTGTCTTTCTCTTCAATAATGTATTTATCTTCTTCTACATTTTTATCAGGTTTCATTACAAAAATCCAGGAATCATAAGGATTTTCGTTTATTTTTTGTGGATTATTTAGAATATCATCATTGACAGAAATGATATCTCCGCTTAATGGAGAATAGATTTTACTTACAAATTTAGAGGACTCGAAACTACCAATTTCTTCTCCACTCTTTACTTGCTTACTGGTAACATTTAAAGCGGTAAGAGGATTTGTCATCCTTGCAAAAAACGCATCCATACCAATTTTTACAAGATTTCCTTCTTTCTTCAACCATATATGGGATCCATCCTTGATATAATACTTTCTGTCTAACAAAAACTTCATCCCTTTTACTTCAAGCACCATTAATAACACCATTCAGTAATTTCATTTACTAAATTGTCTTTATCATATTTCTGGCCTACAAATTTATCCAATAATTTTTTTTTTGCTATATGAGATAGAATTTTTGAGTTAGAAAATGTAACTTTTTTAACTTTGTTATCTTTAATCTCAAAAGTAGACTCTACAGAACCTTTTTGGGTATTAAACAAATTATAAAATAGAAAGACTCCCTCACGTATCTTTACCTCTTTACCAATCTGTTTAGTTCCTCTTTGATAAAGCCAGTTATCAGTTGAATATTGCTTGTTTAATTCAATCATTTTCTTGTTAATTTCGGAATCAATTCTTCTATTAGTAAATGGTCCTATAAGATTTTCAAACTTTGTAGCTAAAATTGAACAGATATTCTTTTTTAGAGGAATAAACCCAAGTTCTTTTTTAACTGTAGTAAGATTATTCTGCATCAACTCAAGGAATTTTTTTTGTATACCATTAGGTAGCAACATTAATTGAGCCATGAGTTTATAATCAAAGTCTAATAAAATACTGCCTGCTAAAACCTTACATTCTCCGATTTCCCCACCACCATTACCAGATATCTTTTTCCCGTCAACAATTAGATCACAGAGTGGACGAAATTCTACTGATATTCCTAACTCATTATATGTTTGTATAACTGGCTGAAGAAATTTTCTGAAGAAGTTATCAGGGGCATATGGTACTTTTGGATGGTTTCTATTTATTATGAGATTGTAGAAAATCTGATCATTATCTAACAGCACTATACCACCGCCGATTTCCCTACGAAATATTCCGATTTTATTTTTTTTACAATAATCTATATCTAGCTCATCACGTGGATTCTGGTGAAGACTAACACAAACATATCTATTTTTAGATGAATCTAAAACCAAACCCTCTATGTTTTTATAAGCAAGTGCATGATAGATTAATTGAGTTTGCCTCCAGTTCAATTCACCAAGATTAAATAAATTCATTACTAATCCTTCCTATTTATAGGACTATTTATAGTTGGCGATGTTTTTTTTGAGGCACCTTCTCTAACTATTATTTTTTTAAATTTCTTCGCAATCCTTTTTAAATTAAAAACAAATAGGCAGACAAGACAGTTGTAACCACCTTTGCAGTCTTTTCCGCACCTGTAGGGTTTGTACATATTGTTCACTTCAATTATCTAAAGATAAGTTTGAACAATTGTATAAGCAATTATTCCTATATTAATCATAAAGATTGAAAACATAACAAGACCAAGTGACCGTCCAAGATTAATCGGCGCAATGTTTTTTCGTATCGATAATTGGCTATATAGTAAGGATAATGAACCAATTAAGGCAAAAAACAGATAGATATAACTCATAGAAAGAAGTACAAATATCCATAGTATTATAACAACCACAGGCAATGCAAATATAATGCCGATTTTTGCAGACCTTTCCTTACCTAACAATGTTGCAAATGTCTGTGGATGAATTTTTACATCCCCATCAAAGTGTAGAATATTTTCTGGGACGTCTAATGTTAATTCCCAAAAAAATATCAGTAAAAAAAGGGCTACTGTAATTATACTGAAGGGAGCAAAGGCAATCCATACACCAACAGGTATAAAACCTGCTCCTAGGCCAAGAAGAATATTATTTTTAAATAGTGCAGAGTAAACTGCGATAAGACATATACATGTTAATTGAATAAGAGAACTTAAGGGGTTTTTAAAAGTGTACCACCAAATTACTATCCCGACTGTTAATAAAATTAAAGAAAAAATTAATGCAGTATTTTTGTTAGCTCTTCCAGATGGGAGTGGCCTTTTAGGATTAATAATTTTATCCTCTTTTATGCCCACTATGTCATTAAATACATAAATCCCAACAATTGATAACCAATATGCAAATGCCCACATAAGTGTTTTAAATTGAATAAATTCATCCAAGGAACCATTATTTGTAAATATTGCTAACATGCCAGGTGCTAAACCTATAAAAAAGCAAACAGGCCACCAACCTGGTCGCAAAAGTTCAATATAGGCAATAAGTTGCTTTTTGGTTTTACTCATTATATACCTTCAATCAGGGTCTATTGCTTCAACTACAGGATGGCGTTGAATAATAAAACACTTATAATAATTTTCCTCTGTTCAGAGCTTAAGGAATGGGCAGTAAGCCTGCATTATAAAATAGAATTAAACCAGTTCCAAATGCAACTAATATGGAAAACAACAAAATAGCGTAATACCCACCCTTAAAATCAAGTTTTTTGAGGAAGTACCAATATGTTAAAATTTCACCGACCATTATTGGCCAGACGTATATTAAGAATTTGGGAGGAATTATATAGTTTAATAGCCCCATTAAAACAATCGCAAAGTTAGCAAGAACAACAAAGCTCCATCCTAAATAGAAAGCTTTTTGTTTTCCAATATATGTTGCTAGCGTTATTACCCCTTTTTTTACATCGGGATCAAAATCGATGATCGTCGTTGGGATATAAATTGCCCCCACTCCAAAAAAAGAAACAATTCCCCATAAAATGGGAAATTCATAAATTGGTTTAATGATAACCCAACCTGCTATAGTGCAGATTATACCGCTTGCTACAGCATTTGTTAAAATGTCTAAACCAGGATGCTCCTTCAGCCTGAGTAATGGAGAGGAATACATTGCAGAAAGAATTATACATGCTAAAACAAGTAGAGCAAACAAGATTGAAACAAATAGTGCAAGGAGAAATGAAAGGGTAAAAAGGATTATTGAAAAGTAGTAAATAGATTTTGGTTTTATCATCCCTTTTGTCAACGGAAGATTTTTCTTCCTCCTGCTCTGTGTATCTATTTTTCTATCAAAAAAATCGTTATAGAGAATTGTTGCTCCCCCTAGGAGAGGGCCTATTGCAATTATCCCTGCTAAAAATAAAAAAATTTCAAGATACATATTCTGTGCTGGTGCTGGGTCTGGAAGAAATAATATTTTTGCTATATATGTAGGATAAATCTTACCTGAGGCAAGTGACCAACCTGTGTAATATGGGAGAATTGAGACACCCCAAAAAAGTGGGGCCATCTGCTTGAAATAGTTACGAAATGTTTTTAGTGAGTCTTGTATGGCATCAATAAAACTCATATCCATCCTTTTTATATTCTATGTTTGTGTTTAGAGGCATTTGGCAACGACTTCAAGTATGTCCATCACTTTCATTTTAAATTTCTCTTCGCTCTCCGCCATTTTTTCTTTTTTTATCTCAACAGCATCACTTAATTGCGCTTTACAATTTGGACATGCAGATACTATTGTCTTTGCTCCGAGCTCAATAGCCTCATCAATCTTTCTAATAGAGATATCTGCTGTCAAATCATAATTAGTAGCTCTCAGCCCTCCACCTCCTCCACAGCAAATACTATCCATCCGGTTGTTTGAAAATTCTAGGACGTTTTCACTGCCAAGAATTGTTTTTAAAATATATCTAGGCTCTTCAAAAAGATTTTTCCCTTCATATACGAGAACACGACCTAGCTCACAAGGATCATGATATATAACTGGAAGATTTTTTTCTTTTAATTTTTTTGTAAATTTAAGTCTTTTTTCTCTAATAAGTTGTGCTACTAATTCAGTTGTATGAATTAGTTTAAAATCAAATTTTACAAATTTTCGGTAGTTATTCAGTGCACGGTAACAAGCTGGGCATCCTGTAACAACCTGTGTTGCTCCTCGTTTTTTAATCTGGTTAACATTATATTCCGCAATCTTTTTAAAATTATCCCACTGACCTGTCATAGTGTTTACCGCACCACAACACATTTCATCAGTCCCGAGTGTAGTGAAATCTATTCCAGCACTTGTAAAAACTTTTAATGTATTTAGGAGCAACTGATATTCGTTGTATGAGGTTACACATCCTATAAAGTAGACAATATCTGCTTTTTCAGGAAATTTGTACTCATCACGATACCACTCATCTCTTTTAGTAGCAGGCATTACAAAAGGGTTCTTGTATTCCTTTTCTGCGATACTGTTGTACATGTCTATAGTATTTTGTGGAGGTTTGATGCCGTTTTCAACCATCCATTTTCTAATTTCTAACCAGTATTTATGAAAATCAATATCAACATGACAAATTGTTTCGCAGCGACCGCATAGAGTACATGTAAATATCTTTTCCATTGCTTCTTCAAGAGATATCTTGCCTCTGCCAGTAAGATAATCTGTAATCTTCTTTCCTAGTATTTTATCAATTAAACTATCCTTTGTGGTGAGATGTTTTAAAAGAAATACTTTACCCCTTGGAGTAAGAGATTCCCATTTTGTCTCCTTATAAACAGGGCAAACAGAGTTACAATAACCACATTGCAGACATGCATACATGTCTTCCAAATGAGGTGGTTTATTTTTAATCAGATTTGTTTTCTGTTTTTTTTTTGGAGGATTTTTTTCATTATTTTTTTTGCTTTGTTCCATTGTTCTTTGCCTCGATTTTATCAGCTGGTATAATTTGCTTCACAATAGCCAAAATATTCATAATAGTAGACATAGCAAAACCTGGTATTGGGATTCCAAAACGGGTTGTATTTTCAATTAATTTTCCAGGATTCATTATATAATAAGGGTCAATGGCTGATTTTATATCATCCATTAAATAAACTCCTTTGCCATGTATTTTCTTTAGGTTTCCACTGAAAAGAAGTCCAAAACCTCCTGGTCTTCCACCTACTTTAAATGCTTCATCTGATAATTTCTTAACCAGTGCCAATGAAGCCATATTCCTTACAAATTTATGTTCGTTTGAAATTGCATAGGTCATGAATAAAACCGTGTTAGGGTCTGCTATAAAGCCGACTACTGCTCCTTTCATTTTCAGTTTATCCAATACAATTTTTGATCTATTCATCATTTCGACAATTTGTGATACAGGGCAGAAACTTTCTCCAACGATTAGACCTGGTCCAAGACGGCGTGCTTTAGACTCAAAAAGTCGTTCAGCCCATTCATGGTCTGCAAAATCTTTACTTTGTTTTTTACCACCATAATCTGACATTATTTTATCCGTTGTCCTTTCTTGAATATCGATAATTTTGCTATCTCCGCTAAAAATTATGTTAACCATAGCTCCAACTGTTGGAACATCTTTATCTAGCTCACGTAATAAATCGAAGTGTGCTCCATCAAGAAAAGCAATGTGGTATGGAGTGATATTAGTTCGTGTTAATGCATGAATCGCTTGGCCAACTTTTTCTAAATCAGGAAAGACAAAGGATGTAGGACGAATCTCTTCAGGTAATGGAAAAATCTTCAAGGTAACTTTTGTTATTATCCCTAATGTACCCTCAGATCCTATAAAAAAATCGGTTAGATTATATCCAGATGAATTACTTAATACGTTCTTGCAACCAGTGTTAATAATTTTTCCATCTGGTAAAACGACCTCCAATGACCTGATTAGCTTATCTATTCCTCCATATTTATATGATCCAATCCCTACACCGCCTGTATTCACCCAACCACCTACAGTAGCTCCAGGTGCACTGCTAGGATAGGAGCCAATTAGAAAACCTTTTTTTAACAGGGCATCATACAATTTTTTCCAATTAACCCCTGGTTCCACTGTCACAAATAGGTTTTCTTTGTTTATTTCCAAGATTTCTTGCATATTACCCATGTCTAAAATAATGCCGCCATAAGCAGGGACTGCTCCTCCAAATGTCCAGGAAGCTCCACCTCGTGGAATAATAGGGATACTATTTTCAACTGCATATTTCATAATTTTAGAAATGTCTATAGCATTACGTGGCTTTACCACTATATCGGGCACGGTTTTAAATACAAGGGATAGCTCTTTTGGTAGCGGGGCTACATCATGGCTGTACAAAAGACGATCGAGGCTACTTTCACTTATACGAGCTTCTCCAACAATTTCTGATAACTTTTTATAAATCTCTGACTTTTGATCTTGATTCTTTGATTTATTAGAACTACTTTTTACCTTGATTGGCAGGTCATCCAAATCTATCGCCTGGTAAGTATAGAAATATAACCTATTAATTATTTTCTGTAATATTTATCCTCAACAACCACTTTAAATCTTATTAAATAGGTTGTTTTGTAAATATTTTCTTATATAAGAGTGTTTGACCTATTGTTTATTTAGAAAAAAAGGAAAGGACTTGGATGCAACTAAAGATTCTTGACATCAATTGATTTTTTATTTGAGAAGTGCCTTTTTCTCTTGAATTTCTTTGTTTATCCATGTCTCAAACTCTGGCCCTAATTTCATTAGATTGCTCAGATCTTTATCTAGGTTACTAGGTGAAATTTTAATTATCCAACCTTTACCATAAGGGTCATCATTACAAATTTTTGGATTATCCTCAACATCCTCATTTACTTCCGCAATCTCTCCACTCACAGGAGAATAGAGTTTACCTGTCCATTTTCCGCTACTTATTGTTCCAAATGGTTTATCCTGCCTGACTTCATCATCCTCCTCAAGAGTTGCAATTCTTTTTATTGTCCCAGCCATTTTTTGTGTAAAATCAGTTGGACCTACCGTCACAAGATTATTTTCCACACGTGCCCACAAGTGTTCTTTATGATAATATAATTCATCAGGAAATATGTACTCATCTATTTGCATATAGACCTCTCCAGTTGAAAGCTAGAAATAAAATAAGTGATATAAACTTTTTTATAAAATTTTTACCTTTTTAAGTCGATGTATTCCTTACAAGATATAGATATAAATTGATAAATAATTTTAAATATTTTATAAATACTTACTAATTTAAAATTAAAAGATGTACGTATTTATTATGTACATTTTTATCTAAAGATTAAAAACTAATAATCATATATATGATTTAAAAAATTGCTAAATGAGATGTGTTACATGGATCTATTGTACTCCGTATTAGTGCTATTTCTTATTGCAATGATATGGACTGGAATTATTTTCCTTGTATTTAAAAAAATAATTGGCCGTCAAATCAAAAGAGATAAAAGCATTCTTCTGGGTGGTCTTCTTCTCTTCATTGCTATGATGGCTATAGTAGTTGCAGGGACTGCTGCATTTGAATATATTGAGAGTCCCAGTTTTTGTGGGACCTTTTGTCATATTATGGAACCTTATTATGAGCCTTATCTTCGTCCAGGAATCAATTCAATGATGTCTATACATGTATCTAATGGAACAAGCTGTTCGAATTGTCATGATGAACCTGGGCTAGTTGGAAAGATTGAAGGGTTACTTAGATCCATTCCTGAGGCATATTTATACTATACAAATACTTATGATCCAGAAGATTTAGGTGGTAAGACTTCTCGTGAAATGTGCTTAAAATGTCATGATGGTATAATCTCAAATATCCCATCGTATGTTGAAACAGTTGCCGGAACAATTGTCAATCCACATTCTGACGAAAAAATATGTACAGAGTGTCATAACTTTCATGATAAAGGATTCGGTTTGAAGGATAATACTTGTTCAATATGTCATGGTACTAATTATGATAATTTTGAAGCAATGCTTTTAGACCATGGTGAAAGATCTGGAACTGATTGTTGGGAATGTCATAATAGAAAACACCCAGATGACGCATTAATACCTTTTTCAGAATATCCTGAGCTAAAAAACGAGGATTTTTGCTCTGATTGTCACGAAGATGAAGTTAAAAGACTTAGTACTGGAGAACACGAATCAGAAGATTGTTTTGTTTGTCATATAGAGCATAGTGCATTACGTATTAACTTTAATAACTGTTTAGATTCTTGCCATACTTTAGCACTTGGCCATGATGAAACCACGTCTAGTTGTTCTATTTGTCATATAACTTCATCGATTCATTTAAAACCTGGTTATGATTCAGGCGAATTGTTCTCAGACATTATCTGTGCTGATTGTCACGTTTCAGAATCACTAGCATATGAGTCTAGTTACACTCCAGATTCCTTAAAAATCTATGGAGATAATGGATGTATTGACTGTCACTATGAGCATGAGGCAATAATTTATCCACATCAAATTACCTCACCCTTTGATGATTGCGGTAGTTGTCATAGCACTTATGATAAACCCTCTACAGTACATGACCGTACAGGAATTTCATATTTAGGTTTCTTTGGGATCACCAAAGAATTCTGTTCAGATTGTCACTCAGAAGAAGTAAAAAGTCTCAGTCGTGAATTACATAATTCATATGAATGTATTGAATGTCATGAAGATCATGACATTTTATTAATAGATTACAGTACATGTGAATCATGTCATAGTATTCCAGCTGATCATGATTCCTCTTTAACTACTTGTGTAGACTCGGGATGCCATGATAATATTAGATCAATTCACTCATAAACAAATAATATTTAAGCAAAGATAAGGAGTAATAAATAGAAATGATGAAAGCATTCAAAATTCAAAAATCAACTGAAAAAATACTGGTATTTATAAAGAAATTTTCAATTTTCTTTAAAAGAGTAAAATGTGTATTTAATAATGGAAAAAAATTGAGAGTAATATATGTTAAAGCGTAAGAAATCTAAAATAGATAACTTGGAAAAATTACATCATTTTCTAGATAATCTCAATGATTCAGATATAAAAAAATCAATTCCTAAGGAAGATAAAAAATCTGATAAAATTGAAACAAAAATTGTTATTCATAAAAAAGAGGATAGGATTGCCGAACCAAAACAGTTTAAAGATAGTCTTTCTAAAACCAGTGATTTCTATGAGGTTGAGAAGGGCGATGATTTAAAACCTGAATTTTTAGAAGTTAAACCAAAACAAATAGCAAAAGAATTTGAAATAGTAAAAAAAGAAGAAAAAATTATAGAAGACACTCCAAAATTTGAAAAAATTGAGAAGAGGATTGAAACTCCTACTAAGAAAATAATCAGGAAACCTTCATTACATAAAGACAAAAAAGATAAAATGATGATTTTTAGAGAAGCAGATATTGATGAAATTTTTAATAAAACATCTGGTAAGATGTTATCTTCAGATAAAATTCAGATGTATAAGCCTATAACAATCATTGAGATGTGGGCTTTTACTTTGGTTCTTGGCGTGGTTGCTTTTTCAGGTCTGTTTCTTTTGAGGGACTGGCTTTTTTTAAATTTTGGTGTTTATGGAGATAACATAATTCCCACACCTGCAGGAACTCAAAATATACATATATGGTTCGGTTTAGCTTTTGTAATTATTGGGCTGTTTCACATAATAATTCACGTCTTTTCAAAGAAAAAAGATATTTTACCTAAAAAAACACTTAGGGATTTTAAGGCATTCTTGCACTCTGGAATGTATATTATTGGATTAGCACGCAGAGAAAGCTATGGAAATTCTGGTAGATATTACGAAAGACAGAGGATTTTTTATTTAGCAGTTGTTTACATTCTCGGTTTGACTACCATTACCGGCCTTTTATATTACGGTGACTTTTTTTCAAGTGATCTTTCATTGGTTCATGTTATTCCAGGAGGGTTAGGGTTATTGGTTCTTCTTTTTCATTTTTTAATAACCATTAGGAAACATGACACAACAGCTTTAAAATGTGCTTTTATAACAGGAAAGCTACCCCGTTGGTATGTAAGAAAAACACATCCGATTTGGTATAAAAAAATGAGGGCAGAAAGAGAATCACTTCTTAATGAATATACACACTCTATAAACCCTGCATCAAATAAGACCTTGATTGAGCAGGAAAATGAACTTAACAATGCTTTATTTAAATTCTCTCAACTTACAAACAGATTTACTGACCCAGAAGAATTAAAAGAATTTATTGAGGAATTAAAGACATTTATACCGTCAGATAAATTAGGAAGAATAATTGAACTTTCTGAGGGATTAGAAGACGGATTTGATGGAGAAATTAAACAAGAATCAATAGATGTGACTAAATAAAGTGAACAAGTTTCATAATAGTTTGTAGAACCATTTTCATTGTTATTTTCATTTTTTAAGTTCCTCTTCTACAAGATCTTCATAATATTTTTCACTTTTTATCTTTTTTTCATCTTTATCTTTCTTTTTCTCAATAGCTTTTTTCTCAGGTAATTTCTTATAAGATACGATTCTTAGAACCATCCCAATAATCATCAACCACATACCAATCCATAATAGCTTCATGAGAGGTAGTATTTTTACATTTATAATAACACTATCAATATTTCCTTCATTATCTGAAATGGCTTGCTGATATGTGAGATATATATCCTTCAGTGGAGTGCCTAATACCTTTATTTCATTGATTAATAATTTATTTTCACCGTTTAATAGAGAGGTTGACATTATCATTATAAGTCTTTGATTTCCGATGATACTATCTCCATCCAAAATTTTGACATCAACATATTCTGTTTGATAGATAAAGTTACGATTGTCAACATCGATTCCAACAAAATTTACTCCATCAACTATTCCGAAATCTGTTGCATAAAAGGTATATCCATTCATATCTTCTCCATTACCATTTATAGACAAAGAAATATTGTCCTCTAAGGCTAAAAAGTTGCTTCCTAGGTAACCTAACAAGATGAGGATAATTGCTAGATGAATTAAGTGGGAGGATACCAATCTTAGTGATTTCCAAATTTCTTTTAAATTGAAACTTCTAATGACTTTATATACTGCTCCAAATAAAGCTACAAAGAGTATGGGTATGGAAACAGCAAATATACTATTTTCTGGAAAGAAAGTAAAACCTAAAACTGATGCTATAATTGTGGCCCCTACAATTATAGTTATCAATCTTCGTCCAGTATATCTCCATAGCAAACAGAAGATCAATACCAATACTATTATGTGAGTCAATAACCCTACCCTGATATCAAAATCTATTGGATTTAACCCATTTACACCCATAATTAAAATTAAAAAAGTGACAATAGTAGTAATGATAAATAAAAAAATTGTAACTAGCATTAGTATATCATCACTTATCAATTCAGAAAAAGTGTAGAATTGCTCTTTTGTGCTTTTTTTAATCTTCTTGTATCTATAAATAACAAGAAAAGCAGTAATTAACAGACAGACGATTATGAATATCATATATGTCACAACAGTTAGGCTTTCACTAATTATATTCATAAAACGCTGTAAAGGATCTATCTGAACATTTGCCTGTTCAAAAGTATGGACTGATACCCACAATCCACCTGCTCGTGTAACAAAGGTCGCAAAGATTACAAGAATAAATGAAATTATACCCAAAAGAGGGGCTAGAATTGGATAGTCATTTTTTCTTTTATACATAAGCTGGGTATGAAGAAAACCAGTAAGTATTATCCAGGGTAAAAGAGAAGAGGTTTCTATAGGGTCCCAAGCCCAATACCCACCCCATCCTAAAACAACATATGCCCAAAGAGCACCAGTGCCTATACCAAGCGTTAGGAGGATCCATCCTATCCTACTCCATTTAAGAGAATAAGAAATCCAATCTTTATGTCCTGTTATAAGATAGGCAAGTGCTGAAGCAAAGGGTAATGCCAGAACACCATATGCTAGGAATACAATAAGAGGATGTATAACCATGAGTTCGGTTTGTAATAATGGGTTCAAGCCCTGCCCATTAGGATATAATAAAAGAAGGTTGTTGGGAGTTGGTTTAAAGATGTCATAGATGATTAGAATGAATATCAGGATTATCATTACTATAAATAAAATAATTCTTAGCCAATCTCTGACATCCTCATCCAGAGGTCTCTTTACTGTTCTTATTTCCTCATATAGCCATGTAACTATAATAGTCCAAATCCAAAAGAGAAGAGAACCTCCCATCCCTGCAAGTAACCCTGCAAATTTATAATGAAGTGGATGAGTTACACTAGTGTATTGCCAGACATATTGAATGGATAAATCCGCTGTAAAAAATAGTATATAAAGATATGTGAGAATGAAGGAAATCGTTGCAAACAATGATATTGTAATTATCCTTGAAAACCGAAGGAATTTATTTTCCTTGGTTTTTAAATGGAGAAAAGAAGTTATTATACCTACAATAGCTAAAATGAAGCTAAGATATATCAAAGGATTTCCGATTGACATATGTGAACTGGTAAAACTGGCTCGTATATTTATATTTGTTTCAAATATCTGGAATCTTGTCATTTATTTAATATGTTAAGTTAAATATTCATTTACCTTTTGTTATGGAGTGATAATCAGTTAAAAAAGAATTTCAATAATTTTATAATTACAAAACTTTTAAATATCAATTCACCTTTATAAATATATTAACTTATTATTCAGGTGATATTGTGAATAGGAATAAAAATAAAATACAAATAATGAAGCATCCAAGGCATCGTTTAAGAGAAGTCAATTTGTAATGCTGATGTTTGTCTGCTTGATTGCAATAGTTGCTTTTACAATAATAAATATTGAGTCAACCTCAGCAGATAATGTTAAAAAGACGTTATTTGAAACACCTCAGCGTCCTTTTGGCCCAACAAATCTCACAGAAATACAATATTGTGATAGCTGTCACACAAATGAAATGCCAGATACCTGGATAACTGTCACTGTAGACAGTGAGACAACTAGCGAAATAACATATTCCGTTACAGGCTCAGATATTTTTGACGGCGAAGAAGGATGGGCAGTTTTTGATCCACAACAAAACAATATAGATAATGCGTTCAATTCTGGCACCTTCACCCTATCAAAAGATGGTAAAACTTATAGGGTATTTTGGGTGGATAACGGTACTGGAGGAACTGGCGAAGGTGGAGGAGGATCAGCATTTACTGATATTTTAACACCTAATGATCCACCTACTGACCCTGATATTGATGGACCAACAGGTGGTAGCGTTGGGCAATCCCTTAAATACAATTTTTCCTCAACAGATTCGCAAGAAGATAAAATTTATTACTACATTAAATGGGGAGATGGTACAGTCGAAGATTGGTTTGGTGCTTACAATTCAGGTCAAATCGCAACTAAGTCACATTCTTGGTCTGACACTGGAACATATACAATTGAAATAAAAGCAAGAGATGAACATGGTGCAGAAAGTAATTGGAGTCCATATGATGTAGAGATTACTACTGAACCTGAACTTAAGATAAGATTAAAGGTTTTTAGTATAGGTAAAGTATGTGCAACTATTACAAACACTGGAGCAGGAAATTTATCAGATGTAAACTGGAATGTAACAGTAAAAGGAGGAATTTTTAGATTATTCAAGAGAATAAATGCTAATGCAAGTGGCATAATTGATTCCCTTGGAGAAGGTGAGAAACAAGTAGTATGTACACCTGGAAAATCAATAATACTAAGATTTGGGCTTGCTAAGGTAACGGTTACAGTAACCATTGGTGAAAATACTTATAATTATAAACAACTAGTTCTTGTAATAGGAAGACTAATATTTGCAAGACCACGTTTGCTTGGAATTTAAAATCTCTTATACTTTTTGAGTACAATACTACCAGGGTAAATTATGTTAAAAGTTAGTTATTGAAAGCCGTTAAAATTAAATAAAAATAGATATAACCAATCAAAGTTAGCGATTAAATTTGATGGTTTACTTTTTAATATAATCTAAAAATATTTTTCTATTTTTTGAATGTTTCAATTAAATAGTTGAGAAACACATCTTATTTTATAATCACATATTAGATTGATGGAATTAACCAATTAAAAGCTAATTTGTTAAGTTGATTTTGTAACTATTTTTATACAATAATTTTAAATATCATTTAGATGATTACATTAAAAAGATAAAATAAGGGAGGTATAATAAAATGAGAAATATATTATATAAGAGAAGCTTTTGGACTAAGCGCAGCGTCAAGTTTAGGCGGGAATATTGAAAAAACGAGCGCTCCTTTAAATGCTCCACCAAGGGCATTATTGGCCTATTGGGCGTTTGATGAAGGCAGTGGAACTACAGCAGGTGATTCATCAGGACATGGTTATGATGGAACAATTGTAGGAGCAACATGGGTTTCACATTCAGGTGGCTATGCACTTGAGTTTGATGGTACAAATGACTATGTACAGATGGATGCTTATTCAGAAGAACTTGGTTTAAATAAAACCGATGACTATACAATTATGGTATCATTCCAATCACAATCATCAGCAAGAGGTA